>Ga0308391_1000117_pt1 | contig 31645 bp, 33 predicted proteins | sample Hotspr20Samplet1_FD_202363 | JGI IMG/M metagenome (GOLD analysis project Ga0308391, IMG submission 202363) | Hot spring phototrophic mat microbial communities from Octopus Spring, Yellowstone National Park, Wyoming, United States - 20050623_t1 ... | reverse complement strand
GCTGGAGTTCTAGCTCCACCGACCGCCTGAAAGCGTGGCAAGCCCAGGCCGTCCGCCGGTGGCGGCCTGGGCTCCGATTAGCTCGCCAACCGGTTCGTTTTCCGCTCAATGTGCTATGCTGAAGAGGCTTTCAAGAATTCCTCGCCCTCAGGCAATCCCGAAGTCGCCTTCGCATTCACCGGATTTCTTCTGGGCGGCGGGTTTTTGATCGCCAGAAATTCCAAAGAGGTTAAGTTGTGAAAGAAACAGGAACTGTCAAATGGTTCAACGCCGCCAAAGGCTTCGGGTTTATCCAGCGCGACAGCGGCGAGGATGTCTTTGTGCATTACTCGGCCATCCAGTCTTCGGGGTATCGAACGCTCGATGAGGGCGCCCGCGTGAGCTTCGTTGTCAAGCGCGGACCGAAGGGATTGCAAGCCGAGGAGGTCTCTCCCGCCTAGGTTGTCGAAGGCTTCAACTCCGCCGCCCCTGCCGGCGCCGGGGTTGAACCCGATCCGCGGTATTCGGCTTGACGCGCCTGGGGCTCCCGCGTTGGACTGAAAGGCGAATAAAAAGCAAATAAGGAGCCCCACCTCAGACCTCGCGCCCCTGTCCGCTGCGGCCCTGCCGGCTGGGATTATCCCGACTAGCGATTTATTGTCTACCCGAAACCCCGCCCCCAGCGCTTCCACCCGTTGGAATACCTGGCCGAGTACTTCGATCTAGTGGAAATCGACACGACCCTCTACCAGGCGCCTCGTCTGGAGATCAGCCGGCTCTGGGTCAGCCGGGTTGCCGCCAACCCGCGATTCATGTGAACGGCCAAACTCAACCGGCAGTTCAGCCACGAACGCGTACTCGAGCGCTGAGCTTTACCTCGGCAACAGCTCATTGAGTTCAGCGGTTGTGGGCCGGCGCCCGTATTCGCACAGCTCGAAGGCTTCGGCGTAGCGGATCCGTTCGGCGCACTCGGCGCCGTAGCGCTCGGCGAGCTTCCGGCGGACGCTTGGCGAGGGCGGCCGAGAGACTTTGGCCTCCAGCCAGGCTCTGCGCTCTTCGGGGGTGGGAGGCACGGTCTCTCCGTTCCAATCGACCCAAGGCAGCCACTCGTAGAACTGAGACGCGTGGGCGTCCAAGGCGTCGATCTTTCGGCTCCAGACGTCGTCAATGGCGACGACGACGTCCGGCGTGAAGGCCGCCGGCCTCTGAAAGTCGTCCTCGAAGTAGAGGTACACGGGGTTGCGTCTCAGGACCGGCACTTCCGGGCAGATATTCGGAACCAGGACCAGGTAGGCGGAATCCTGTACGAGCTGGCTGGTGTAGCGGTGGTCCGGGTGATAGTCGTTAAAACGGTGGGTCAGCACAATATCGGCCTGCCACTGCCGCAAACAGCGGATGATCTGGAGGCGGGTCGCCAAGTCGGCAAGCAGGAGTCCGTCGTGGTGGTCCAGCACCTCCCAGGCGGCGATGCCGAGCCGCCGGGCCGCCTCCTCGGTCTCGGACTTGCGGCGCGCGGCCAGCTCCAGTCCGGCAAGCCGGTGGTGACCGGCGTCGCCGTTCGTAACGGAAACGAACTTGACCTGGTGCCCCTGGGCGGCCAGCTTGGCCGCAGTCCCGCCGAAGTAAAATTCGCAATCGTCCGGATGAGCGCCGACGGCGATGACGCGCAAAGGACTTCCAGATTCCCGCATGATGGCAGCTTGCCATTGTAACCCGCCACGCTCTTTCCGTGTTCCAATAAGAGAGAGCGATTCATGCTGTCCGTCGAGGTCTCTGGTCAGGGAGAGTTGACGCTCTGGCGCATTCCCGAGCTGGACCTGGAACTTGAATTTCCGGTCGCGCTGATGGCCGATATTGTCGCGGCAGCCAAGGAAGGATTCAACCGATTCCCGCGAGGCGGGCTCGAGGTCGGGGGCGTGTTGTTCGGCCGGAGGGAAGGGGGGCGGATCCGTGTGCTCGCGGCGCGCTCGATCCCGTGCAAACACCTTCTCGGGCCTTCGTTTGCCTTGTCGGCGGAAGAGCACGAGGAGCTTTCGGCATTGCTGCTGAGGGCCCGCGAGCAACCGGAATTGGCGGGCTTGGCCGCCGTCGGCTGGTACCACTCCCACACGCGAAGCGGGCTCACCTACAGCGACGGGGACGCTCACCTGCACAACCGTCACTTCTCCCAGCCCTGGCAAATCGGACTTCTGTTGCGGCCGGAGGTGGGAAAGCCGACCCAGATCGCCCTGTTTGTCCGAGGCAAAGATGGTGAGCTGCCGCTCCGGCCGGTGTTGGTGATCGGGGAGGATTCGCTGGCGGTCGGGGAGGGCCCCGGCAAAGAGCAGGTCGCCAGGCAGCCGGAGAGAGACGCAGCGCGGCGGGCGTCCTCGGCGGCAGTCCCCCGCCGAATGCCACGGGCTGCCTGGGCCTTGCCGGTCGCGGCTTTGGCGGCGCTCGTCGCAGGGGCCATCGGTTTCCGCGGGCTCGCCTGGCCGGAGTGGGAGCTCTACTGGCGGCGCGTGATCGATTACTGGTGGCCGCCGTCCGTGGAAGCGGGGCAACGACCGTTCCAACTGGCGGTAGCGGCCGACAATGGCAAGCTAACGGTTCGATGGGACCCGGCAGCGCCGGGCTTGAGGACATCGGCAGGCGCGACGCTCGAGGTTTGGGACGGCGATCAGCAGAAAGAGGTGCCGCTTGACGCCCCGGCGCTTGAGCGCGGATCGTTCGAAATCGACAGGCGCTCCGATCGGGTGCGGGTGACCATGACGGTTGCGGACGGCCCACACGGGCCGTTGCGAGAGACGGCGCTTCTGGTCGGTGCGCCGCCCGGGCCATCGCCCGAGGAACTTACGAGCCGTTCCCGTTTGATCGCGCTCAGGGAAGAGAGAGAGCGGCTGGAGCGCGCTTTAAAGGCTCGAGCCGCCGAGCTCGAGGCCCTGATCGAACGCCGGGCCTTGCTCGAAAGACAACTCGCGACCCCTGCGCCGCGCCAGCCTCCGCCGGTTGCCCGGTCTCAGCCGGAGTTGGTGGAGAAAGCGCCGGCGCCCGCCGCAGCCGGCGTCGTTCTCGAGCAGCGGCCTCCGGCGATCTCATCGCCCGGCTCTTCCGGAGCAGCCTCGCTCAGTCCGCCGGCGCCGCCCATGAAGCCGGAGGCAGGCCCGAATGCGGGCCGTCTGATCTGGACCGGGGCGCTAAGCCCGGGCCGGGTGCTCTCCATCAGCGGCCGGCAGGCTTCCACCGGCACCCTCACCGGCCAGTTCCCTGGAGTCCCGGTCCGGGTGCGGACGTACCCAGCCGAGCTCTCGCGGGCCGGACTCATCGTCTACACGTCGAATCCGAAGTACGCCGGTGCGGAGCAGGTCGAGCCGCCCGGACCGGAAAACTCTTGGACAAGGACCGTCTACCGGTATGCGCCGGAGCGGGCTGACAGCCTTCAGCTTGTCGCGGCGCCCTCGGCGGCCAACGGATGGCAGGGCATCACCCTGCGAGCAAACACAACCCTGACCGCCATCGTCGTCGATTGGGAAATTCTCCGCTAAAGCCACGCCGTCAGGCCGGCCGTCGGGCTTGTTGCAGTCGGGTTTGATTTCCGTAAGAGTCTGCTATATTGAAATACTCTTCTATGGAGTCGGAAAAGTTGCGGCAGATTGTTTGCGCGCACAGCCCGGATTCCGACGATGCCTTCATGTTTTACGCGCTTGCGACGCGGAAGGTGCGGTCGAATCTCGTCCAACTCCATCATGTCCTCGAGGACATTGAATCCTTGAACCGTAAGGCGCTCGAGGGCGCTTATGACCTGACCGCGGTCTCCTTCCACGCCTACCCGTTCATCGCCGAGCATTACGTGCTGCTGGCCAGCGGCTCGAGCGTGGGCGACGGCTACGGCCCGGTAGTGATCGCCGCTTCGCCGATGGAGCCGGGCGAGATCAAGGGCAAGCGGATCGGCGTGCCGGGCAAGATGACCACGGCATATCTGGCGTTGCGGCTCAAGGAGCCGGACTTTGAGGCCGTCGTGTTGCCGTTCGACCGCATTCCGGATCTTGTGCGGGAGCGCGCCGTCGACGCCGGTCTGGTGATTCACGAGGCGCAGTTGACCTACGCCAAGGGGGGACTGCACCAGGTCCTGGATCTCGGACGCTGGTGGAAGGAGCAGTACGGGCTGCCGCTGCCGCTCGGGGCCAATGGCGTGCGCCGCTCCTTGCCGGAGGAGGTGCAGCGGGAGTGCGCGCGGCTGATGAGAGCCAGCATCCTCTACGCGTTCGAGCACCAGGAGGAGGCGCTCAACTACGCTTTGCAGTTCGCCCGCGACATGGAGCCTGCGCTGGCGGAAAAGTTCGTGGGCATGTATGTGAACGACTACACGCTGGACTGCGGCGAGCTGGTGCCTGCGGCCGCGCAGAAGCTGCTCGATCTCGGCTACGAAGCCGGCTTGATCCCTCGGCGCGTCGCCATCGAGTTCCTGCGCTGAGGCGGCAGGGCGGCCGGCGGCGGACCTGCGATCGGCGCTGCGGGTCCGCATAAGATGGAGGGAGTATGCCACTCCGGCTTATTGTCCTGCCTGTCGTAGCCTTTGGCGTCATCCACGCTCAGAATCCTGCCAGCGAGGATGCACGCGAACGGGCCCGTGCAGCCAGGGAGCTGGCCGACCGGGGGCCTTCAGCGATTCCCGAGCTCCGACGGCTGCTTCAGGACCCGGTCTATGAAGTGCGGCTCGAAGCGGTCAAAGCCATCGTCCAGATCGGCACCCGGGACAGCCTCGACGCTTTGATCGAAGCGACCCGGGATCCGGACCCCGAAATTCAGATCCGTGCCACCGACGGGCTGGTGGACTTTTACCTGCCGGGCTACGTGCGCACCGGATTGACGGCGACGCTGCGAAGGGTCGGCAAGACGATCAAAGGCAGGTTCACCGACGTCAACGATCAGGTCATTCCGCTTCATCTGGAAGTGAGAGCGGACGTGATCGAGGCGTTGGGGAGGTTGGCCAGCGGCGGCTCGACGATGGAGTCGCGCGCCAACGCCGCGCGCGCCGTCGGCGTCTTGCGTGGGCGAGCGGCGGTCCCCTATCTGCTAGAGGCCGTGCGGTCGAAGAACTCGCAGGTAATCTATGAATCCTTGATCGCGCTGCAAAAGATCCAGGATCCGAGCGCCGCCAAAGGGATCTCGTTTTTGTTGCGCGATCTGGACGACCGCGTGCAGATCGCGGCCATCGAGACCACGGGCCTGCTGGGCAACAAGGAGGCGCTCCCGCAGCTTCATGACGTGCTGAAGACGGCGCGCAACGCCCGGGTGCGCCGGGCGGCCTTGACGGCGATCGCCATGCTCCCGGACGAGTCCAGCCGGCCGCTGTACAACCAATACATCAACGACAAAGACGAACTGATGCGGGCGGCGGCGGCCGAGGGGTTCGGTCGACTCCGGAATCCGGACGACATACCGATGCTCGAGCGCGCCTTCGAGGCCGAGAAGAAGATGAATCCGCGCCTGTCGACGGCCTTCGCGCTCGTCCTGCTGGGCAAGACCGAGTTGAGCGAGTTTAGCCCGCTGCGCTACCTGGTGAACACCTTGAACTCGTCTTCGTTTCATGGCGTGGCGACGCCGTTCCTGGTGGAGGCGGCCCGGCAGACTCCCGTGCGTCGCCAGTTGGAAGCGGCCCTGAAAGGCGCCACGCGGCTGGAGAAGATCCGCTTGGCCCAGGTGCTGGCGCGCAGCGGCGACGCCGAAAGCATTCCTCACCTGGAGGAACTCGCGCGGGACGCCGATGCCGAGGTCGGCACCGAAGCCGCCGCCGCTTTGCGCGTTTTGCGACAGCGGCTCTAGTTGCGGCCTAGCGAGCCATTTCCGGCGGCACGGGCAGCGTCACCTCGCCCGTGGCGGCCCACTCGGCGCCCCGGGCGAAGGTGACCCGAAAGCCCAAGTTGTTCAGGTTCGCCGGAGCGTGCCCCAGCGCGGTGGCGAAGACGCGGCCCTGCCCGTACCGTACGGTCCATAGCATCGGTTGATGCAGGCCGGGGCCGGGCGTCGGCTGCCGGGGGTTCTTGTACAAGGAGTGGTCGTCCCAGGCCGTCGCCAGCACATGATAGCTTCCCGCGGGTTGCCATTTCAGGTTGGCGTAGAGCTCGTCGTTTTCCACCCGAAAGGAGCTCTTGAGCCCGCGCGTGATCGGGTGATCGGGATCCTTGATTTCGACGGTGAAGTCGTGCGGGGGCGAGTGGTGCCCCTGGTTCGGCCGCCAGTTGCCGCCCGAAAGCTTTTCGTACTCCTCCCAGCCGTCGAAGGCGGCCACGGAAAAGTGGTACATCACCAGTCCCTTGCCGCGGCGCAGCCAGCTCAGCAGTGCCGCCTCGGCCCGGGCGCCCCACCAGAGATCGGCTCGCCGCCGTTCGAAGTAGTTCAGCACCACCAAGTCGTAGGGCGCCAGCGTCTCATCGCCGGCGCCGCGAAACTCCTCGGTGACGCGGACCTCGAAGCGTCCCGTGTCCTCGAGGATCTGGCGCAACAGCGGTGTCGTGCCACGCCAGTCGTGAACGTTCTGTCCGGTGATAATCAGCGTCTGAATCTTCTGCGGTGCGGGCGCCTGAGCCGCCGCCGGCAGGATGGCCACCAGGGAAACCAACACAGCAAGCTGCCTTCTCACGACCGACCTCCTGTAACCTCCCGATTGTCGCACGGCTTGAGGCGTCTCTAATAGCATTTGGCGGTCAGCCCGCCGTCGATGACCAGCGCCGTGGCGGTGACGAACGAAGAGGCGTCGCTGGCCAGGAAGAGCGCCGCCTCGGCGATCTCGCGCGGCTCGGCAATGCGGCGCAGGGCATACTCGGACGAGATCCGGCGGCGCAGCGCCTCCGGATCGGGATCGTTGTTGAAATAATCCCGAACCATCGGCGTATCGACGTCGCCGGGGCAGATGGCGTTGACCCGTATGCCCGCCGGGCCGTAGGCCAGCGCAGCCGCCTTGGTCAGTGCGAGCACGCCCCCTTTGGCCGCGCAGTAGGCGGCCAGGTCCGGGTCGCCCACCAGGCCGAGTACGGAAGCGATATTGACGATCGAACCGCCGCCGGTGCGCACCATCTCTGGGATGGCGTACTTCGAGCAGAGGAAAACGCCCTTTAGATTGACGCTTTGGAGGCGATCCCAGTCCTCCTCGCTGGTATCGGCCAGCCTGCCGAGGATCTGGATGGCGGCGTTGTTGACCAGGACGTCGAGCCGGCCGAACTCGGCGACGGTTCGGCGCACCATCGCCTCGACGTCGGCGGCGCGCGAGACGTCGGTGGGGACGAACAGCGCCGAGCCGCCCTCGGCCCGGATTTCGGATGCGGCGCTTGCGCCGGCGTCGCGGTTCACCTCCGCAATGACGACGCTGGCGCCCTCCTGCGCAAATCGGTGGGCGATCGCCCGGCCGATGCCGGAGCCCGCACCCGTCACCACAGCAACCTTGCCTTCCAGTCTTCCCGCCATGCGTCGGCCTCCAACAGATTCTACTTCCGCCGCCTCGAGCGCCGCGCGCCGGGTTGGCAGTTTCGCCCGACTCTTTGTAACCTGTGGGGAGAAGGGCACGCCAATTCAGTTGAAGCCGTTTGAGGTTGCTGAATGGTGCCGGACGTGAAACCTCGGTGCGGATCGATCCGGAGACTATCGAACGGGCCCGTAAAGGCGACGACGTTGCGTTCAGCGCCATCGTTCAAGCCTACCGGAAGCGCATTCTGGGTGCGATTGCCCGAATCATCGGACGGCCTGAGGATGTCGAGGACGTGGCCCAGGAGGTCTTCGTCCGGCTATACTTCTCGCTGGACCAGTTGCGGACACCTGAGGTGTTCGAGCCGTGGTTGTACCGGCTCACGGTGAACGCCGCCTACGACTATCTGCGCAAGCAACGGCGGCGGGGAGAGTCGCGGATGGCCGACCTGTCCGAACAACAGATCGTCGCTGCGGACGCCGTCGCGAGCCGGGACGCCGCCTGGGAGGAATCGCGCCGGGCCGGCTACAGGGAGCAGGTGCAGGCCTTGCTTCAAGAGGTGTCCGAAGAGGATCGCATTTTGCTGATTCTCAAAGAAGTGGAGGGGCTCTCCTTGAAGGAGCTCGAAAAGATTTATCGAGTGAACGAGAACGCCCTCAAAGTGAGGCTGTTTCGGGCCCGGCAGCGCGCGCTGCGCGCGTTTGAGAAGTCCCAGGCGGCGCGCCGCGCCGGAACCGCGGCATGTTAGGGTAACAGACGAGGGGATAGATTTTCGGTGCGGCGATGAGCGAAGAGGATAGACTGGCGGAACTCTTCCGGATCTACCGGGAGGCGTGCCCGGATCCGGAGCCGGGCCCGGACTTCATGCCGGGCCTGTGGGCGAAAGTGGAGGCCCGGCGGCGGTCGGCGCGCACCCTCTGGCGATGGACGGAGGCGTTTGTCGCCACGGCGATGGCGCTCACGCTCGCCCTGGCGGTCTATTCGTTCCGGCAGGTGGACCCGGGCCTGCATCCGTTCTCTTATGTCGAGGGCGCCGAGAACGATGAAAACTTCGAGACCTTCGCCTACGAAGAGCTCGCGCACCTGGAACCCCCTCCAAATCAGGAACTGCGGTGAAACGTACTCGACTTTTCCTCGCCCTTGCGCTGGTGTTTGCGAGCGGACTGGCGGCCGGCGCCATCGGCTATCATCTGGTCGCCGCCACGCCGGCGGGCGCCGCCGAGCGCCGCCCGACCCCGGAGGAGCGCCGCCAACGCTACGTCGAAATGATGAAGACGCACCTCAAGTTGAGCGAAGAACAGCTTGCCCAGCTTGACGCGATTCTCGACGAAACGCGGCGGCGCTTTGAGGAATACGAGCAGAAAGCCAGGACCGAGAAACAGGCGATCTGGCAGCAGCACGTCGAACGCGTCAATGCCATCCTCAGCGAGGAGCAGCGGGTCGAGTACGCCCGGCTCCGCAAGGAGCGCGAGGAGCGCCGCAAAAAGGAGAGAGAAGGACGGGCGCTTGCTGGCCCCGGCCGTTGAACGTGGGCTTTCCTGCCGGCAAGCTGCCCGCCGCAGAGCTCCGCCGTTTCCTGGCTGCGTTCGAACTTCGGGACCCTTCCGTCATTGTCGGCGGCGCGGTGGGAGAGGACGCCGCCGTCCTCGATCTTGGCGGCCAAGAGCTGCTCGTCGCCAAGACCGACCCAATCACTTTCGCCACCGAAGACGCCGGCCGCTACCTGGTGGCGGTGAACTCCAATGATCTGGCGACCACGGGCGCCGAACCCCGGTGGCTGCTGGTGACGGCGCTGCTGCCCGAGGGCGCCTCCGAAGAGCTCGTCGCCCGGGTCTTCACAAGCCTCCGCGCCGCTTGCGAAGAGGCGGGTATCGCCCTGGTGGGCGGCCACACGGAGATGACCGTGAATCTGGACCGGCCGCTGTTGGTCGGCTGCCTGCTCGGAACGGTCCCGCGGCGCCGGCTGCTGCGCACGGCGGGGGCGCGCCCGGGAGATGCGGTGCTGCTCGCCGGCGGAGTGGCTATCGAGGGGACGGCGATTCTCGCCCGGGAACATGCCGCGCTGCTGCGCGCGCGCGGCGTAGAGGACGAGATCATCGAGCGGGCGGCCGATTGGCTGCAAAAGCCGGGTATCTCGGTGCTTCCGGCGGCGCGCTTGCTGCGTTCGCTCGACGGAATCCACGCCATGCACGACCCTACCGAAGGGGGCGTTGCGACGGCCCTCGAGGAGCTCGCCGAGGCGGCCTGCTGCGGCTTGCGCGTCGATCTCGGCGCCATCCCCGTGCTGGAGGAAAGCCGCCGGATCGCGCAGGCTCTCGGGCTCGATCCCTTGGGGCTGTTGGCCTCCGGCGCGCTGCTGGCGAGCCTGGCTCCGGAGTCGGTCGAAGAGGCGCTTGTGCGTCTGGCCGCCGCAGGCATTCCGGCCGCCGTCATCGGCCGCGTCGTTCCGCCCGGGGAAGGCTCGCCCCTGCCCCGGTTCGCTCGCGACGAGCTGGCGCGCTTCTTGTCGTCGCTCGCCGGCGCAGTTGCGGGCGGGCCTCAGCAAACGATAGAGTAAGCCTGACCGGGAGGTGAAAACGGAAATGATGGAAGAGCCGGCCACGCGCCGGTCAATCCTTCAGAAGGCATTCGCCGTTTTGGGCTTGGGCGCCTATCAGAAAGTGGAAGCCGCGGCGGCCCAAGTCAAGCACCCGCCGATCTCGCCCAAAGACAAGCTGAAGGTCACCAAGATGGAGACCTTCTTGGTCAAACCTCGCTGGCTATTCTTGAAGATTCACACCGATGCGGGGATCGTCGGGCTGGGTGAGCCGATTCTTGAGGGGCGTGCCCTGACGTGCCAGATGGCGGTCAAAGAGATCGAGCCGTATCTCATCGGCAAGGATCCGCGCCAGGTGGTCCATCACTGGCAAGCGATCTACCGGCACGCTTTCTACCGCGGCGGCGAGATTCTGACGAGCGCGCTGAGCGGCGTCGACCAGGCGCTGTGGGACATCAAGGGCAAGGCGCTGGGCGTGCCGGTCTACGAGCTGCTCGGCGGCCCGACGCGCACTCGGGTCCGGGTTTACGCCCACGCGCGCACACCGGAGCAGATCAAGCAGCGGTTGAAAGAAGGTTTCACGGCCTTCAAAACCGGGCCGGCCAAGCGCCGGCCGTCACGCTACGTCGAGACGCCTGCCCAGGTGCAGTATGCGGCCGAGCGCTTCGCCGAGCTTCGCAAGCTGGTCGGAGACGACATCGACATCGGTTGCGACTTCCACGGGGCGATCAGTCCCGCCACGGCGAAGCTGTTGATCAAGGCGCTCGAACCCTACCACCCGATGTTCATCGAGGAGCCGATCAACTCACAGAACCATGATGTGATGGCGGAGATCGCCCGGGGCACCCATCTGCCGATCGCCACCGGCGAGCGCGTCTTCACCAAGTGGGGCTTTCGCGAGGTTCTCGAAAAGAAGGCCGCGACGATCCTTCAGCCCGACCTCTGCCACGCCGGAGGCATCACCGAATGCCGGCTGATTGCGGGCATGGCGGAGGCCTACTACGCCGCGATTGCCCCGCACAACCCGCTCGGGCCGATCTCGCTGGCCGCCGGCGTGCAACTGGCCGCCTCGATCCCGAACTTCCTCATTCAGGAGCAGGTCTCGCTCGGCGAGGGGTATCTGAAGCAGCCCTTCAAGGTTCGCGACGGCTACATCGATCTGCCGACGGGCCCCGGGCTCGGCATCGAGCTCGACGAGGATGCCCTGGCCGACAAGATCGGGCACGACTGGCGCAATCCGGAGACCTACGATCCGGACGACGGCAGCGTGGTGGACTGGTAGCGGGCCCGACCCGAGCTTCGCGGCGGCGCACCCGATTGCGGCGCCGGCTCAAGCAGCGCGAGCGCCGCCTCGAGGACCGCCTCAACCGGAACGCACTCTATCGGCCGACCGGGCTCGTCCGTGGCGACGACCCTGACCCGTTCGCCCCGAGGAGCCCAGATGCGGGGATCGGTGGGACCGAACACAGCCACGACGGGAGCGCCGACCGCCGCAGCCAAGTGTGTGACGCCGCTGTCGTTTCCCAGGTACAGGCGCGCGCCGGCGAGCCAGCAGGCCAGCTCATAGAGATCGTCGAATCGGCAGGCTTCGGGCAACTCCTCCTCGGGGCCGGCGCACCAGGCCACGGGCAAGAACTGCTCCAGCCGACGCGCCACCTGACGAAATCGTTCGATCGGCCAGTTCTTGCGGCGGCTGCCGGAGAAAGGATGGATGACGGCGAAGTTGCCCTGAACGGCCGGACATGGCAGGCGCGGAACCGCCTGCACTCGCCGTAGCGCCAGCGGCCGAACCTGCTCCAGATAGAAGTCGACGGCGTGCCGCCCCGGGCCGTCAGGCAGAGCGGAGAGAAAGTGAAACGGCAGGTTCAGGGCGCTCACCACGCTGCGGAATTCCGGGCGAGCGGCCCCGTACCAGGAGACGATCAGGTCAAACGCAGCCAGACGCTCGATGAGGGGCGCGCAGCGGGTAGGCCCCTCGATTTCAAGAAGGTCAAGACCGGTCGACGCGATGGAGTGAACCGCGGCGGCAAAGCGGATGAGGGGGACGTTCTGTGCCGCCACCCAAACCTCGGTATAGCCTCCGGTCAACGCCTCGAGGGCGGGAAGCGAGAGAATACAGTCGCCGATGGCGCCGGGACGGATAAGCAGCCGGCGCATCGGCGGAGCGCGAGCTCACGGCCCGGCGTCGGCCAGAACCGTCTTGCGCCGCGTTTGACGACCGCCTTCGGAGCCGCCGCCGAGCAACGCCTCGATCGAGCTCTGATAGTCCGCCTTCGGCACCAAGCCGACGTGCACGGAGGCGATCAAACCGTTCCGGTCAATCAGGAAAGAGGTGGGCAGGGCCTCGACAGAGCCGTACTTGTAGGCCACCTCTTCATTGCCCATGACGACCCGGTAGTTGACCTTGGCCCGGCGCAGATACGGCTTGACGTCGTCCCAACCGCCCTCGTCCATCGAGACGCCGATAACGGCGAAACCCTGGTCCTTGTACTTGTTCTCAAATTCGACAAACCAGGGAATTTCGATTTTGCACGGGCCGCACCAAGTCGCCCAGAAGTTCAGCAGCACGACTTTGCCGCGATAGTCCGACAAGCGGACCGTGGCGCCGTTTTCGTCCTTGAGGGCAAAGTCGGGCGCAGGGCGCCGCTCGGCAGCCGGCTTCACAGAAGCGGCCTCCATCGCCAACTCTCGTTGCGAAGAACACGCAACGAGCGCCAGAAACACGAACACGCCGAAACTCGGCCACGCCCGGCAAGGGATGGGCAAACTCACTCCTTTCGCGTTCTTTTCATTATACCGGGATTGCTTGACGGGCCTCGATCCGCGCCGTCCACCAGCGGCGGCGAACCTGGCGGAAGCGGGGTTTGAGCGTGAACTCCCCGTGCCTGCTCAGTCCCGAGTACAGCCAGGCGGCCGTGTCGCAGAAACTCTCGCAGGCATACTCGCGCCAGCGTCGGCTTCGATCAGCGGCATCCTCGGCGGTAAGGCCTGCTTTGCGCATCTCCGCCGACCAGCCGAGCTCGCCTCGCGCGCCAACGGCGAGTTCGCGCCGAAGCAGCTCCTCGTAACTCAAGCGGACAGCGTAGGAGACCCGCAGCCAAACGAAATGGAACAGCTCGTGAACCAGGATCCGCCGAAACTCGCCGGGCCGATCAAGCAGCGCCCGGTCGAGCACGACGAGCCGCTTGCGAAGCTGGGAGCCGCCATGCACCTCCTCTCCCCGTTTGGTGCCGGAGACCAGACGGCCGCGCCAGGCACGTAGGTTCGGGCGGAAACACAGGCGGATGGGACGGCCTTCGAGGGGCGGCAGGCGCTTGCGGATTCCGCCCAGCCGCCGCAGGACCTCCGGCTCCGGATCGTCCGGAAGCCAAAAGATGCCGCCCTCAATTTCCCGGTGCGGGCGTTGATTCCGGCCGGCGGAAGTACTCCTCGCTTTCGTATGTGACCGCCACGGACTTGCGGATCCCGTCGAACCAGTTCTGGAACTTTGCGGACTGGACCTCGCGGTTGACCTCGTCGCGAACCTCATCGAGCGTTCTCCTCCTGATCTCCTCGACCCGAAAAAGATAGAACCCATTGGGCTGGCGCACGACCTCACTCACCTGACCCGGTTTCAGCGAAAAGATGGCCTCTTTGATGCGGTCCGGCACCTGATCCTTGCGGCGAATGACGCCGAGATCGCCGTCCTTGGCGCGCGATGCGGCATCCTCGGAATGCTTCCTCGCCAGCGCGACGAAATCGGCCCCCTCGAGGATCTGTTTCCGCAACGATTCGATTTCGGCGAGCGCCTCCTCCTCGCGTCGGTACTTCCGGCCGTCGGAGGACCGGGCCTTGGGATCGGCGGCAAACGAGAGATAGATCACCTTGACGCGGGCCTCGATGAAGTCGTCCCGGTGAGTCTCGTAATACTGCCTCTCCTCTTCGGCGGTCGCCGGATTTCGAAGGTTGAAATCGTTGAGAATCGCCTGGGAAAGCAGATCGGAACGAACCCAGTCCAACTGCTCGCGGTAAGGGCTCTTTTCCGGAAGCTTCTCGCGTTCTGCGTACTCGACCAGCGCATTCATCCGGGCGAGCTCGACGAGAAACTGCTTCGGATTGGCGCGCAGGTTCTCTTGGATCTGCGGGGAGGCGCCGCGCAGCAAGGTTCGGAGCTCTCCGGCGGTTACCTTCCGTTGACGCACGACGGCGACGACCTCGCCTTCGGCCGCCTTCTCCAGTTCGATCAGCGCCTGCTCGTTTTCAACCGTCACACTGGCATCCTCGTTGATCCGGTTTAACCATTCCCGCAAGCGGACCTCGGCTTCCGCGTCGCCGCCGGCGGCGCGGAACTGCCGGTAGCGGTCATCAATCGCGGCCTGCATGAGGACCTGGCGCCGCATCCAGTCGAGCTGCTCGCGGTAGGGACTGCGCTCCGCGAGACCATCCTTTTCGGCCGCCTCCGCCAAGGTGCTGACCAGAGCATAGTTGTCCACGAAGAGCTTCCGGTTCCGTCGCAAGTTTTCACCGAGCGCCGGCGGGGCGCCGAGCAGGATCCGGTCCACGTCGCCGGCGGTAAGTTTGCGGCCGTTTACTGTGGCCACGACCGTTTCCGGAGTGACGGTCTCGGCGGCGGTCAGAGCCGCCACAAAAAGGATGACACTAGACAGCCATGCGTGCACGAGGTGGACTCCTCCCGCCTGCTAGGGTCGATTCTAGCACGCCCCGGCACCCGCCCCGGCGGGCCGTCAACCGGCGCGCACCTCACGCCGTACGGGGTCGTAGAGTTGGCGGCGGCCGGTGAGGAGGGCCTCATCGGCCATGATCACGGCGACGCTTTGGGCATAGCCGGCGTCGATGCCCGCCACCGGCTCCTCGCCCGAGCGTATGGCGTCGATCCAGTTCTTCAGATGATGCACGCGCGGCGGCATGGCCAGCTCGAGGCTTTCGCCGAGCCGGTCCGGCTCGCCGGAGCCCTCGCCCGACACGCTCCAGGGCTCGCGGTTCGAAAGATTCTTGGCGTCCAGCGTTCCCCGGGCGCCGTACCAGCGGGCGCAGCGTCCCGCAGCGTTACCGAACACGGTCGCGTAGCGGACCAAGAACTCCTCCGGATATTCCAGGACGACCTCGACCGAGTCGGGTGCGGTGTAGTCGCCCTTCCAGCGGTAGGTGCCGCCCAGGGCCACCACCTGCCGGGGGATCGTCGCGGGCGTGATGTAGTGCACCCGATCGATAAAGTGCACCATCAAGTTGGTATGCGGGCCGCGGGAGAATTCCCGGTAGCCGTACCAGCCGAGATATTGCTGCGGATTGAAGGGCCGCTTGGGGCGATCGCCGAGGAACAGGCTCCAAGCGACGTCCTCCTCGACGGGCGCCTCCGCGAAAAACTCCGGGCCCCCGTAGCTTTGCCAGTAGGGTTCATAGCTGTTGCGCGCCTGTTCGACCTTGATGATCTTGCCCAGGCGGCCTGAGGCAATAAATTCTTTCGCCGCAAGCGACTGCGGGTAGCTGCGCATCTGGGTGCCCACCTGCACGACGACTTTGTGCTTCTTGACGGCGTCGTAAGCCTCGTTCAGCTCCTTCATATTCATCGCGATGGGTTTTTCCACGTAGACGTGCTTGCCCGCCCGGGCCGCTTCGGCCAGCATCCGGGCGTGCAGGTGGTCGGGTGTGCCGATGATGACGGCGTCGATGTCGCGCATCACCAGCAGATCGCGGAAGTCGATCACCTGGGCCGGCTCCCGGCCGGTGAACTCCTTGACCTGCTCGGCGGCGCGGCGGCGTTTGAGCCCCCAGGTATCGCAGACGGCGCGGATCTCGATGTTGGCGTCCGAGCCGATCTCGATCGCCTCGCGCAGCAGATTCCGCCGGCCGCAGCCGACATTGGCCACCGCGATTCGGTCGTTGGCGCCCAGCACGCGGCGCCAGGAGGCCGCCCCGAGCGTGACCGCCGGGAGCGTCCGGCCGAGAAACTCTCGTCGGTTCGTCGCTGAGCTGCGGCAACTCATCGCATTCCCCTTCACAGCGGCTTGATGCGTACTCGTTTGAACTCGGTCCACTTCCCCGGCCGGTGCGCCTGCAACTCGATGTGACCCGCCTCCAAATTCTCCAGCCGGTCGTATTCGAGCACCGTTTCGCCGTTGATGCGGACCAGGCAGGTCGGGCCCTTCACCCACAACTGCATCAGGAACCATTCGAAGTCCCTGATGCGGGGGTAGCTAGCCCGCTTGTGGTAGTAGAGCGAGCCGGTCGGATAGTGCGCCTCCGGCACGTTGTGTAACTGGATCTCGTAGCGGCTTCCCTTGAGCCCCTGCCCGGCCGAGCGGAACAGCACGCCGCTGTTGTGGAACCGGTCGGCCCGCACGTAGAGTTGAAGCTCGAAGTCCCGGAACTTCTCCTTGGTGGCGATGTGGCCGGAGCCGTCGCCATAGAGCACCTCGCCGAGCGGCTCGAACTTCGGCTCGCCCTCGGAAACGAACCAGTTCTTCGAGAAGTCCTCCGGTCGCTCGTAGAGCACCTGCCAGTTCTCTTTCGGCGGCAGGGGCCGAATGCGCAGATTGCGAAACCGTACCGGATAAGAGAGCGACTCCAGTCCGATGTAGCCGCTCCGCAGCCTGTGCCGGAGCTCGGCGTGGGCCTCAAGATCCAGATCCTGGACGATCTCCCCGTTAACCCAGACGCGGAGCAGCGGCCAGTCCATGAGCACCCGCATCGTGTTCCAGTCGCCTTGGCTCCGCACATTGACCAGCCGCGGGGGGACGATCGGAAAGATCGAGCCCATCGATTCGGGCTTGGGCGTCTCGTCCCGCTGATGGAAGATGTTGATTTTGAAGCCGGCGGCCGACGGCGGGCCGTGCTCCGGCGCGTGGAAAAAGATGCCGGAATCCGACCAGCCCTTCAGGAAGAACTCCAGGCGCAGATCGAAGTTCTCAAAGGTTCGGGTCGTCGACAGCCAGGTGGGGTAGTTCGAGCTGCGGTGCACGACGATCGAGCCGTCCTCGACATAGAAGGCCGAGGAGGGGCCCTCGCGCACCTGCCAGCCGGCCAGCGTGCGGCCGTCGAACAGAGGCTCAAAACCGGCTTCGATTTCGGCGGACTTGAGCGGAGCGAGCAACGGGACGGCCGCCAGCAAACGCCGACGCGAGAGCATCGCTTCCCAGCTTACGCAAGCTCGCCGGGGCTTGACAAGGAGGCTGCCCCAATTTCCTCTGAGAATCAACTATTCCCGATGAAAAAATCGGGCTGCCGGCGGTCGTGATATGATGCCTAGCGGCTGTGCGCCGACGGCGCCCTTGATTCGGAACGAAGGAGGCATCATGGAACAACTGGCCATTCACGGCGGCCCGAAAGCGGTCACCAACAAGCTCGTCTATTGGCCTCAATTCGACGAAGAGACCATCCAGGCGGTTCAAGAAGTGCTGCGGAGCGGCAAGGTCAACTACTGGACCGGACCGAAGGGGATGGAATTCGAGAAGAGATTCGCCGAGTGGCAGGGCAGCAAGTACGCCGTCAGCACCTCCTCGGGGACTGCGGCGCTGCACGTGGCGCTCTCCGCCCTTGGCATCGGACCCGGTGACGAGGTCATCGTCCCCAGCTACACATTCATTGCCTCGAGCTTTTCGATCGTTCAAGCCGGAGCGATTCCGCGCTTTGCCGACGTGAACCTGGAGGATCACTGCATCAGCGTGGAATCGGCCGAAAAACTGGTGAACGAGCGCACGCGGGCGATCATGGTGGTGCATCTGTACGGCAATGTGGCCGACATGGACAAGGTCCTGGAGTTCGCGCGCAAATACGACCTGTTCGTCATCGAAGACAACGCCGAAGCGTTCGGCGGCGTCTACAAGGGCAAGAAGACCGGCACGCTCGGCCACATCGCCGCGTGCAGCTTCTGCCAGAACAAGACCTTCACGACGGGCGGCGAAGGCGGCATGGTGACGACCGACGACGAGGAGCTGGCCTGGGTCGCCCGCTCCTTCCGCGACCACGGCTACGACGTCCGCGAGCGGCTGAGTCTGCTCGAGCTCGAACAGAAGCTTCCCTACATTCACAACATGGTCGGCTGGAACTATCGGATGACCGAGATGCAGTCGGTGATCGGGCTCAAAGCCCTCCAGAAGATGGACAGCTGGAATCTGCCCACCCGGCGAAGGAACGCGTACATTCTTATCGAGGCGCTGCGGAAGCGGCCGGAAGTGAAGTTCCTTCCCGTCGATACGCCGGAACGGCAAAACGGCTGGTATGTGACCGCGTTCTCGCTCGATATCGAGAACATGAACTGCGATATTCGCCAGTTCGTCGAGGCCGCCGTCGCCGAAGGAGCGCCCTGCTGGAAGGTCTTCTGGCCACAGTGCCATACCGAGCGCGCCTTCCAGGAGCACCGCGCCTTCGGCCGCTCCGGTTTCCCGTTCAAGTCCCGGGAGTACACCAACCCCGACAGCGTGGATTACTCCAAGGTCGAAGTGCCCAACGCTCGCTGGCACGAGGAGCACACCTTCACCTGCTTCGCCTACCCGACCTTTACGGAGGAGGACATGCACCAGATCGCTCACGCGCTCGTGAAGGTGATCGACTATTACACGAAGCTCAAGTAGCAAGGATTCGCCAGGAGGAAGTTCGATGTCGCGAAAACTGCGATGGGCCGTAGTGGGCTCCGGCGGGATCGCACTGCGCCGGACCATTCCGGAAGGGATCGTCCCGGCGGCGAATGCCGCGCTGATCGCCGTCTACGATGTCAACCAGGAGCTCAACCGGCAGGTGGCGGCACGCTTCGGCGCCCTGCCCGCCGCGAGCCTGGAGGAGTTGCTCGCGGCGGACGTCGACGCGGTCTACATCGCCACGCCGGTGAATTTCCATCGCCCGCAGACGATTGCGGCGGCCCGGGCGGGCAAGCACGTGCTCTGCGAGAAGCCGCTGGGGCTGAACGTGGCCGAGGCCGAGGAGATGGTCCAGGCGTGCCGAAGCGCCGGAGTCCAGCTCGGCGTGGGTCTGATGATGCGGTTCCACTCCCAGCATCAAGCCGCCCTGGCCATGATCCGCGAAGGCCGGCTCGGGCAACTGGTGTTCGGCCGGGCGCAGCTTTCCTGTTGGTACCCGCCGATAGCGGGCGCCTGGCGGCAGGACCCGGCGCAGGGCGGAGGCGGATCGCTGATGGACATGGGCGGCCATACGATCGACCTGCTGGAGATGTTCTTCGGATGCGCCGCCCATGTAGCCTGCTTTACCGGCAATCTGGTTCACCCTTACGCCTCCGAGGACAGCGCCGCCGCGCTCCTTCGATTCGCCAGCGGCGCGCTGGCGAGCGTCGATGCGTTCTTTTCCATCCCGGACGCCGCCAGCAAGAACGTGCTCGAGCTGTACGGCACGCGCGGCTCGATCCTGGCCAAGGGCACCATCGGCCAAGGGGAGCGCGGACAGATGACGGCCTATCTGGAGGAGAGCGGAGCGGGCTACGAGGCCGAGCAGCGCGACCGGAGGCTCGAGGGCGGCGTGGCGATCGAGCCGGAACCGGTGAACATGTATCGCGCCGAGATCGAGGCCTTCAGCGCCGCGGTGCTCGAAGGCCGCCCCGTTCCCGTCGACGGCGAGCTCGGCCTGAGGAGCCAGAAGGTGCTCGCCGCCTGCTACGAGTCGGCCCGAACCGGTAAGATCGTGGAGATCGCCTGAAGCAGAGGAGCGTGTCATGGCCGTCAACCTGATCACCACCCTAAAGGATTCCCTGCTGGAGGGGTTTTTTCCTGCCGGCTGGGATCTGGAGAAGATCGACGCCTGCGCCGCCAATCCGCCCGAGGCCGTCCTGGAGCGGCAACCCTGGTGGCATCCGGAGTTCGAACCCGTCCCCTGCGACAGCCTCTCGGATTTCGACACGATGATGGGTCACGAGATCGCCAAGCAGATTCGGCGCACTCGCGAGGCCAACCGAAAGCTGGCGCTGATCCTGCCGGTGGGCCCGATGGGTATGTACCGCTGGGCGGTCTGGTTCCTGAAGGAGTGGGGCGTCGCTTGCGATCACGTCTGGGGCTTCAACATGGACGAGTGGAGCGACGCCGAGGGCAATACGCTTCCGCCGGATAATCCGGGCGCGTTCCGCTACGCCATGCAGGAGGCTTTCTACGGGCCGCTCGGCGCACTCACCGTGCCCGAGGGCCAGCGCTTCTTCGCCACGCGGGAGGCGCTGCCCACCTACCCGGAACGCATCGCGGCGCTCAAGACCGAGGGCGCCGAGTTGCATGTGATCTTCGGCATCGGACGGGTCTTCCATATCGCCTTCTGGGAGCCGCACTTCGCCGCCGAGTACGCCAGCGAAGCCGACTGGAGACGGGCCGCCTACCGACTGGGAGCCAAGCTCCATCCGCTCACCATCGAGCAGAACGCCATCACCAGCTTCAAGAGCCGCACGACGCTTGTGCCGGCGCGCGCCAACACGATCGGCCCGGCCCTGTTTCTCCAGGCCGACCGGATCATCGGCGGCGCCGACGGGGCGCTCGGCAGGGGCATGCAGTGGCAGGGCGTCAGCCTCTGGGTGACGCTTCGCTACGGTCCGGATCCTTGGGTGCCGTCCAGTTACATGCCCACGCTCCCGGGTCGTCTGTTCTTCTTGAGGGAGCTGGCCGGGCCGCTGGTGGCCGAGTGCAATTAACGGGGCGCGACGTCCTGACGGCGTTCGGAGCGGCGCACCTCCACGCGGCGCGGCGCGCTGCGCACCTGGCGCGCCTGCCGGTCGACCTCGATCCGGTTTTCCACGCGACGCGCCCCGGCCAGACGCGCCAGACGCGTCGCCGTGCCTTTGTGCTGCGGCACAGGGGTCCGGCCTTCCAGGTAGGCCACCCCGTTGCGCACGCGCACGGAAAAACCGTTCACCGCGATCTTGGACTCCTTGAAGCGGCGCTCAATGGCGGACTCTAGCTCGGCATCGCTCAGGGCCGGCTTCTTGACGGGCGGCGCTGCGGGGCCGGCCGCGGGCGACTGGCCTGAAAGCAGCGCCGCCAGACACGTCAAGAGGCCGACTGCGTACGGAACAGACAGACTCGCGCGAGCAAGGAGCATCTGTGAAGTTAGTGGGCCGAGGCTGTATAATTCGCACATGTCCTTCGCGGAGTTGAATCGCCGCCAGCTTCTTCGGGGCGGCATCCAAGCCGCCGGTTTCACAGCCGCCTCCTACTCGCGAATTCTAGGAGCCAACGACCGGATGTTCTTGGGCGTCATCGGCGCCGGCGAACGGGGCAGGCACGTCATGCGCCTGTTCCAGAAGGACGCGCGGGTGCAGGTTACCGCGCTGTGCGACGTCTATGCGGCGATGCTTGATCGGGCGCTCGAGTCGGCGCCCGGCGCCAAGACCTTCACGGATCATCGCAAGCTGCTGGAATACAAGGAGTTGGACATTGTCCTGAACGCCACGCCGGACCACTGGCATGCGCAGACGACGATCGACGCCTTGAACGCGGGCAAGGACGTCTACGTGGAAAAGCCCCTGACGCTCACCATCGAGGAGGGGCCGGAGATCGTCAAAGCGGCTCGCGTCAACGAGCGGGTCTGTCAGGTGGGCCAACAACAGCGATCGGGCCCCCACTATCTCCGAGCCAAGCAGGAGTACTTCGATACCGGGCGCTTGGGCAAGGTGACGCTGGCGCGCACTTGGTGGCACGGCAACACCTACCACCTCCGGCGGGCGCCGGATTATCTGCGGCAGCAGCCGTCCAATCTGGACTGGGCGCGCTTCCTCGGCCCGCTGAAGTGGCGGGAGTGGGACCCGCAACAGTACTGGAACTGGCGCGCATATCTGGATTTTGGCGGCGGGCAGGTCACGGACCTGTTCACCCACTGGATCGACGTCGTACACATGTTCCTGGGCCAGGAGATCCCGATTTCGGCGGTGGCGGCCGGAGGCGTCTACTATTACAAAGACGGGCGCACCGCCCCGGATACGATCAACGTGCTGCTCGAATATCCGGGCGAGTTCACCGCCACGTTCGAAGCCACGCTCGCTCCGGGGATTCGCGGCGCCGCGGTCGAAATCTGCGGCACCGAAGGCCGGCTGTGGATCAGCCGCGAGCGTTACGAGTTTCACCCGGCGGAAAAGGGCGCCAAGCCGGTGGTGGTGGAGGCCGAGCCCTACGACTTCACGCTCGACCACGTGAGGGATTTTCTTGAGTGCGTCAGGACCCGGCAGCGGCCGAGATGCGATGTGTTGATCGGCCATCGCTCGGCCCAGGCCTCACATTTGGGGAACATCGCCTACGTGGAGAAGCGCCGGCTGCGCTTTGACCCGGTGCGGGAGGAGATCCTGCCGCTCTAGCGGCGCCTGAAGGTTCGGCGCCTCCCCGGAAGGCGTCCTATTTCCCTTTGGCGGCGGGCACGGTTGCCGGCGCCGGTGAAGGTGCGGCAGCCTGCGCGACCGGAAGGCCAAGCAGCTTGCGGAGCTCGAGATCGAGCTTGTCGCGAATCTCCGGATTGGCCTTGAGGAACTGCTTGGCGTTCTCCCGGCCCTGCCCGATGCGCTCGCCGCCGTAGCTGTACCAGGCGCCGCTTTTCTCGATCAGCCGGTGCGCCACGCCGAGGTCGATCAGATCCCCTTCGCGCGAGATGCCCTCGCCGTAGAGGATGTCGAACTCGGCTTCGCGGAACGGGGGCGCGACCTTGTTCTTCACCACCTTGACGCGGGTGCGGTTGCCGATGACCGTCTCGCCGTCCTTGATGGCGGCCACGCGCCGGATGTCGAGCCGGATGGAGGCGTAGAACTTGAGCGCCCGGCCTCCGGTGGTGGTCTCCGGGCTGCCGAACATGACACCGATCTTCTCGCGGATCTGGTTGATGAAGATCAGGCAGGTTTTCGACTTCGAGACCACGCCGGTGAGTTTGCGCATGGCCTGCGACATCAGGCGGGCCTGGACGCCGACGAAGCTGTCGCCCATCTCGCCGTCGAGCTCGGCCTTGGGCACGAGCGCGGCCACCGAGTCGACCACCAGCACGTCGATGGAGCCGGAGTTGATGAGCGCCGAGGTGATCTCGAGCGCCTGCTCGGCGTAATCGGGTTGAGAGACCAGCAGGTTGTCCACATCCACGCCGAGCAACCGGGCGTAGTTGGGGTCCAGGGCATGCTCGACATCGATGAAGGCGGCCATGCCCCCCATCCTCTGCGCCTCGGCGATCACCTGGAGAGCCACCGTGGTCTTGCCGGAAGATTCCGGCCCGAAGATTTCGCTGATGCGCCCGCGGGGGAAGCCGCCCACGCCCAAGGCGGCATCGAGCGAGATGGAGCCGCTCGAGATCACCGGGACGGCGACGACCGCCTCCTTCGCGCCGAGCCGGAGGATCGAACCCTTGCCGAACTGCTTCTCGATCTGGCCGAGCGTGAGCTCCAGAATACGACTTCGCTCTTTTTCATCCATGCCTGATGCCGTCCTTTGGGGGAGGTTGGGGGCGAACTCCAAACGATTATACAATCCTTGCGCCGCGCCTACAGCATCGGCGCATAGTAACCTTTGCGGGCGCGCACAACCAGGTTTCGGTGGTTCTTCACGCGGATGCTGACCGCCTGGTAGCGCCCATCGGTGTACAGCGGATCGGGCCGGTAGAGGATGTTGTATTGGTGGCGCAGTTCGTTGGCGATGTTCTCAAAAGACTGGGCTAGATCCTCCACCTTGAACGGGAAGAACGCCAAGCCGCCGGTCTCTTCGGCGAAGTACTTGAGCACACGATCCCCCGGGGTTTGCATCCGGCTGATATTGGTCGAGATGGTGTAGATGACGGCGTCGGCCCGGTGAGCCATCTCGAGCGCCTGATCGCGCGTGTAGCGGCTCTGATTGTCCTCCCCGTCGCTCAAAACCACCATGGCGCGCCGGAACTTGTGCAGCGGCTGATCCTGCATCAGCTTGTCGCGGCAGGCAAAGAAGATGGCGTCGTAGAGGGCGGTGCCGCCGCCGGGCCGCAGCTCCCGGACCGCCTCGGCAAGCTTTTCGACGTCGCCGCTCAGCTCGGCCGCCACGTTAATGCTGGTGTCGAAGCTGACGATGACGGCCTTGTCGACCGCAGGACGCATGACGCTGTTGATGAATTCGATGGCGGCCTCCTGCTGGAACCGGAACCGGTCGCGGACGCTGTTGGAGGTGTCGATTAGAATCGCCAGGCGCAGGGGCAGGTCCGATTCGGCCGAAAACTCCAGAATGCTCTGTCTTTGTTTGCTTTCGATGACCTCGAAGTCGTCTCGGGTCAGGTTGGTCACGAACCGGCCCTTTTTGTCGGAGACGGTAAACAGGATGTTGACGCGTGTGACGTCGAGTATGAATCGACTCTTTTCATCGAGTTCGGCGTCCGCCGGGGCGCTTAAAGTCGGCTTGGGAGCTTGAGCCCAGGCGGCGACCGCGAAGGCGGCCAAGGCAAGCAAGCGCGCAACCGAGTTCATTGTCGTCCCTGTCTTCATTATAGGGCTGGGCCTATTACTGGGAAGGCTTTTCGACGGCCTCCAGAAAGGCGGCGAGCTCGGCCGCTAGCGGCGCCTCGATGGTGAGAGGCCGGCCGGTGGAGGGGCTCCGGAACCGGATCCGATGAGCATGCAGGAAGAACCGCCCGAGCGAAGGCAGGCCGGGAATGCGCGCCGGGGCGCCGTAAAGCCGGTCGCCCACCACCGGATGGCCGATGGCGGCCAGGTGAGCGCGGATCTGGTGGGTTCGGCCGGTGTGGATGCGCACCTCGAGGTAGCTGAAGCCGGGCCAACGGCGGAGCACGCGGTAGCTCGTCAGAGCCGGACGGCCGGAGGCGAGCCGGGCCGTCATGCGCGTACGCCGCTGCGGGTCGCGTGCGATCGGCTTGTCGATGCGCCCGGAATCGGCCGCCAGCCGGCCGTGGACCAGCGCCAGATAAACCTTCTCGACTTCACGGCCGCTGAATTGCGCGGCCAGGGAGCGGTGGGCGGCGTCGGTGCGCGCGATCAGGATAACGCCGCTCGTGTCTCGATCGAGGCGATGCACGAGGCCCGGGCGCAGCTCCCCGCCCAAGCTCGAAAGGCTGTGGAAGCGGTGAAGCAACGCATTGACGAGAGTGCCAGCGGTATTGCCCGCGCCGGCGTGCACGACCATGCCGGCCGGCTTATTCACCGCGACGAGATCCTGGTCCTCGTAAAGCACTTCGAGCGGAATCGCTTCGGGAACGGCCTTGAGCGGAGGCAGCTCGACCGGATCAACCTCGACCACCTCGGAACCCCGTAACACCAGCGACGGCTTCGCCGGCCGGCCGGCGACGCGAACCCGTCCCTCGCGGATCCACTGTTGCAGGCGCGCCCGGCTGTACTGAGGCAGGCGTCGGTGCAGGAACAGGTCCAGGCGAAGGCCGGCTTCGGGCGCCTCGGCTTGAAGAATCACGGGGGTCGTGACCTCGCCGTTATATAGTTTAGAGAGTGATCCGTCGCGCAATCGTTCCGGTGGCCGGTCACGGCATGCGATTGCTGCCGGCGACGAAGTCGCAGCCCAAGGAGATGCTCCCGGTGGCCCGCAAGCCGATCGTCCAGTACGTGGTCGAAGAGCTGGTGGCCAATGGTATCGGCGAGATCCTGTTCGTTACCGGGCGCAAGAAGACCTCCATCGAGAATCACTTCGACAGCGATCCGGATTTGGCTCGCCTGCTGAACTCATCGAGCGCGGCACACCTGCTCAAAGAGATCGAGTTCGAGGACCTGGGCGCGCACCTATACTATACGCGGCAGCGGACGCAACGCGGTCTGGGCGACGCTGTGCTGTGCGGGGAAAGCTTCGCCGGCGAGCAGCCGTTCGTCGTGGCGCTCGGCGACTCGATCCTCGGGTTGAACGCGACTTCGCGCTGCGTGGCGCGAATGGTTGAGCTGTTCGAAGAGCGGCGCGCGAGCTGTGTGATCGCGGTCGAAGAGGTCCTGCCGGAGCAGACCTCGCAGTACGGGGTCATCGAGCCGGGTCCGGGGGAGGATGCCTGGTGCCGAGTGGTGCGCCTGGTCGAGAAACCGGCGCCCGGGCAAGCGCCGAGCAACCTGGCGATCGCCGGCCGTTATATCTTCTCGCCGGTCATCTTCGACATGATCCGCCAGGTGGAGCCGGACCAGCGGGGAGAGATCCAGCTGACCGACGCCATCCAGCGGCTCTGCGAGGAAGGCCGGCGAGTGCTTGCCCTCCGCCTGCCGCCTTCGGAGCGCCGCTACGACATCGGCAACTTCTCGAGCTACTTTGAGACCTTCGTCGAATTCGCTCTGGCCGATCCGGAGCACGGCCCCGGACTGCGGGCGGCGATCGAGAGGCTGCTCAGGAACCGCTGAATGCGGCGCCCGCTGGTTTGGGGGCTGCTGTTTGCGGGAGTGCTGGCGGCGCGCCTGTGCCACCTGAACCTGCTTTGGGTGGAGGAGTGCTACCCGGCGGCGGCGGCCATCCAGATCCTCCACGGCCGCCTGCCTTATCGCGACTTCTGGTTCGACAAGCCGCCGCTCGCCTCGCTGGTTTACCTTCTCTGGGGGGCGCACTCGGGTTGGCCCCTCCGGCTGGCCGGGGCGCTCTACGTAACAGCGGCCTCCTGGGCGCTTTTGCGCTGGGCTCGGCGCATGTGGGGGGAGCGCGAGGGCGCCTGGGCGGCCGGGCTCTGCGCCTTCTTTCTCACTTTCGGCGTCCCCTCGGCGGTGATGGCCCTGGCGCCGGATCTGCTGATGCTCGTGCCGCACACTGCGGCGGTCTACTGGAGCTGGCGGGGGCGGCCGTTACGGGCCGGATTGGCTGCGGGCGTGGCGATGCTCGTCAACACCAAAGCTCTGTTCGTGCTGGCCGCCTGCCTGGTTTTCGCCGGTCGAGCCTGGGGGCGCCTGGTCCTCGGCTTCGCCCTGCCGAATCTCGCTCTGCTGGCTTACCTGGTCGGAACGGGGTCCCTGCCCGGATATATCGATCAAGTTTGGCGCTGGGGGTGGATATACTCGCAAGACACCTTCGTCGACAGTCCGCTGGCGGAGGGCTTGAGGCGGACGGCGAACTGGGCGGGGTTCCACGCCGTGCTCGTGCTGGGCGCCGTGGCCTATTTCAGGCGGACTCGGGAGCCCGACGCCGCCCGCCTGGCGCTCTGGACGCTCATTTCGCTGGCGGCTGTGGCCGCCGGCTGGCGCTTCTTTCCGCGCTACTATTTCCATCTGCTGCCGGTCGCGATTCTGGTCGGAGCGCGCGGGTTGACGTTGCTGGGCACGCGGGGCGCGGCGGCGGCGCTCCTGCTCGTGCTCGTTCCCCTCCTGCGCTACGGGCCGCGCTACGCCGTGCTGGCCTCCGATCTGATCGCCGGTCGAGAGCACGCCTGGGCGGACGTCGCCATGTACCAGTCCAGCCGGAGCGCGGCGCGGCTCATCCTGGAGCACGCCCGACCCTCGGATACTCTGCTCGTCTGGGGGTACCGGCCCGACATCTTTGTCGAGACGCGCCTTGCGGCGGGCACGCCGTTTCTCGATTCCCAGCCGCTCACCGGCGTGATCGCCGACCGACACCTGATCGAGTCGCGCGCCTCGGCCCCCGAGTTGGCGCGAAACAACCGCCTGCGCCTGCCGGCACGGGCGCCCACATTCATCGTCGACGGCCTGGGACCCTACAATCCGGCCCTTGCGATTGACGCGTATCCCGAACTCAGGCGGTGGCTCGAAGGCTACACGGAGCTGGCGCGAATACCCGGAGCCGTGATATATCGCGTTAAAACCTCACCAGGGCCGTGACGGAGCCGGTCCGTATCCGTCGCTTCCGGTTGACCGACATGAGCGCACTGCTCGCCATCGAACAGGCCTGCTTTCCCGGGGAAGCTTTCGACGAGGCGCTCTTCCGGCGGTTTGCGGCGAAGGGTTCAGCCCTTTTCCTGGTGGCCCTCTGCGGCCGGAGGTTGGTCGGTTACAGCCTGGCAGAACGCAGCGGACCGGATGCCGAACTCGTTTCCATTGCGGTCGCGCCCGAGCTGCGGCGGAGAGGAGTGGGCCAGGCTCTGCTGGGGGCAACGCTCGGGAGGCTGCGCCGGGCCGGCTGCCGCGTCTGCCGCTTGTCGGTGCGCACGACGAACACCGCGGCGATCCGGCTGTATGAAAGACACGGATTCCGGCGGCTCCGGCGCATTGTAAAGTATTACGCCGACGGCGCCGATGCCCTGCGAATGAGGAAGGAGCTGGCGGCGCCGGTGCGTCGCTGAGGTGCTAGGATCGAACCGATGAGCCAGTTGCCTTCCCGGCGCCGCTTCCTCGCGTGCGCTCAAATCGGGCTGTGGCCTCCCGCGACCGGCGCGATAAACCGTTTGACGCCGCAGGAGAGAGCCGCCCGCTGGCGGCTGCTTTTCGACGGCCGGAGCCTGCGCGGATGGGAGGATCCGGCCCGGGAGAGCCCGCCCGGCCACGCCTGGGTGGTCGAGGACGGGTGCCTGAAAGCCGTCGCGCGCCCGCGCATCCGCGAGGATCTGCTCACCACGGAAAGCTTCGGCGATTTCGAGCTGGTCTTCGAGTGGCGCATCTCCCCGCGGGGCAACAGCGGCGTCAAGTACCGCATCCAGGATCGGGCTCTGCTGGTGCGCAACCGGCCCAGCCCGGCCGGACCTCAGTTTGAAGCGATGGTGAACTACGAGCTCACACACCGGCGCGGCGACCGCAGCAAGATCGGGCCCGAGGATGAGATCGAAGAGTATTTGGTGGCCTTCGAGTATCAGGTGATCGACGCGGCGGTGGCTGCGGGAGCGCGCAGCGGTCCGGGCTCGCTTTACGACCTGGCGGGAGAGCCCCACCGGGCCGAGCGCCCCGTGGGCGAGTTCAACCAGGGGCGCATCCTGCTCCGAGGCAATCACGTCGAGCACTGGCTCAACGGGGTGAAGGTGGTGGATGTGGACCTTGATTCGGCCGAAGTCCTCGAGCGCCTGGAGCGGCGCTGGGGCAAGGGCTCGCCGGTCTACGAGCTGCTGACCCGGCAGCAGCGGCGCCGCACGCCGATTGCTCTCCAGCACCATAACGACGAAGCCTGGTTCCGCAACATCAAGCTGCGCCCTCTTTGACGCGGCGGGCGGAGGCGGGCTTTCCGCCGGTCATCTCGCGCGGGCGCCTCTCCTATACTGAAGCTGAGAATGGCCCGCAAGCTCGAGGCCCAGGTGTCGCGCGTTCGGCAGTTTTTCGCCCCGCACGGCATTCTGTCGCGCTGGCACCCCAACTACGAGTTCCGTCCGGGGCAGCTCGAGATGGCCGAAGCCGTCGAATCCGCCTTGAACGAAGGGCGCCATCTGATCGTCGAGGCCGGCACCGGCACGGGCAAGACGCTGGCCTATCTCGTCCCCGCGATCCTCTCCGGGCGGCGGGTGGTGGTCTCCACCGGCACGAAGAACTTACAGGAACAGCTTTTCTTCAAGGACATTCCGTTCCTCGAGCGCCATTTCGAGCGGCCGCTGCGGGCTTGTTACATGAAGGGCCGCAACAACTACGCCTGCCGGCAGAAGATTTACGACGCCGAGAAGGAGCCGGTGCTGAGCGGCCTGGAGGAGGTGGCCGATTTCGAGATTATCCGCCAGTGGGAGAAGACCACCGAAACGGGTGACCGCGCTGAGATCCGGCAACTCTCCGACGCCAGCACGGCCTGGGCGAAGATCGACGCCCGCCGGGAGCGTTGTCCCGGACAGAAATGCCCCCAGTTTGAGCGCTGCTTCATCACGCGCATGCAGCAGCGGGCGCGCGAAAGCGACATCATCATCGTCAACCACCACCTGTTCTTCGCCGATCTGGCCGTCAAGGACGAGGATTTCGGCGGCATCATTCCGGACTACGCCGCCGTCATCTTCGACGAGGCGCACGAGATCGAGGACGTGGCCGGGCAATACTTCGGCGTGTCGCTCTCCAACCATCAGCTTCAGGAGCTCAGACGGGACATCGCGGCGCTGGCCAGGCGCAAGGGGTTCGGCTCGCAGGAGCTCGACCGGACGCTCGAAGCGCTCGAAGACTGCGCGGAGCGCTTCTTTGCGCGATTCGGCGAAGCCGAAGGCCGCGAGGCGTTCGCCGAACGGGCCGAGTTGCGCCGAGCGCGTGAGTATCTGGACCTGGTCAGCGTGCTCGAGCTGGCGGCGGCGCAGATCGAGCTGCTTAAGAACGCTCCCGAGGAGGCCGCACCGCTATTTCGGCGCGCCGTGGAGGCGGGCGAAAAACTGAAGTTCTTGATCGAAAGCGACGACCGGTCTTATGTCTTCTGGGTGGAAAGGCGGGGCCGCGGCTGCTACTTGCAGGCCACGCCGATCGACGTCTCGGCCATTCTGGCCGAGAGACTCTTCGAGCGCGTGGACACCGTCGTGCTCACTTCGGCCACGCTCGCCGTCGCCGGCGGCTTCGACTACATCGAGAGCCGGCTCGGCCTGCGGGGGGCTCGTTCGCTCATCGTCAGCGGCTCGTTCGATTACGCCGAACAGGCGCTGCTCTATGTGCCGGAGCACCTGCCCGAGCCGCGCGAGGCTGCCTTTCCCGCCGCGGCCGCCCAAGAGGTCATACGCTTGCTTCGGGCCAGCCGCGGGCGCGCCTTCGTGCTGTTCACCAGCTACCAGCAGATGCAGGCCGTCTACGACCGGGTCGCCCTCGAGATCGACTATCCTGTGCTCGTGCAGGGCACGGGGCCGCGCCACGCCCTGCTTGAGGAGTTTCGGAATACGCCGCACTCGGTGCTGTTTGCCACCTCGTCGTTCTGGCAAGGGGTGGACGTTCCGGGCGAGCAGCTCAGTTGCGTTATCATCGATAAGTTACCGTTTGCCGTTCCGAGCGATCCGGTGGTGGCGGCCCGCATTCGAGCGGTCGAAGAGGAGGGGGGTGACGCCTTCGAGGAGTATCAGGTGCCGCAGGCGGCCTTGTTCCTCAAACAAGGCTTCGGCCGATTGATTCGCAGCCGCTCGGATCGCGGCGTGCTCGCCTTGTTGGATAACCGGATTCTTCGGCGGCGCTACGGCCGGCTGTTTCTGGAGAGTCTGCCGCCCTATCGGATCACCACTCGGATGGAGGACGTCGAGAGATTTTTCCATGTTTGAGGTCGCCGTCGAGCAAACCTTCGCTGCCGCCCACGCCTTGCGCGGCTATCACGGCAAGTGCGAGCACATTCACGGGCATAATTACCGGGTTAGAGCGACGCTGGAGGGCGAGGAGGTGGACGCCGGCGGGCTTCTGGTGGACTTTGCCGACCTCAAGCGGATGTTGAAGCGATCGATCGAGTACCTGGACCATCGCTTCGTCAACGAGCTTCCCCCGTTCGACCAGCTCAATCCGACGGCGGAGAACATGGCGCGCTACTTCTACGAGGAGCTCGAACGCGCCTTGGGGGAGGCGGGCCTTCAAGGCGTGCGCCTCAAGGAAGTGACGGTCTGGGAGACGGAGACGTCGCTGGCCACCTACCGGCGGTAGCTGGCGTGAGCAACGCTCGCCGGCGGCACGATCGGCCGACCCCGTCAGCGGCCGTAGTAGGCGGCGTTGCGGGCGGCGAAATGGGCCCACTTCTCAGGCAGCTCATCCAAGACGAAGATGGCCGAGACCGGGCAGACCGGCACACAAGCGCCGCAGTCGATGCACTCCTCCGGGTGGATGTAGAGCATCTCCTCTTTTTCGAACTCCGGCTCGTCCTTGCGCGGGTGGATGCAGTCGACCGGGCAGGCGTCGACGCAGGCCGTGTCCTTGGTGTCGATGCAGGGCTCGGCGATCACATATGCCATGACGTGTTCTCCCAGAGAGGCGGAAACCTTCATTATAC
>Ga0308391_1000116_pt1 | contig 31699 bp, 29 predicted proteins | sample Hotspr20Samplet1_FD_202363 | JGI IMG/M metagenome (GOLD analysis project Ga0308391, IMG submission 202363) | Hot spring phototrophic mat microbial communities from Octopus Spring, Yellowstone National Park, Wyoming, United States - 20050623_t1 ... | reverse complement strand
GGCAGGATCTGCTCGACCTCGGCGTGCGGGCGGGCGATGATGTGCGCCGCGGCGAGCCCGTCGCCGACCCGCTCGCAGGCGTCCGCCCCGGCCCGCACCGCGGCGTTGACCGCACCGGTCTCGCCGCGGACCATCACCGTGACGTAGCCGCCGCCCACGAACTGGCGGCAGATCAACCGCACTTCGGACGCCTTGGTCATCGCATCGGCCGCCTCGATCGCCGGGACGAGCCCGCGCGTCTCGATCATCCCGAGGGCGATGCCGGACTTTTCGCTCGTGATCATCGACGATGTCTCCGCTTTCGCGAACGACGCGCCCCGCCAGGATCAGAGCGTGGCGGCGGTCGGCAGGATCTGCTCGACCTCGGCGTGCGGGCGGGCGATGATGTGCGCCGCGGCGAGCCCGTCGCCGACCCGCTCGCAAGCGTCCGCCCCGGCCCGCACCGCGGCGTTGACCGCACCGGTCTCGCCGCGGACCATCACCGTGACGTAGCCGCCGCCCACGAACTGGCGGCAGATCAAGCGCACTTCGGACGCCTTGGTCATCGCATCGGCCGCCTCGATCGCCGGGACGAGCCCGCGCGTCTCGATCATCCCGAGGGCGATGCCGGTCTTTTCGCTGGCCATGATACGCTCCTTTCGCTCGCTCTGCTGGGTCACGGGCGGCGGCCCCGCGGGCCCCGCCGGATCGGTCACCTTCGCCACTCTTCCTCGCTCCAGTGGTCGATGATGCCGCCGATGGTGAGATCGGTCGTCACGCGCGGATCGCCCGCGGCGATGCGCGCGGCCGAGTAGCCGATGCTGATCACGAAATCGCCGGGCTTGCAGCCGATCGGGTCGACCGCGACGTCGAGCTCGCCCTTGGCATCGACCAGCACCTTGAGCTTTTTGGCCTGGAGCGTGCCGAGGCGTCGGGTGGTGACGAGATCGCGGACGACCCGATGGATCTGCATCAGGCGAACTCCTTGACCCGCGCCGGGGTCGCAGGCGGGGTCTCTTCCCAATAGTCGATGATCCCGACGATCGTGAGGTCGCTCGGATAGTCCTTGTGGCCGGCGGCGTCCTTGGCCGCCGAACTGCCGACCGCGATCACCCAGTCGCCGGGCTTGCAGCCCACCGGGTCGACCGCGACCTGGCGGCCGCCGCCGCGTTCCTTCACGACGAGGAGCCGCCGGTTCTCGAGCTGGCTGATGCGCGCGGTCGCGACCAACGTCCGCTCGACCTGGAAGATCTTCATCCGACCCTCTCTTCGGTACCGCAACAGCGCCCGCCCACGGCCGCGGGCTCGCGCGGCAGGAACCGGAGCGGCCCGCCGTCGATCGGCCGGACCGCGGCCTCCGCGACGATCCGCGCGGCACCGGTCGTGGCCGGGAAGCGCCGCTCGAGGGCCCGCAGCATGAGGCGCGCACGCCCCGCCGCCCGCTCGGCCGCGCCCGGCAGGGCGGCGTCGAAGGTTTGGAGCACGAGGACCGGGACCGCGAGCCCGGCCGGGCCCAGCCGCTCGCCGAGCAGCCGGGTGCCGACCGCGAGATCGCCCTCGCCCTCCTCGATCGAGCGCATCTGCGCTTGGAAGGCGAGGTTGCGGAGCTGGACGTCGTCGATCGGGTCGCCCACGACGATCAGCCGCTCGCCGTGGCCGCGGTCGGGATAGGGGCCGCCGAACCGGGCGAGCACCGCTTCCACCTGGGCGATGTTGTTCTTCAAGAGATAGCCGCAGAACCAGCGCATGCCCTCGGTCGCGGGGTCGTCCGGGGCGACCCCGATCGCGGCCGCGACCCGGCGCCGGATCTCCTCCTTGGCCTCGGCGCGCGGCAGCTCGCGGGTCGCCGCGTGCAGCTCGCCGCTCGAGAGGGCGCGGTCGAGATCGATCCGACCGGCCGCGTCGGGGACGTGGACCCGGATCGCATCGGTGTCGGTGTCGACACCCACGAGCAAGATCGCCGGTCGCGCGTTCTCGCCGTGCCGGCGGGCGACGCCCTCGGCGAAGTCCTCGAGGCGGCCGAGGAGGGCCGAGGCGGCGCGGCGCTCGTCGCTGCCGTGCGCGGCACAGCCCTCGTGGCCGGGATCGAGGCTCGAGAAGTGGTAGACACCGAGCTTCAGGTAGCGGGTCGGCTTGCTCGCCGGGTTGGGCCGGCCCTCGCGCCAGCGACCGAGCTCGACTCGCTCGAAGCGGGCGATCGCCTCCTCGACGTCGAACATCGCCCCGGCGAAGGACTTGCGCGCGGTGACGATCGCCGGCGGCACGCGCAGAACGTGGTCGAGCAGGCCGCCGAGCCGGCCGTCGGCGCAGGTCGAAACGTCCACGGCGTGGAAGCCGAACCGGCGGATCACCTCGGCCACGGGCTCGCCCTCCTCGAGGGAGGGCGGCCGGGCGGCGCCGCGCTCGACCAAGCGGGCGAAGGTCCGCAGCACCGAGCTCGCGTGGAGTGCGGGCATGTCGAGCGGCGCGTTCCAGGAGGCGCGCAGCCGCTCCGCCTCGATCGCCACGCCGAGCGCGCTCTCGAGCTCGGCCGCGGCCCGCTCGGCGAAGCCCGGCTCGAACTGGCGCGGCGCGAGCCCCACGAGCACGGGCTCGATCGCCGCGAAGGCGCGGTCGATCTCCTGGGCCCGGGCGGCGAGGGCCGCGCTGATCGCGGGCTCGGCCAGCGGGTGGCCGCTCCCCGCGACGGTGAAGGACGGACGGCGATCGGCACCGGGTCGGCTGCGGCCCGCGACCGGGGCGGCCGGGCGCAGCGCCGGCCGGAACCGGCTGCGGCCGAGCTCGCCCGGGCGGCGGACCGCGATCGGCATCGTCATCCCTGAGCCCCGCCCGAGAGGGTGACGATCGCCGCCGACTTGGGCGTCCAGCCGATCACGCCCGTGACGAGCTTCCTGGGCGGCTCGTCCTTGCCCTTGCCCTTGAACACCGAGGCGTGGGCGAACGGCTTGCGCTCGCCGTCGCGCAAGCTCGGGTTGCGCGCCGCGGCACTCGTGCCCTCGGTGCCGGTCACCCGTGGATCGTCGCGCCAAGCGTCACCGGTGATCGCGAAGCCTTGGGTGCGGCCCTCGCCGGTGATCCGCGGCCGCTCACCCTCGCGATGGCCGGGATTGGCGGAGAAGACGAGGCGGGGCCGGAAGCCGAAGTCGAGCGCGCCCGTCACCTTCCCCTCGCCGATCGCGAACGAGCCGGTGATCTTGGGCCGTCGGGCCGCCCGCTCCTCGGCCACGAGCATCGCCTGGCGGTGCGGGGTGGTGATGGAGAAGCCGTTTGCTGCGGGCGCCGGCTCCGCGGCCGGGGCCGCCAGGGCCGGCACCTCGTAATAGGGCGTGCCGCTCACCACCCGATCGGCACCACGCTCGATGCCGCTCACGCGCTCGGGGGCGCTCAGCGGCACGTCGCCGGTGACCCGGACCGGGCCGTTGCGGACGAGCCGCCGGGCGATCGCGTGCGCGGTCTGCGGCGCGCACCAGCGCACGGCCGACGTGACGCCCTGATAGGGCGTGCCGGTCACCGGACTGCAGGTACCCGGCTCGGTCCCGGTGACGAGCTCCTCCTGCTCGAACTCCGGACCGGTCACCCGCTGGCCGCGCCAGGTGAGCGCCTCGCGCACCTTGCCACCGGTCACGGGATCGGGCCGCGGCAACATCGCGACGCCGGGGGCGGCGGTCGGATCGCAGGCCAGCACCGCCCGTGCCGGGGCGAGATATTGGGTGCCGGTCAGGCTGCGACACGCACCCGGCTCGTCGCCGGTGACCCGCGGGCTGCGGCCGACCGCCGTTCCGGTCACCGGCTGGCCCCCTACCGTCACCTCGATCGGCCGGTCACGCTCGCGCGAGCGCGAGCCGACCGAGCGGGCCGAGCGGCCGAGATTGGTGCCGAAGACCGAGTGGCCGTGCGGGTCGGCTTGTCGCTGGAACTGGGCGAGCGCGAGGCCGGTTCCGCCGCTGCGCGGGGTGAGGTCGTCGTCGAGTCGCGGGTCGGCCTCGCCGGTAATCCGCACCCGCTCGCCCGCCTCGTCCCCGGTGATCGGCACCCGGCTGCGGACCATCGTTCCGGAGACGACGAGGCCACCCTCGGTCCGGGCGATGCCGACCTTGGGCGGCGTGCCGCGGATCGTAGCACCCTCCTCCGGGCCGATGTACGGGGTGCCGGAGACCGGCTTGGCGAGCCCGGCCTCCACCCCCGTCACCCGGGCGGCGTGGCCGATCCGGATGCCGGTCACGCGCTGCTGCGCCTCGGTCGTCACCGCGACGACCTTCGGTGCGTACTCCAGGCGCTGACGTTGGCCGTTTGGCGCCGGCGGGGCGTCGCCGCGGCCGAAGCGGGCGAGTTCCGCCCGCCGCGCCTTGGCGAGCGCCCGACACGAAGCCGAGGAGTCGCCTGGCGGGCAGGTCGACGGTTGGACGACCGGGGAGGGGGCGGTCGAGCCCGTCGACGCTGCCGCCGGGCCGGCGGACCCGGCTGGTGCGCCGGTGCCGCCGAAGAACGCCGCTTTGCCGCGCGCGAGGAGCTGCCGGCGGAGCATCGAGGCCTGGCGGCCGACCGCACCCATCACCGCAGCGGCGGATCGTGGGGCCGTCGACGGCACAGGCGCGGGGGTAACGACCGATGCCGCTGCCGCCGGCGAGGGCGCCGCGCCGTTCGGCGCGGGCAGCGCCGCCTCGCGGAAGCCGGTGCGCACCCGCTCGGTGGGCGGCGGCAGGGCCGCCTTGCCCTGGGACAGCGCGCGGCGGCGCGCTTGCGAGGCCGCCCGCCCGGTCGCCACGATCGCCGCACTCATGACCCGGGTCTCCGCCCTTGCCGGACCTCAGCGCCCGCCGCGGTAGACGACGAAGGCCATCCCCTGCGACTGACTGAAATTGTCGTAGCCTACGAGCCGCACGAGATGGCCGGGATTGGCGCGATGGCAGGCCTCGACCTCGGCCAGCACCTTCTCGACCGAGTAGACGCCGAACATCGGCAGCTTCCACATGTACCAGTAGGTCGACTGCGCCCGCTCGGGCTCGCAATGCTCGATCGCCGGCGTCCAGCCCTGGTTGATCAGGTAGGCGACCTGCTTGGCGATCCGCTCTGGCGTCATCGGTGGCAGATAGGAGAAGGTCTCGTAACGCGGCTTGGCGGGGCCGTAAGCTTGCATTTCGGGCACGGGCGGAACTCCTGCGACTGGACGCGTCGGGGTCGGGCCGAAGTCAGGCGCGCTGCACGTCGAGCTTGTCGACCACGTCGAACTCGAACTTGACCTCCTTCCAGGTCTCGAGCGCGATCGCCAGCTCCGGGCTGTGCTTGGCGGCCTCCATCAAGATGTCGCGGCCCTCGCGCTCGAGCTGGCGGCCCTGGTTCCGCGCCTCGAGGCAAGCCTCGAGGGCCACCCGGTTGGCGTGGGCGCCAGCGGCGTTGCCCCAGGGATGGCCGAGCGTGCCACCGCCGAACTGGAGGATCGAATCGTCACCGAAGATCGTGACCAGCGCCGGCACGTGCCAGACGTGGATGCCGCCCGAGGCGACCGGGAACATGCCCGGCATCGAGCCCCAATCCTGTTCGAAGAAGATGCCGCGGGCACGGTTCTCCGGGACGTAGGGCTCGCGCATCAGGTCGATCCAGCCGAGGGTCGCCTCGCGGTCACCCTCGAGCTTGCCGACCACCGTGCCGGAATGGAGATGGTCGCCGCCCGACAGGCGCAGGCACTTGGCGAGCACGCGGAAATGGATGCCGTGCATCGGGTTGCGGTCGATCACCGCGTGCATCGCCCGGTGGATGTGCAACAGCATGCCGTTCTCGCGGCACCAGTTGGCCAGCCCCGTGTTGGCGGTGAAGCCGGCCGTCAAGAAGTCGTGCATGATGATCCGCGAGCCGAGCTGGCGGGCGAACTCGGCGCGCTTGTACATCTCCTCGGGCGTGGGCGCCGTGACGTTGAGGTAATGGCCCTTCTTCTCGCCGGTCTCTTCCTCGGCCTTGCGCACCGCCTCCATGACGAACTCGAAGCGGTGCTGCCAGCGCATGAAGGGCTGGCTGTTGACGTTCTCGTCGTCCTTGGTGAAGTCGAGGCCGCCGCGGAGCGCCTCGTAGACCGCCCGGCCGTAGTTCTTGGCCGAGAGGCCGAGCTTCGGCTTGATCGTGCAGCCGAGCAACGGACGACCGTATTTGTTGAGCCGATCGCGCTCGACCTGGATGCCGTTGGGCGGACCGCCGCAGGTCTTCACATAGGCGAGGGGGAAGCGGACGTCCTCGAGGCGCAGGCTGCGCACCGCCTTGAAGCCGAAGACGTTGCCGGCGAGCGAGGTCAAGACGTTGACGACCGAGCCTTCCTCGAACAGGTCGATCGGGTAGGCGACGTAGGCGTAGAAGGCGTTCGGATCGCCGGGCACGGGCTCGATGCGGTAGGCCCGACCCTTGTAGTAATCGAGATCGGTCAGGAGGTCGGTCCAGACCGTCGTCCAGGTGCCGGTCGAGGATTCCGCGCAGACCGCCGCGGCCGCCTCCTCGCGCGGCACCCCCGGCTGCGGCACGACTTTGAAGATCGCGAGGATGTCGGTGTCGAGCGGGACGTAATCGGGCACCCAATAGGTCTTCGCATAGTCCTTGACGCCGGCCTCGTACGCCTTCGGTGCCACGGCACCCTCCGCCTCGCTGTCGGCTCGCCGTGCGGGCGAGCTACCCTTGCCTTCGGGGAAGACGCCTAGCGCGGCGCGGCGCCGGCGACCAATCAGAATTCGTTGCCGCTCACATAAGGCCGATTTAAGAATCGGGCATGCCCGCCGATTTCCGCCAGATCCGGGTCCTCGATGCGGTCGCACGGCACGGCTCGATCACCCGGGCCGCGCAGGAGCTGCACCTCACCCAACCGGCGGTGTCGATGTCGGTTCGCCATCTCGAGGAGAGCCTCGGCCTGTCGCTGGTCGAGCGGGTCGGGCGGCGGATCGTTCTGACCCCGGCCGGCCAGGAACTCGCCGACCACGCCCGGCGGATCGTCCAGGCCTCGGCCGATCTCGAGGCGGCGGTCGAGCAGATCCGCGGCCTCGATCGGGGCGTGCTGCGGCTCGCCGTGGTCTCCACCGCCAATTACTTCCTGGCCCCCATCTTGGCCGCGTTCCGCCGCCGCTATCCGGGGATCGCGGTGTCGCTCCACGTCGCCAACCGCGACAGCGTGTTGGCCGTGCTCGAGGCGGGCGACACCGATCTCGCGGTCACCGGCCAACCGCCCGAGGATGCCGACCTCGTCGCCCAGCGCTTCAAGGACAACCCCCTCGTGGTGATCGCCCCGCCGGGCCATCCGCTGCTCGCCGAGGCACCGATCCCGGTCGCCCGGCTGGTCCGGGAGCCGCTCGTGGTCCGCGAGCAGGGCTCCGGCACCCGCGCCGCCATGGAGCGCCTCTTCGCCGCCCACGGCCTCACCTACGAGGCCTCCTGCGTGTTCGCCTCGAACGAGGCGGTCAAGCAGGCGGTCCAAGCCGGGCTCGGGCTCGGCGTGATCTCGGCGCAGACGATCGAGCTCGAGCTCGCCACGGGCCGGCTCGCCGTCCTGCCGGTCGAGACCTTCCCGATTCTCCGGGTCTGGTACCTGCTCTACCGCGCGCACCGGCGGCTGCCGCCGGCTGCCCAAGCCTTCCGCCGGATCCTCTTGGGCGAGAGCCCGCGCTGACCGGCGGCCTTGCGGGGCGTGGCGCGCGGCTCAGGCGCCGAGCTTCGCCACCAAGAAGCGCTGCAGCTCGTCGAACCGCTGCGCGACCGCATCGAGGCGCTGCTCGACGGCCTGCTGGCGGCCGAGGAGCTCGTCGAACCGCTGCGCGACCGCATCGAGGCGTTGCTCGACGGCCTGCTGGCGGGCGAGGAGCTCGTCGAGCACCCGCTGCTGGTTGGCGAGCTGGGCGTCGACCGCGTTGGTCTGGATCCGCACCTGATTGAGCGCCAGCTCGATGCTCTGGAACTGCAGATTGATCGCCTGGCGGAAATGGCTGAGCTCGGACGAGAGATGGCGGAGCTGCTCCTCCATCGGCCCGACCTTCAGCCCGAGCCGGCGCACCTGCTCGCCGATGAAGCGCAGATCGACCACCTCGTCCTGGGTCATGTGCGGCCTCCGTGCAACAGAAGCCTAGCAGAGCGGCCACGCCGGCGCCAGGGCCGGGCATGCGCGAACGGCCCTGTCCCGCGCCTGACCGCGGCGCCAACTCGTGCTAGCGACGTGCTGCGATCAGGATCGAGGCCGACGTGACCCAGCTCCTCTCCGTCTCGCTCGACGACAAGTACCGGCTCGAGGAAGGCCGGGTCTACCTCACGGGCATCCAGGCCCTCGTACGCTTGCCCATCGAACAGGTGCGCCGCGACCGGCGCGCCGGGCTTCGCACCGCGGGCTACGTCACGGGATACCGCGGCTCGCCGCTCGGCGCCTACGACCAGCAGCTCACCGCCGCCAAGGCCCTGCTCGCCGCGCACGACGTCGTGCACCAGCCGGCGGTCAACGAGGATCTGGCCGCCACCGCCTGCCAGGGCACCCAACAGGTGAACCTCGCGGGCGAGGGGCGCTTCGACGGGGTGTTCGCGATCTGGTACGGTAAGGGCCCGGGTGTCGACCGCTCGGGCGACGCGATCCGCCACGGCAATCTGTTCGGCACCGATCCCCGGGGCGGCGTGCTCCTGCTCTTGGGCGACGACCACATCTGCGAATCGAGCACGACCGCGCACCAGTCCGAATACGCCATGGTCGACGCCATGGTGCCGGTGCTCAACCCTTCGGGCGTCCAAGAAATCCTCGAATACGGGCTCTACGGCATCGCCCTCTCGCGCTTCTCGGGCGCCTGGGTCGCTTTGAAGTGCATCCACGACACGGTCGAGAGCACGGCCTCGATCACCGTCGCCCCGGACCGGCCGAGGATCGTCCTGCCCGACGAGTCGCTCCTGCCGAAGGTCCGCCGGCACATCGAGATCCCGCCCGAGATGCCCTGGCCGCCCATGGCCCTCGAGGTCGAACGGCGGCTGCACACCGTGCGCATGCAGGCAGCGAAGCTCTTCGCCCGCGCCAATCGGCTCGACCGCATCGTCGTGGGCGAGCCCGGCGCGCGGCTCGTGGTCGCCACCACGGGCAAGTCCTGGCAGGACGTCGTCGTCGCCCTCGACGAGCTCGGCATCGACGAGGCCCGGGCGCGAGCCCTCGGCCTCGCGGTCTACAAGGTGGCACTCACCTTCCCCCTCGAGCCCGAGGCGCTCGAAGAGGCGGTGCGCGGCAGCGAACTCCTGCTCGTGGTCGAGGAGAAGCGCGGCCTGATCGAGAGCCAGGCCAAGGAGATCCTCTACGACCGGCGCGAGCGACCGCGGGTCCTCGGCAAGACCGACGAGTGCGGCGAGACGCTGTTTCCCTCCTGGGGCCAGCTCGAGCCCTTGCAGATCGCGATCGCACTCGGCGAACGGCTGCTCGAGCGGACGGGCGATCCGGCCCTCGCGGCCCGGGTCGAGGCGCTCCGCGCGCGTCGGGCGGCGCTCCCGCAGAGCGCGGCCGGGCTCGTCCGGCTGCCCTGGTTCTGCCCCGGCTGTCCGCACAACAGTTCGACCAAGGTGCCCGAGGGCTCGCGGGCCGTGGCCGGGATCGGCTGCCACTTCATGGTGACCTGGATGGGCCGCGAGACGCTCGGGTGGACCCAGATGGGCGGCGAGGGGGCGTCCTGGATCGGCCAGGCGCCGTTCAGCACCCGCCCGCACGTGTTCCAGAACATCGGCGACGGGACCTTCTATCATTCGGGCTCGCTCGCCGTGCGGGCGGCGGTCGCCTCGGGCGCCAACATCACCTTCAAGATCCTCTACAACGACGCGGTCGCCATGACCGGCGGCCAGAAGATGGAGACCGCCAACCTCGCCGTGCCGGCGATCACCCGGCTTTTGGAGGCGGAGGGGGTCCGGGCGATCGCGGTCGTGACCGACGAGCCCCAGAAATACCCGATCCCTTCGGGCTTCGCCCCGGGCGTCACCGTCCACCACCGCGACGAGCTCGACGCCGTGCAGCGGCGGATGCGCGAGATCCCGGGGGTGACCGCGATCGTCTACGACCAGACCTGCGCGGCGGAGAAACGACGGCGCAGGAAGCGCGGGACCTTCCCCGACCCGGACGAGCGGGTGGTGATCAACGAGCTCGTGTGCGAGGGCTGCGGCGATTGCGGGGTGCAGTCGAACTGCGTGGCGATCCAGCCCGTGGAAACCGAATACGGCCGCAAGCGGCGGATCGACCAATCCGCCTGCAACAAGGATTTTTCCTGCATCGAAGGCTTCTGCCCCTCCTTCGTGAGCGTGAAGGGCGCGGTCCCGAAAAAGGCCGCGGTCGGCACGCGCGAGGTGCCGTTCCCGGTCCTGCCCGAGCCGGTGCCACCCGTCCTCGAGCGGGCCTACGGCATCGTCGTCACCGGAATCGGCGGGACCGGTGTCGTGACGATCGCGGCCCTGCTCGGCATGGCCGCGCATCTCGAGGGCAAGGGCTTCGTGGCCCTCGACATGATCGGCCTCGCGCAGAAGGGCGGCGCGGTCGTGAGCCACCTCAAGATCGCCCCCACCCCCGATGCCGTGGGTGCGCCGCGCGTCGCCCCGGGCGGGGCGCGGCTCCTCTTGGGGTGCGACCTCCTCGTCGCCGCGGGCCGCACGGCCCTGCCGACCGTGGCCAAGGGGACCACCCGGGTGGTGGTGAACGCCGAGGAAGTCTTGACGGGTGCCTTCACCCGCGATCCCGATCTGAGCTTCCCGGCGGGCCAGCTGCGCCGGACCCTCGAGGATGCGGCGGGTGCCGAGAACGTCGAACTCGTCGAGGCGACCCGGCTCGCCAGCGCTCTCCTGGGCGATGCGATCGCGGCCAACCTCTTCCTCGTAGGCTACGCCTGGCAGCAGGGGCTCGTGCCGCTCTCCGAGGCCGCCATTCTCCGCGCCATCGAGCTCAACGGGGTGGCGGTCGAGTTCAACAAGCGGGCCTTCCTCTGGGGGCGGCGGGCGGCCTTCGACCTCGAGGCGGTGCGCCGGATCGCGGGCCTCGGTACGCGGCCGCGGCCCCGCTCGCTCGACGAGACGATCGCCGACCGGGTGCAATTCCTGACCGAGTACCAGGACGCTGCCTGGGCCGAGCGCTACCGGCGGGCGGTGGAGACCGTCCGGGCGGCCGAGGCGCGGATCGCCCCGGGCAGCGAAGCGCTCGCGCTCGCGGTCGCCAAGAACCTCTTCAAGCTCATGGCCTACAAGGACGAGTACGAGGTCGCCCGGCTCATGTCGGGCGAGGCGTTCCAGGCCCAGCTCGCGCGCGAGTTCGACCAGTGGGACCGGCTCGAATTCCACCTGGCGCCACCCCTTTTCGCCGACCGCGACCCACGGACGGGCCATCTGCGCAAGGCGCGCTGGGGAGCCTGGACGATGACCGCCTTCCGTTGTCTCGCCAAAGCCAAGGGATTGCGCGGGACGGCCTTCGATCCGTTCGGCTGGACCGCGGAGCGACGCACCGAGCGGGCGCTCATCGGCGAGTACGAGGCCCTCCTGGCCGAGATCGCGGGCGGGCTCACGGCCGAGCGGCTGCCGCTCGCGATCGAGCTCGCCCGGCTGCCCGAGGGGATCCGCGGCTTCGGCCACGTCAAAGAGGCGAACCTCGGCAAGGTGCGGGCGCGCTGGCGGACGCTGCTCGAGCGCTGGCGCGCCCCGCAGCCCGTGGCCCTCGCGGCGGAATAGCGCCGGACGCTGGCCGGCTGCGCGTCGGCTGCCGTTGCGCGCGCGCTCGGCCGGGTTAAGATGTTGCGTGATCGGGGAGGCGAGTGAACGATCGGCAGGTTGCCGAACGGCGAGGCTCGTCTTGCCCGATCGGGACATCCGACAGGGAGGACGGCCTCATGGCCCGCATCCAATTGCACCGCTTCATCGACCTGGCGAAGCCGGTGGTCCGCAAGGACGAGCCGGATTCGCCCGCCCGGCGCAACTTCCTCGCCCGCGCGGCGACGCTCGCGGCGGTCACCGGGATGTCGAGCGAGGCTTTCGCCCGCAACTTCGACCCGAACGCCGAGCCCGTACGCTATCCCGACCCTGACGTCGTCGTGCTCGACAAGCGGTTCCGCTACAAGCTCGGCAACACGCCGATCCGGCGGCACTACCGGGGCACCCTCTGGGCCGAAGGCTGCGCCTGGAGCGGCGTCGGCCGCTACCTCGTCTGGTCGGACATCCCGCGCAACGAGAATTTGCGGTGGATCGAGGAAGACGAGCACGTCTCCCGCCGCCACCGCTTCCCCTCCGGCCACAGCAACGGCAACACCTTCGACTTCCAGGGTCGGCAGATCAGCTTCTGCCACGAGCCGGCGCGCGTCATCCGCTACGAGTGGAACGGCGAGGTCACCGTGCTCGCCGAGACCTTCGAGGGCGAGCGCTTCAACGCCCCCAACGACGGCATGGTGCACCCGGACGACGGCTCGATCTGGTTCACCGACCCGGGTTACGGCGCCCTGATGAACTACGAAGGCCGGCGCTACAACCGGGATCCGCGCCCCTTCCGCAAGGAAGCGATCTACCGGATCGACGGCAAGACCGGGAAGATCACCAAGGTCGCGGACGAGCCCTTCAAGCCGAACGGCATGTGCTTCAGCCACGACTACAAGAAGGTCTACGTGGCGGACACCGGCCTCTCGCACTACGCCGACAAAGGTGCGAAGTCGATCATCTGGGTGTACGACGTCGACGGCGAGAAGCTCAAGAATCCGCGGACCTTCGCGTCCATGGAGATGGACGGCAAGGTCGGCTTCGCCGACGGTCTGCGCTGCGACGAGGACGGGAACGTCTGGGCCGGCATGGGCTGGGTCGGCGACGGCTACGACGGTGTGCATATCTTCGCCCCCGACGGCACCCGGATCGGCCTCATCCGTCTGCCGGAGATCTGCGGCAATCTCTGCTTCGGAGGCAGCAAGCGCAACCAGCTCTTCATGGCCGCCTCGCAGTCGCTCTACTCGGTGTTCGTCGAGACCCGCGGCGCGCACATCACCTGAGCGCACCGCTCCACGCGCCAGAGCAGCGGACGGCGGCCTGGGGGCCGCCGTCTCGCTCTCGGGCCCCGGGCCGGAGCACGAGGAGCGTGACACCGTCCCCCATGCGGTGGGCGCGGACGAGCGGCTCGAGCCCGGCCTCGGCCAGATGCTGCTCGGTGGTCGGGTCGAACCGGGCGGCGAAGGCCCAGCGCAGCCAAGCCGAGAGGAGCCGCATCCACCAGCGCACGGCCGTGCGCGAGGAGCGGTGGTAGTCGAGCAGCAGGATCCGCCCGCCGGGGCGTGTGACCCGCGCGAGCTCGCGCAAGGCGGGGAGCTGCAGCTCGTCCGGCAAACAAAGGAGGACGAAGGTGGCCACGACGGTGTTGAACGAGCCGTCCGGGAAGGCGAGCGCCAAAAGGTTCATCTGCCGGAGGTCGACCCGCAGGCCGAGCCGCCGGGCCCGCGCCCGGGCGCGGGCGAGCATGGCCGGGCTCGCGTCGATCCCGACGACTTCGCTGCCGGGCGGGTAGAAGGGCATGTTGCAGCCGGTGCCGACGCCCACGTCGAGCAGCCGGCCGGGCAGCGCATGGGCGAACAACTCGGCCCTGAGCCGGCGCTTCCAGCCCCACTCGTAGAGCCCGTCCAGGACGTCGTAGACCGGCGCGATCCGCTCGTAGGCGCGCAGCACCTCGCGCGCCTGGGCCGCGACCGGATCGGCCGGCTCCTCGGCCCGGGCGTCGAGCGAGCGGGCGCGGCTCACCGCGGAGCTCCCTCGGCAGCCGGGGCCAGCCGGTCGAGCGGGATCGGGCCCGCCAGCTGCCGCCAGGGTCGCAGCAGATAGTGACCGTCGAAGCGACCGCCGTCGGCCGCGTGGGCCGCGGGAAGGGCGGTCCAGGGCAGGCCGGGGTGGCGGTGGTGGGTGCCGTGCAGGTTGGTGTGCAGCACGAGCCGGCTCAAGAACCTCGGGGCGCGCATGTCGTAACCCTGGCCCGGATCGGCGAGCGGGCCGCCATAGTGCGGCGCGTTGTCCATGAGCGAGACGAGGAAGGCGCGGCCGAGAAGAGCCACGATCAGCACCGGCCAGGCGGCACCGTACAGCGCGAAGGAAAGGGCGAGCAGGGCGAGGACCAGGAGCGCGTCGAGGCGAATGGCGCGCAGGGTGGCGGGCTCGAGCAGGCGACGCTCGGCCCGCTCGGCCATGCCGACCGCCTCCGCGGAGCCCTCGTAGAAGACACGGCGCACGATCGGCCGGAGAACGCGGCGGGGCAGGAGACTCAAGGGGCCGCTCGCGAGCTCGAACAGATAGAGTCCGCCCAAGAGCCGCGGATAGTAGGCGAGCGCCGCCGCGAGCCGCGAGGTGGTCGTCGGATCGTAGACCTCCGGCCGCTCGGTCGCCCGGGCGTTCAAAGCGTGGTGCGAGAGGTGGCCGAAGCGCAGCGCCGCGAAGGGCGCGAGGAAGAGGATCGCGAGGAGTCGGCCGGCAGCCTCGTTGGCCCGGCGGTCGGGGAGGAGGTGGCCGTGCACCGCCTCGTGGATCGCCGCCCAATGCGGCACGATCGCGAGCACCGGCAGAAGAGCGAGCAGCGCGAGCGGGCCGAGCCGGCCCTCCAAGAGCAGCGGCAGGCCCACGAACAAGAAGAGCGAGAGCCCGGCGGTGGCGGCGATCGCGACCGCGTTGGCGCGGCTCGGGATCGCGGCGCGATCCGTGGGACCCCCCGTCACGACGCGTCCGCCAAGCCGCCGTCGGCCGGTTCGGCGAGCGACATCACGTTGCCCCGCCAGACGAATCCGTTGCCGATCCAACCCTGGACGTAGAGCGCGGGAAGCGCGAGGTCGCGCAGCAACATGGCCGGGACGGTCCAGCGGCCGACGTGCCAACCGGCGCTGCGGGCGAGCGCCACCTCGGCGGCGTACCAGAAAGCCAGCAGCAGGCCGAGCGCGGGCAGGACCGGCATGCCGGCGGCCCAGGCCCAAAGCCCGCAGGCGACCCCGGGAAGGAACGCGCCGGAGCCGATCTCGGCGGCGTAGAGATGGGGGAAGGTCTCGCGCCGAAGCCGCGCCCAGCGCACTTGGCGGCTCCAGACCTCGCGCAAACTCCGCCGCCCGAGCGCCTGCTCGAACGGGCGGGCCACGAGGCGGATCCGATAGCCGGCCCGGCGCAGGAGCTTGGTCGTGGCGGCATCCTCCGCGGGCTCGGCGGCGAGCGCTTCGATCCCGCCCAGGGGCTCGAGGATCGAGCGGCGGTAGAGCATGACCTTGCCTTGGGCGAAGCCGCAGCCCACGAGATCGGCGAAGAGCTGCCAGCGAGTCTGGTAGGTGTTCAAAAACGCGACCTCGAGCTCGGCCCAGACGTTCTCCGCGCGGGCGCCGATCGGCGGGGCGCAGACGAGGCCGGTACCGGGCTTCCAGGCGGCCAACAGCCGGGCGAGGAAATCGGGCGGCAGCACGACGTTGCTGTCGACCATGGCGACATGATCGAAGCGAGCCGCCCGCCAACCTTTGACCGTGTTGTTAAGCTTGGGGTTGATGCTGATCGGATCGTCGCCCACGAGGAGCCGCGCGGGGACGTGGGGATGGGCCGCGATCAGCCGTTCGACGACCGGCACGACCGGATCGTCGGCGTCCTTGACGCAGAACAGGACCTCGTACTCGGGCCAGTCGAGGGTGAAGCTCGAGGCGAGGGCGTCCTCGAGATGGTTCTCGAGCCCGCGCACCGGCCGCAGCAGGCTCACGGGCGGCCGGACGGTCGGCTCGGCCGGGCGCCGACGATCGCGCGCGGCGCGCCAGGCGACGAGGCCGGTACTCACGAGGTGAGCGAGTGCGCCGAGCAGGCAAAAGCCGGAGGCCAAGGTCTCGAGCGCCATCGCCCCTCCCGCGGTGCCGGCCGGTTCGTTCGAGGACCACCGTCACCCCCTGGGAATGGTGCTAGGGCGGGCCCGCGACAAGACGGTGACCGCGCGGTCCGCACGGCTCTGTGGCCCGCTCACGACGGCAGCGCCAGGCTCCCGTCGGCGGCGAGCGGCCAGCGCGGGTTCCATACGATCTCCCAGACGTGCCCGTCCGGGTCGGCGAGCCAGGCTGCATGGCCGCCCCAGAAGGTGTCGGCCGGAGCTTTCACGACGTGTCCGCCCGCCGCGTCCCACGCTTCCGTGACGGAGGCGACGTCCTCGCGTGTGCGGACATTGTGGGCGAGGGCGACCCCGGCGAAGCCGCCGCCCGGGTCGGCGAGCCCGAGCTCGGCGGCGAGGGCCGTGCGGCTCCAGAGCGCGAGGACCACACCGCCCGCGCGAAAGAAGGCGACGTCGGGCTTGCTCGCTCCGCTGGGCCGGAACCCGAGGCGCTCGTAGAACGCCCGCGCCCGGGGCACATCCGCCACCCCGAGCGTCACGAGCGAAAGGCGCGGCTCCACGCCCCCTCCTAGGCGTTGCGGCCGAGATAGGCGCGGATCCGCGCGCAGGCCTCGCGGATCGCTTCGGTCGAGGCGGCATAGGAGAAGCGGAGATAGCCCTCGCCGAACATGCCGAAGCTCGTTCCGCTCACCACCGCCACGCCGACCTTTTCGAGGAGCTCGTCCTGCAGCCTCCGCGAATCGCGGCCGGTCGCGGTGATGTTGGGGAAGGCGTAGAACGCGCCACCCGGCATCGGACAGCGGAAGCCGGGGATCGCGTTGAGCTCCTCGACGATCGCCTTGCGCCGCCGGTCGAAGGCCTGGACCATGGCGGCGACGCTGTCCTGCGGGCCCTTCAAGGCCTCGATCCCGGCCCATTGCGTGGCGGCGTTCACGCAGGAGTGGGTGTTGATCGCGAGCCGGGTCGCGTGCTCGACGAGATGCTTCGGCCAGACCCCCCAGCCCAGCCGCCAGCCGGTCATGGCATAGGTCTTGGACCAGCCGTCCAGGAGGATAAGCCGGTCCTCGAGCTCCGGGTAGGCGGTCATCGAGGCGTGCGGCACGCCGTCGTAGACGATCCGGGCGTAGATCTCGTCGGAGAGGACGGCGACATGCGGGTGCGCGCGGAGCCCGTCGACCAGCTTGTCGAGCTCCGCGCGCGGCACCACCCCACCTGTGGGGTTGGCCGGGCTGTTGACGATCAACAGACGGGTGCGCGGGCCGATCTGTGCCAGCACCTCCTCGGCCGAGAAGGCGTAGCCCTTGTCCTCGTGGAGCGCGATCGGTACCGCTTTCGCGCCGGTCCACTCGATCAGCGACCGGTAGATCGGGAAGCCCGGATCCGGGTACATGATCTCCGCCCCGGGCTCGCCGAACATGGCGATCGCCATGAACATCGTGACCTTGCCGCCGGGCACGATGACGATCCGGTCGGGGTCGACCTGCACGCCGCGGCGGTTCCACATGTCCTCCGCCACCGCCTCGCGCAGCGGCCGGATGCCGTTCGCGGGCGTGTAGCCGTGATGGCCGTCCCTGAGCGCTTTGACCGCGGCTTCGACGATGTTCGGTGGGGTCGGGAAGTCGGGCTGGCCGATGCCGAGATTGATGATGTCGCGGCCGGCTTCTTTGAGGCGGGTGGCGCGCGCCAGCACCTCGAAGGCGCTCTCCGTGCCGAGCCGGTGCATCGCGGCGGCGAGCTGAAGCATCGATCGCACCTCCCGGGGTCGAGGCGCCGTGGACCTTAGGGGCGGGGGCGGGGGCGGGGCAAGGCGGCCTCGGGGTTCACACGGGCGGGCGGTGTTGCGCCCAAGGCCGCACCCGTTCGAAGGCGCGGGCCGCCTGGAGGACCAGGAGGTCGCGGTGGCGGCCGGCGACGATCTGCAGGCCCACGGGTAGCCCGTCCGCGGTGAAGCCGCAGGGGCAGGTCGCGGCCGGGACCCAGGTCAGGTTGAACGGATAGGAGAAGCCGGCCCAGCGGTGCCACTCCCAGGGGTGCTGCTCCCAATGCTCGGGGATCAGCCGGCCGGCCGGGAAGGCGGCGACCGAAAGGGTGGGCGTGAGGAGCAGATCGTAGCGCTCGAACAGCGCCCGGACCCGATCGTAGAGCTCGGCGCGTTGTTGGCGGGCGCGGACCCAGTCGGCTGCGCTGTAGGCCATGCCGTCGCGGGTGAGTGCCACGAGCCCCGGATCCATCTTGTCGGCCCAGCGATCCAGCAGCGGACCGATGTTGCCGGCGTAGTTCGAGCTGTAGAAGCAGCGCTCCATCGGCCAGGGATCGGGCCAGGGTTGCGCGATCGGCTCGACCACCGCCCCCATCGCCTCGAAGGCCCGGACCGCGTCCTCGCAGATCGTGCGGATCTCGGCGTCGACCCGCAGATAGCCGAGGTCGGGGCTCCAAGCGATCCGCTTGCCCCGCATGTCCGCCTCCAGGCGGGAAAGGTAGGGCTCGGGCGGTGCCTCGAGGCTCGTCTGGTCGCGATCGTCCGGACCGGCCATGACCTCCAACATGAGCGCGGCATCGGCCACCGTGCGGGTGATCGGGCCGATGTGCGAGATCAGATCGTTGTTCGGCACGGGCCAGTAGGGTACCCGACCGAAGGAGGGCTTGAAGCCGAACACGCCGCAAAAGGCCGCGGGCATGCGGATCGAGCCCGCCCCGTCCGAGCCCTGATGCAGAAGGCCGATGCCGGCGGCGGCACAGATCGCCGCCCCGGTCGAGGAGCCGCCGGCATTGTAGCCGTGCTTCCAGGGATTGTGCGAAATGCCCGTGAGCGGGCTGTCACCACAGCCCTTCCATCCCATCTCCGGGACCGTGGTCTTGCCGAGGAAGACGGCCCCCGCCGCGCGCAGCCGTTCGACCACGGGCGCGTCGACGTCGGGCACGCGGTCGGCGAAGATCCAGGAGCCGGCCTTGGTCGGGATCCCCTTGGTGAAGAGGAGGTCCTTCAAGGTCACGGGCAGGCCGTGCAGGGGCCGCACCGGCCCGCCGCGGGCGAGCTCGGCCTCGAGCGCGCGGGCCCGCTCGCGGGCCGGCTCGAACAGGGTCGTGACGAAGGCGTTGAGCTTCGGCTCGAGCGCCTCGGCCCGGGCGATCGCCACGTCGACGAGCTCGACGGGCGAGAGCTTGCGGGCGCGGATCAGGGCCAGCGCCTCGACCGCCGACCGCCAGCAGAGATCCTCGCCGGGCAGGGCCTCGGCCATCGCCTCAAAGGCTCCGCACGAGATATTTCTCGATCAGCGCCGGATCGGGCTCGACGCCGAGACCGGGCGCGTCGGGAACGCGGAAGTAGCCGTCCTCGAGCCGGAACGGATTCTTGGCGAGAGCGCGGCTGATCTCCGAGGGCTCGACGCAATATTCGAGCACGAGCGCGTTCGGCACCGCGGCGAGGAAGTGCAGCGAGGCCGCGGTGTTGATGTCGGTGGTGAAGTTGTGGTTGGCGACCGGGACGCCCTTGGAAGCCGCGTAGGCGGCGATCGCCAGGGCCTGGGTCATCCCGCAGCGGGTGAGGTCGATCTGGGCGAGCCCGATCCCGCCCTCGTCGATCAGCCGCTTGAAGCCCCGGAGCGTGCATTCCTCCTCGCCGGCCGCGAGGCGTTGGTGGATGCGCGCCGCGACCCGGCCGTAGCCCTCGAGGTCGTCGGGGTGCAAAGGCTCCTCGATCCAGAAGAGATCGAAGGGCTCGAAGGCCCGGGCCCGCTGGATCGTGGTCGTGGCGTCCCACACGAGACCCACGTCGAGCATGAGATCGAAGTCGGGGCCGGCCGCCTCGCGCATCGCCTCGAGCATCCGCAGGTCGAAGGCGAGGTCCGAGCGGCCGAACGGCTCCCAGCCGAACTTGGCGGCGGTGAAGCCCTGATCTTTGCACCAGCGCACCCGATCGGCGGTCTCCTCGGGCGTGAAGCGGAACATGTTCGAGGCGTAGACCCGGATCTTGTCGCGGAACTTGCCGCCCGCCAGGTCCCAGACCGGCCGGCCCAGGGCTTTGCCCTTGATGTCCCAGAGCGCCAGGTCGATCCCGGCCATGGCGTGGACGAACAGCCCCTCGCGCCCGCAATAGAGGGTGGCCTCGTACATCTTCTTCCACAGCCGGCCGATCTCGAGCGGGTTCTCGCCGATCAAGAGTTGGCGCAGACCGCCCGCGATGGTGTGCGACACCGGGGCCTCGATCGCCGCCTTGACCGCCCAGGGGCAGGAGTCGACCTCGCCCCAGCCGACGATCCCGGCATCGGTGGTGACGCGCACGAGCAAAGCGTCCTGGCTCGAATCGGTCCGCGCCTGGATCTGCGGCAAGCGCAGATAAAGGGCTTCGACCTCGGTGATCCGCACGGCTCCGCCTCCCGCTCCTCCGGCCCGCCTCCGCTCCTAGGCGAGCGGTCGGGGGGCGACAACCGACCGAAGCGGCAGGCGAGGCATGTTCCGGCCCGCTCGCCCGGCGCACGCCGTGGTGCGCGCGCCACGCCACCGGCGTCCGCTGCCGGCGATCGTGACCGATCCTTTACTTCTTCGGGCTAATCGATCTAGGGGGGAAGCAAAAGGGTCGCCCGTCTGCTTGCCCCGACGACCCCCTCCGGAGCCTGCGTGCCCATGCCGTCCATCGACCAGCCGTCCACCGAGACCGCCCCGCGTCTGCCGGAGGCGGCCCCCGAGCCCGAAGTGTTCGGTGCGCTCGGGCCCGTGCTCGTGGCCGCCTTCCTTTTGTGGATCGCCGTCGTGGCGGCGGTCGGCAGTTCGGTCTGAGCCCGGCGCGGTCCGCTCAGGCGACCGCACCCCGACCTTCGATCGGCCAGATCGCCTCGACCGTGTCGCGGCGCACGCAGACGAGGTGGTCCCAGAGGTTGACCGTCGGGTCGCAGTGCGGGACGAGGCAGCGGACGATCGCACCGAGCGGCGGACTTTCGGCCCCTTCCGGCAGGATCAAGCGGCCGAACTGGTCGCCCGCCATCCGGTAGGTCGAGCCGGCCGGCGCGCCACCCACGACCCGCGGGAGCGGGCCGTCGGTCGCGAAGCATTTCGTGCCGGCATCGGTCGTCACGAACCCGGCGTGACGGCGGCTCAGTACGCGGGTCCGGACCTCCAGGGCCGGGCGGAACGGTCGGCCGCCGTCGGCCGCGAGCACGCAGTCCAGATATTCGACGTCCATGAAGGCGTAGGAGCCGACCTGGAGGTCGGTGAAGACGCCGCCCCGCGCGTCGATCTCGTGGCTGCCGGTCCCGGCACCGGTGACGATCGGGCAGGGCAGGCCCTCGGCGCGCAGGGCCTCGCGGATCTCGGCGAGCTGCGCCGCGACCGGCTCGGCCGCCGCGGCACGCTCCCCGTAATCGGCGATGTGCTGGATCGAGCCGGCGTAACCTTGGATCCCGGCGAGCTCGAGCGCCGGCTCGGCCGCGATCCGCCGGGCGAGGGCGAGGGCGTCGGCAACCGAGGGCGCACCGAAACGGTGCGAGCCCACGTCGACGTCGACGAGCACGCGCAAGCGCCGCCCCGCGGCGGCGAAGGCCTGCGCGAGGGCCTCGACCTGCTGCGGATCGTCGACCACGACCGCGAGATCGGCGAGCCGGGCGTGCAGGGCGAGCAGCCGCGGGAGCTTGCTCTCGCCGAAAACCGGCGCGGTCAGCAAGAGATGGTCGATTCCGCCACGCGCGAGGGCCTCGGCTTCGCCGAGCTTCGCGCAGCAGAAGCCCACGACCTCGCCCGCTTCGAGCTGGCGGCGGGCGACCGTGACACTCTTGTGGGTCTTGGCGTGCGGCCGGAGCTTCACACGGTGCGCCCGGGCCGTGGCCACCATGGCGGCGAGATTGTGCTCGAAGGCGTCGAGGTCGAGGACCAGGGCCGGCGTGTCGAGCCGAGCGGCACCACCCGGCAGGCCCACGAGCCGCTCGTTCCAGGCGAGGCTTTCGGGGTTCATCGCATCCTCCCGTCCCGGCCGCTATCCGAGCGCGTCCGGGGGCTTTCGGCCAGACCCGGCCGAGCGGGGGCGGTCCGCGCGCCCGCCGCCGGGCTCGGTCCGACCCTGCCGCTCAGCCGAGCTCGATCGCGCCCGAGGCGATGAGGGCCCGGAGGCTCGCTTCCCCGGCGGCGATCCCGGGCAGGAGCGCGAGCGGCGCCCAACCTGCCGGGCCCGCCGCGCCGTCGACGTCGAGCTCGAGCAAGGCGCCGCCGGCAGCGGGCGCGAGGCGGACGAAGGCCAGCGGGTCGGTCGACGCACCGGCCGGCAGGAGGGCGTCGAGGTCGAGCACGTCGCCCTCCGCCGGGGTGAAGTCGGCCACCGTGTCGGGTCGCGTGTCCGGGGGGGCGACCCTCCCAGCGGATCCGATCCGCCCCGGCCCCGCCGCGGACCGTCACGGCGACGTTGTCACCCGAGATCCTGACCCGGATCGTATCGTCGCCGCCGCGACCGTCGAGGAGCGTGGTGAGGCCCACGCCCTCGATCCGGTTGTCCTCTTCGTTGCCGATCCCCTGCGCCGCGCGCCCTTCGAGTTTGAGGTTCTCCACATTGGCAGGCAGGGTGAACGCTGCGGTCGCCCGGACGGTGTCGACCCCTTCGCCCGGCTGTTCCACGACCAAGTCCTTTTTGTGGTCGACCCGATAGGAATCATCGCCCGGCCCACCGAGCATCGTGTCGGCGCCACGATCACCGTCGAGGCTGTCGTTACCGCCGCGGCCTTCGAGCCGGTCCTTGCCGCTGCGACCAGAGAGGAAGTTGTCGAGCTCGTTGCCGATCAGGGTCACCTTCTTGGCGCCGGGGGCGGCAACCAAGACGGTGAACGGCTCGGGCAGGGTGTAGCTGCGGGCGTAGGAGAAGACCTTGCCGCCGTCCGGGTCGACGATCAGGTCCCGCGGGTCGTCGACGTAGTAATAGTCCCAGCCCGCCCCGCCTTCCAACCGGTCGACCCCGCGGCTGCCGTTGAGAAAGTCTATCCCGGATCCTCCGACGATCACGTCGTTCCCGGCGAGGATCACCTCGAATTCGCCCTCCACCAGGCTCTCGAACGTGACGCGAAACCCCTCGACGCGCATCACCGGCTCGCCGGTGAACGTCTCCGCCTCGATCGCGGTCACCGGTGACCGGGCCAACGAGGATTCGTCCGTGTAGTCGAACGAACCGACGAAGCTCACCCTATAGTTGCGGCCGGTGACGACGACGAGCCGCTTCCGCTCGAGGCTTTCCAAAGAGACGAGAGCCCCGAAGGCATCCTCGAAACTGCGCGTGCTGATGCCGTAGGCGTACCCCGTGACCGTTGCCTTGCGTTTCCCCCTGGGGCCGGACCGGCCCGATCGCCGCGCAGGCTAGCATGCCGCAGGAAACGCACGGCCTGCGGCGAGCGGTCGCTTGGGCTCAGCGCACCGGCGGGCGGCGGAGCGCCCGCCAGACGCGCTCGGGGGTGAAGGGCGGATCGAGCGGCGGCGCCCCGGGGCCGAGCGCGTCGGCCAGCGCATTGGCGATCGCCGCCGGGACCCCGTTGCTCGGGAGTTCCCCCAGGCCCTTGATGCCCAAGGGATTGCGGGTCGAGGGCCGGCCCTCGAAACGGACGATCACGGCCGGCGCGTCGCGGGCCCGGGGCAGCGGGTAATCGAGGAGGGAACCGGTCAGCAGCTGGCCGGTCTCGGGATCGAAGACGACGCGCTCGACGAGCGCCTCGCCCGACCCCATGGCCACGGCACCGTGGACCTGGCCTTCCGCCAGCTCCGGGTCGAGCACCCGACCGACGTCGAGGACGGCGACGATCCGCAGGATCCGGACCTCTCCGGTTTCCGGATCGAGCTCGAGCTCGGCCGTGGTGACGCCCGCGGGCCAGGTCTGCACCGGATCGACCGCCGCCTGCTCGACGCGGAGGGGCGCACCTTCGGCCCGCGCCCGCCGCGCGAGCTCGGCGAGCGCGAGCCGCCGATCGGTGCCGACGACCTCGACGAGCCCGTCCACCAGACGCAGGTCGGCCGGGGCGGCTTCCAAGAGCTCGGCTGAGCGGGCGCGGACCCGTTCGGCGAGCGTTCGGGCCCCGCGCCAGAGGCTCGAGCCGCTCACCACCATCGACGACGAGCCGCCGGTGCCGGGCCCCTCGGCGAGCTCGGCCGTGTCGCCTTGGTGGATCCGCACCCGCTCGGCCGGCAAGCCGAGCGGCTCCGCCACGATCCGGGCGAGCACCGTGGCGTGACCCTGGCCTTGGCTCTGGGTGCCGGTCCAGGCCTCGACCGTGCCGTCGGGGAGGAGCTCGAGCCGGGCGCACTCGCCGGGCAGCGCCCCGGTCGCGTGGAGATGGCAGGCGAGCCCGAAGCCGAGCCGCTTGCCGCGGCTCGCCGCTTCCCGCCTGCGGGCGGGAAGCCCCGCCCGGTCGGCGAAAGCGAGGGCGCGGTCCAAGAGCGCCGGGGCATCGAACGGCTCGATCTCGTAGCCGAGCGGGGTGGTCCAGGGAAAATCCTCGGGGCGCAAGAGGTTGCGCCGGCGCAGCTCGACCGGGTCGAGACCGATCGCCTCCGCCGCGCGGTCGACCGCTGCCTCGAGCAGCGCGAGCGCCTCGGGCTTGCCGGCGCCGCGGATCGCATCGACCGGTGTGGTCGTGGTGTAGGCGCAGCGCAGCCGCACGGCGATCGCCGGGATGCGGTACAGCCCCGAGATCACCCGCGCGAGGCCGGTCGTGGGGACGATCGCCGCGAAGCTCGACAGCCAGGCCCCGAGCCCGGCCACGGCGTCCACGCGCAGCGCGAGGAAGCGGCCGTCCGCGTCGAGGGCGAGCTCGAGGGTGGCATCGAGCTCGCGCGCCTGGGCGTCGGCCATGAAATGCTCCGCCCGCTCGGCCGCCCAGCGGACCGGCCGGCCGAGCCGCCGCGCCGCCCAGGCGAGGAGCACGGTCTCGGGGTAGAGCGGGAATTTGGGGCCGAAGCCGCCGCCCACCTCCTCGGTGACGACCCGCAGGCTCGCGGGATCCCAACCGAGCGCGCGCAGGAGCAGGGACTTTTGGAGATGCGCCCCCTGGCTCGTCACGGTCACGGTGGTGACACCGCTCGCCGGATCGTGCCGGGCCCAGACCGCCCGCGGCTCGAGATAGAGGGCGGCGATCCGCGCGCAGCGCCGGTCGACCCGGACGATCCGTGCGGCGCGGGCGAAGGCGGCCTCGACCGCTCCCTCGTCGCCCACCCGCCAGTCGATCGCCAGATTGCCGGGGACGCTCGGGTGGAGTTGCGGCGCGTCGGGCGCGAGGGCGGCGCGCGGCTCGACGACCACCGGCAAGGGCTCGAGGTCGACCGCGATCGCTTCGAGAGCATCGCGCGCGAGCGCGTCCGTCTCGGCCACGACGAGCGCCAGGATCTCGCCCGCATGGCGCACCCGATCGCGGGCCATGGCCGGCCGGGGCGGCTCGCGCAACGGCCGGCCGCTTGGGTCCGGAAGGGTGGCCGCAGCGGGGATCGGGCCGATGCGGTCGGCGTCGAGCTCGGCGGCGGTGAGAACGGCGACGACCCCCGGGAGCGTGCGGGCGGCGCCGGTGTCAAGGCGGAGGATCCGCGCATGCGCCCGCTCGGCGCGCAGGAAGCGGGCGCGGAGCGCCTCGGCCGGGGCGGTGTCGTCGGTGAAGCGGCCGGCGCCCGTCGTCAGCCGACCGTCCTCGAGCCGCCCCACCGCCTCGCCCGTCACGCGTCCGTCCGCTCGCGCTGGTGCCGGCGGAGGGGATCGAACCCCCGACCTCCCGCTTACAAGGCGGATGCTCTACCGCTGAGCTACGCCGGCCAGCGGGCAGGCTAAGGTCGCGGCAGGCCGCGGGCAAGGAGATAGAGGGCGATGCCGGCGGCCACCGCGACGTTCAAGCTGTCGATCCGGGGCGAGGTGGCGAGCTTGGCCGACAGATCGCAATGCTCGGCCACGAGCCGGCGCAGGCCTTTCTCTTCGGAGCCGAGGACGAGGGCCCGGCGCGGCCGATAGGGCAGGGATTCGAGCGGGGTTTCGGCGTGCGCATCGAGGCCCACGACCCAGAAGCCGGCGCGCTTCAGGCTCTCGATCGCCTGCACGAGGTTCGCGACCTCGACGATCGGCACCATGTCGAGGGCACCCGAGGCGGCCTTGGCGCAGGCGGCACTGAGAGGGGCGGAGCGCCGTTCGGGGAGGATCACGCCGGCCACGTCCAGGGCGGCGGCACTCCTGAGGATCGCGCCAAGGTTGCGCGGGTCCTGGATCCGGTCGAGGACGAGGACCAGCGCCTCGGGGCCGAGGCCGGCGAGCAACGCCTCGAGCGGCCGGGTCGGCAGGGGGCCCACGAGGAGCGCGCAGCCCTGGTGGACGACGTCCTCGGGCAGCACGCGGGCGAGCTCCTTGGGGCCGACCCGCTCGACCTCGAGGCCAGGACGCTCGGCGAGCTTGCCGAGGCGGGCGAGCGCCGGTGCGGTGGCCAGGAGCCGCCGGCAGGGGCGGAGCGGGTTGTCGAGGGCCGCCGCCACGGGGTGGTGGCCGTAGAGCCAGATGCCCTCGGCGGGCGGCGGGCAGTGGTGGGGCGGGGCGGCCATGGGCGGGGCCTTCGGCGCGGCGGCGGGTGGCTCCTAGCGATTGACAAGGCCGAACGAAAGGCCATATCTCCGGCCGCCTCGAGCCGGGGACCGGGGAGGGGTGGCCGAGCGGTCAAAGGCAGCAGACTGTAAATCTGCCGACGAACGTCTACGTAGGTTCGAATCCTACCCCCTCCACCACGGCCGGGCGGGTGTAGCTCAATGGTAGAGCTCCAGCCTTCCAAGCTGGCGGTGCGGGTTCGATTCCCGTCACCCGCTCCATCCACGAGCCCCCTTGCGGGGCGGCCGCGGCTGGCCTAAGGAGGCGTTCCGGGCGGTGGACGTGGGTCCGCGGCACGCTGCTGGTCGACCGCGTCCGGGCGCGCCGGGGTAGAGGAGTGTAGCTCAACTGGCAGAGCACCGGTCTCCAAAACCGGGGGTTGGGGGTTCGAGCCCCTCCACTCCTGCCACCCGGACCGGGTCCCAGCGCGCCAGCTAGGAAGCGATCTCCGCCCGAGCTCGGGTCGAAGGACGATGGCGAAGACATCGCCGGCGCAGTTCGTTCGCGAGGTGCGCCAGGAGCTGCAGAAGGTCACCTGGCCGACCCGCAAGGAGCTGGTCGCGACCACCCTCAGCGTCGTCGCGATGTCGGCGCTCGCGGCGCTGTTCTTTTTTCTGGTCGACCAGGTCCTGGCCTGGATCGTTCAGCTCGTGCTCGGGGTCGGTCGCTGATGGCCAAGCGCTGGTACATCATCCACGTCTATTCGGGCTTCGAGAAGAAGGTACGCGACTCCTTGAGGGAGCAGGCCCAGCAGAAGGGTCTGTCGCACCTGTTCGACGAGATCCTCGTGCCGATGGAGGAGGTGGTCGAGGTCCGCCGCGGCAAGAAGGTGCCGACCGAGCGCAAGTTCTTCCCGGGCTACGTGCTCGTGAAGATGGAGCTCAACGACGAGACCTGGTCCTTGGTGCGCAACACCCCCAAGGTCACGGGGTTCTTGGGCCCGGGCGGTAAGCCGGCGCCGATTCCCGATGCCGAGGCCGAGCGGATCATCCACCAGGTGGCCGAGGTCAAGGAGCACCCGAAGCCCACGATCACCTTCGTGCCGGGCGACCAGGTGCGGGTCGCCGAGGGGCCGTTCGCCTCGTTCAGCGGCACGGTCGAGGAGGTCGACGAGGCCAAGGGGCGGCTCAAGGTGCTGGTCTCGATCTTCGGCCGGGCGACCCCGGTCGAACTCGAATATTCCCAGGTGGAGCGGAGCTGAGCCCGCTCGGTGATCGCGGGAGCGCCCGGTTCGGGCGCGCACGGACCGCGCAGGAGGAGACGGCCGGATGGCCAAGAAGATCGTGGGCTACATCAAGCTGCAGGTACCGGCGGGCAAGGCCAACCCCTCGCCGCCGATCGGGCCGGCGCTCGGCCAGCGCGGCCTCAACATCATGCAGTTCTGCAAGGAGTTCAACGCGGCGACCCAGGGGATGGAGCCGGGCATGCCGATCCCGGTGGTGATCACCGCCTACGCGGATCGGACCTTCAGCTTCACCACCCGCACGCCGCCCGCCTCCTATTACCTCAAGAAGGCGGCCGGGATCGAGAAGGGCAGCCAGACGCCGGGCAAGACCGGGCCGGTGGGCAAGGTCACCATGGCGCAGATCCGCGAGATCGCCCAGGCCAAGATGAAGGATCTGAACGCGGTCGACCTCGACGGCGCGATCGAAATGATCAAGGGCTCCGCCCGCTCGATGGGCCTGCAGGTGGTGGAGTGAGGCCATGGCGCGCATCGGCAAGCGGATGAAGGCGGCTCTCGCGCTCGTCGACCGGAGCAAGGCGCTGCCGCTCCCCGAGGCGGTCAAGCTCGTCAAGCAGACCGCCAAGGCCAAGTTCGACGAGACGGTCGAGCTCGCCTTGGCACTCGGCGTCGACCCGCGTCACGCCGACCAGATGGTGCGCGGCACGGTGACGCTGCCGCACGGGACCGGCAAGACGGTCCGGGTGGCGGTGTTCGCCAAGGGCGAGCGGGCGGAGGAGGCCAAGGCGGCGGGCGCCGATCTCGTCGGTGCGGAGGACTTGGCGGAGAAGATCCAGGCCGGGCAGATCGATTTCGACCGCTGCATCGCCACCCCCGACATGATGCCGCTCGTGGGCCGGCTGGGCCGGATCTTGGGCCCGCGCGGGCTCATGCCGAACCCGAAGCTCGGCACGGTCACACCGAACGTGCGGGAAGCGGTTCAGGCGGCCAAGGGTGGGCAGATCCAGTTCCGAGTGGAAAAGGCCGGCATCGTCCATGCCGGGGTCGGCAAGGCGAGCTTCCCCGAGGAGAAGCTCGTGGCCAACGTCAAGGCGTTGGTCGACGCGGTCAACAAGGCCAAGCCCTCGGGGGCCAAGGGTACCTATCTCAAGCGGGCGCACCTCTCCTCGACGATGGGGCCGGGCATCCGGGTCGAGATCGGCAGCCTCGTGGCGTGAGCGGGGCTCTGCAGGTAGGGGCTTGCGTGTCGGTCGCGACTCTGTATTGTGGCGGGCCTCGGGTGCAGAGGCCGAGCCGGGCTGCCGCGGGCGTCGGGGGACGCCGGGGGCAGCTCTTCTGCGCCCTGCGTCGGGCACGACCTGCGGTGACCCGGCGCGGTCGGGCGGGTCGCACGACGGGATCCGGGTGAGGGCGGAGGCGAGGGTGCTGCGCGCCGAGAAATCTCAGGTCGTCGAACGGCTGCACGCCGCGCTGGCGGAGGCCGAGGTGGTCGTCGTGACCCATTACAAGGGGCTCACGGTGGCCGAGCTCGGCGAGTTGCGCGGCCAGCTGCGGGCGGTCGGCGGGACGCTCAAGGTGGCCAAGAACCGGCTCGCCAAGCGGGCACTCGAGGGCACGCCGTTCACCGGCATGGCCGATCTCCTCAAGGGGCCGACGGCGATCGCCTTCGCCCGCGAGCCCGTGGGCGTGCCCAAGGCGCTGGTCGACTACGCCCGCAAGAACGAGAAGCTCGTGATCATGGGCGGCGGGCTCAAGGGCAGCCTGCTCGACGCGGAAGCGGTCAAGGCCTTGGCCGAGCTGCCGTCGTTGGACGTGCTGCGGGCCGGTCTCGTGGGGCTGTTGCAGGCGCCGGCGGCGCGGCTCGTGGGCGTGCTGCAGGCGCCGGGCGGGCAGCTCGCGCGGGTGCTCAAGGCCTATTCGGACAAGCAGGCGGCCTGAGGCCGGGCCGGTCGGGGTTTCGGGCGTCGGGCGGCCGACCGGCGCCGCAGCGAGGTTCGTGCGGGAGAGGGTGTGATGGCGAATCTGGAGCAGCTCGTCGAGGATCTGTCGAAGCTGACGGTGCTCGAGGCGGCGCAGCTGTCGAAGATGCTCGAGGAGAAGTGGGGCGTGTCGGCGGCCGCACCGGTGGCGGTCGCGGCGGTGGCCGGGGCGGCGGCGCCGGCGGCGGCCGCGCCGGTCGAGGAAAAGACCGAGTTCGACGTGATCCTGGCCTCGGCGGGCGCCAACAAGATCAACGTGATCAAGGAAGTGCGGGCGATCACCGGGCTCGGCCTCAAGGAGGCCAAGGACCTGGTCGAGGCCGCGCCGAAGCCGGTCAAGGAGGGCGTCTCCAAGGAGGAGGCGGCCAAGATCAAGGCCCAGCTCGAGGCCGCCGGCGCGACGGTCGAGGTCAAGTAAGGCAGCGGTTGCGCCGTATTCCGCTCCGGCGGGGTGGCGCGGCGGTCGCGTTCGACCGCCCAGCTGGCCCGAGCGGGGAACGTCGAGGGATCGTTCAGCGGACGAAGGTCCGGCCGTGGGGCGTGCGTTCCACGGCCCGTCCGCGTTGAGCGCTCGGTCGGAGGAGCGAGCCGGCCGGGTGTCTCCGAGCAGCAACGAGGGCGAGTGATGGGCGAGCAGCCGAGGGCGCGCAAGCGGATCCGCAAGAACTTCGGGCGCATCCCCGAGGTCACGGAGATGCCGAACCTCATCGAGGTTCAGCGGCAGTCCTACGAGGCGTTCCTGCAGCGGCACCTGGCACCCAACGAGCGCAAGCTCGCCGGGCTCGAGGAGGTGTTCCGCTCGGTTTTCCCGATCAAGGACTTCGCCGACCGGGCGGCACTCGACTTCGTCAAATACGAGCTCGAGGAGCCGAAATACGACGTCGAGGAGTGCCAACAGCGCGGCATGACCTACGCCGCGCCCTTGCGGGTGACCTTGCGGCTGATCGTTTGGGACGTCGACGAGGAGACCGGCTCGCGCAGCGTGCGCGACATCAAGGAGCAGGACGTCTACATGGGCGACCTGCCGCTGATGACCGACAACGGCACCTTCGTCGTGAACGGCACCGAGCGGGTGATCGTGAGCCAGATGCACCGCTCGCCCGGTGTGTTCTTCGACCACGACCGCGGCAAGACGCACAGCTCCGGCAAGTTCCTGTTCTCCGCCCGGATCATCCCCTACCGCGGCAGCTGGCTCGACTTCGAGTTCGACGCCAAGGACCTCGTTTACGTGCGCATCGACCGGCGGCGTAAGCTGCCGGTCACGACCCTGCTCATGGCGCTGGGCCTGGACGCCGAGACCATCTTGCACACCTTCTACGGCGAGGTCGTCTACAAGCGCTCGGGTCAGGGCTGGCAACTGCCTTTCCGCCCGGATCGACTGAAAGGCCAGAAGCTCACCACCGATCTGATCGACGCGCGGACCGGCGAGACGCTCGTCGAGGCCGGTACCAAGCTCGTGCCGCGGCTCGTGAAGCGGCTCGAGGAGCAGGGAGTGCGCGCGATCTACGTGTCGAGCGAGGAGCTCGTCGGACGGTTCGTGGCGCGCGACCTGATCGACGAGGGAACCGGGCTCGTCCACGTCGAGGCCGGCGAGGAGCTCACCGGCGAGAGCATCCGCAAGCTGGTCGAGGCGGGGATCGAGGAGATCCCCGTGCTCGACATCGACCAGTTCTCGATCGGCCCCTACATCCGCAACACCCTCGTGCTCGACCGTTGCCAGAGTCGCGAGGACGCGCTGCTCGAGATCTACCGCGTGCTACGGCCGGGCGAGCCGCCGACCATGGAGACGGCGGAGGCGCTGTTCAACAGCCTGTTCTTCGACATCGAGCGCTACGACCTGTCGCCGGTCGGCCGCGTCAAGATGAACATGCGGCTCGGCCTCGAGACCGACGACAGCGTGCGGACGCTTAGGACCGAGGACATCCTCGCGGTCGTCAAGATGCTGGTCGAGATCAAGGACGGGCGGGGCGAGATCGACGACATCGACCATCTCGGCAACCGCCGGGTCCGCTCGGTCGGCGAGCTCATGGAGAACCAGTTCCGGCTCGGGCTGTTGCGGATGGAGCGGGCGGTCCGCGAGCGGATGAGCTCGGTCGAGATCGACGCCGCGATGCCGCACGATCTGATCAACGCCAAGCCGGTGGCGGCGGCGGTGCGCGAGTTCTTCGGCAGCTCGCAGC
>Ga0308391_1000114_pt1 | contig 31924 bp, 24 predicted proteins | sample Hotspr20Samplet1_FD_202363 | JGI IMG/M metagenome (GOLD analysis project Ga0308391, IMG submission 202363) | Hot spring phototrophic mat microbial communities from Octopus Spring, Yellowstone National Park, Wyoming, United States - 20050623_t1 ... | reverse complement strand
GAACTCGAGTACTCTCCGGAGCCCGAAAAGATCGTCGACTGGGTGAGCGAAGCCTACCAAGCTAGCGACAACTTGCTGCGGCGGCTCGGGTTGCGTGACGGCTGAGGCGGCTTTTCAACTTCTTGTAACCGCACGATAACGGAGATTTAACCGGCGCCGTTTAGCCTAAGGGGTTATGAGGCTATCGCTCGCTGGTTTAACGTTACTGGTTCCGGTGACTCTTTTCGCACAATCCTATGGGGAGATCTCCGGTGCGGTTCGCGACGCCACCGGCGCTGTGATCCCCGTGGCTCAGGTCACGGTCACGCACTTGGAGACCGGGCGCGAATATCGAGCCGCCGCCTCCGACTCCGGCGTCTACCGCGTCCCCTTTCTGCCGCCGGGCGCCTATTCGGTCGAGGCCACCTCGGCCGGTTTCCGGACCGCGCGCGTCGGCCGCGTCGAGGTGCAGGTTGATAGCCCCGTACGGCTGGACTTCACGCTCGAGGTCGGCACGCAGGCCGAAAGCATCGAGGTCGTGGAAACCATTCCGCTGATCAATAGCGAGAACGCCAACGTCGGCACCGTAATCGAGAACCGCCGGATCGTCGAGCTGCCCCTCAACGGGCGCAACTGGCTGCAAATGGTCGCCCTGGCGCCCAACGTCTCCGCCGAGATGCGGGCCGGCGGGCACGTCGACGCTCGCCAGGGCGGCGAGCGCGGCCGCCAGCCGATCTCGGTGGCAGGGCAGCGGCAGTTCTTCAACCGCTTTACGCTCGACGGCGTCGAGAACACCGACGTCAACTACAACACTTACGTCATCCGGCCGTCGATCGACGCGCTCCAAGAGTTCAAGGTCCAGACGGGCATCTACTCGGCCGAGTTCGGTCGCGCCACGGCGCAAATCAACGCCACGACGAAAAGCGGCGGCAACGACTTTCACGGCGCGCTGTTTCACTTCCTGCGCAACGACAAGCTCGACGCCAAGGAGTGGCAGGTGCGCGGCGACAAGAACCCCTTCCGGCGCAACCAGTTCGGCTTCGTCCTCTCCGGCCCGATCCTTCGCGATCGCCTCTTTTTCCTCTCAAACTACGAAGGCACGCGCGATGTGCGGACGCTGCAAGGCATCGCCAACGTCGCGCCCTCGAGCTGGCGCCGGGGCGACTTCTCCAACCAGCCGGTCGTGATCTTCGATCCGCAGACGCGCACCTATACGGTGGGCGCCGGCGGCGCCGAACGGGCCACGGGAGCTCTTCCCTTTGCCGGCAATCGGATCCCGGGGAGTCGCCTGCATCCGATCGCGCTCAAGCTGCTTGAGTTCTATCCCGAGCCCACCATCAGCGGCGAAAACATCGTCGCCAACTACATTCGTCAGCGTAAGCGGGAGATGCCCGCCGACCAGTTCACCCAGCGGCTGGACTTCAATGAGTCGAGCCGCTCGAGCTGGTTCGGTCGCTTCAGTTGGGCCGATGAGTTCGAGCGACGCCTGGAGAGCTTTCCGCAGCAGGAGGGCGGCGTGGACGTCAAGGTCAGCCAGGTGATGGTGGCCAACACACGGACGCTATCTCCGACCGCTTTCAACGAGACGCGCATCGGGTATAACCGCTTCAATAGCGATCTGCTATTGCACTTCGCCCACCGCCGGGACGTCACGCAGGAGCTGGGTATCATCGGTCTAGTCTCGCCGCCCAAGAACGCCTGGGGTACGCCGGCCATCCAGCTTGGCGGCGGACTCACCTCGTTCGGAGAGAGCGGCAACGGGCCGTGGATCTACCGCAATCGCACGTTGCAGATGCTCAACAACACCAGTCTGGTGCGGGGCCGGCACACGCTCCGCTTCGGCGGCGAAATGCGGCGCGACCGCTACAACGGCGAGGGCAACACGGTCGCCCGCGGCCGGTTTCACTTCAACGGGCTCTTGAGCATCAACCCGGCGCCGGGCTCCCCGCGCGCCGCGGCGCCGAACCTGTTCGCCGATTTTATGCTCGGTCTGCCACACCGCAGCGAACGGGCTCTGGGCGTTGCGACGGGCGACCTGCGCGCCACCTCCTGGTATGGCTATGTCGAAGATGCCTGGCGGCTGGCGCCGAGCGTAACCGTGACGGCAGGGCTTCGTTACGAGTACACTCCGCCGTGGTATGAGCCCAATCGCAAGATCATCAACATTCAGATGTTCGGCTGGGGACCCGGGGCGCGGACGCCCATCATGACCCGGCCCGGTTCCGGCGACTTCTATGAGGGCTTTCTGTTCCGCTTCGCTGATGCGATCCCGATCCAGACCGGAAACGACAAGATGGGGCGCACGACGATCCGGCCGGATCGCAACGACCTCGCCCCGCGGCTGTCGATCGCCTGGGCGCCGACCCCGAACTGGAGCATCCGCACCGGCGCGGGTTTCTTCTACACGCAGGATCAGGGTAATCCCCGCTTTGACATGGTGCGGAACATCGCCGGCCGCGGCGACTTCTCTGCCAGTGACCAGCGCCCGAATTCGACGCTCGACGACCCCTGGCGCAACGAACGCCAGACCTTCACCTGCACCGGCTGGACGGGCCAGTGCGTCGGCCAGCCGTTTGTTTTGGGTAACGTCCACAACCGCAGGACGCCGTACGTGATCCAGTGGCTGTTTAACGTCCAGCGCCAGCTCACGCCGGACCTGATGCTCGAGCTCGGCTACATGGGCAACATTGGGCGGAAACTCGAGCGACTGCGCTACACCAACGAGCCGCGCCTGCGCACTGGGCCGGAGGACACCTCGAGCATTCAAAGCCGGCGTCCGTTTCCTGTCTACGGCGTCATCCAGCAGGTAGACGGCGTCGTCAAAAGCAACTACAACGCCTTCAACGCGAAGTTGCAGCATCGCTTCTCGCGCGGACTTACGCTGCTTGCCGCCTATACCTGGTCGAAGGCCATCGATGACGCCAGCGGCATCCGCGTCTCCGCGGGCGATCAATCGATCGCCAAGTACGACTGGAATTTGCGCGACGAACGCGGTCTGAGCTCGTTCCACACGGCGCACCGCTTCGTCGCGAGCTGGATTTACGAGCTGCCGACGCCCGAGGCGGCGCCGGGCCTGGTGCGGACCGCACTTGGCGGCTGGCAGCTCGGCGGCATCCTGACGCGCTCGACCGGCAATCCGGTCCGCGTCGGCACCATCGGCGATACCAACGCCATAGGCGGTGAGGGCAACTACCCGGACGCCACCGGGATCAGCCCGTTCGTCGACGCCGGCTGGGCGGACAAGCTCTGGAACATCGCTGCGTTCGACGCCTCCAACCCCGAACTGCGCTGGCGCTTCGGCAATGTGGGACGGAACGTGCTCATCGGGCCCGGCTACTTCCAATGGGACGCCTCGCTCGCCAAGAACTTCGCGCTGCCGTTGAAGGGCCACAGACTTCAGTTCCGCTGGGAGATCTTCAACACGACGAACACGGCCAACTGGAACGTCCCTTCGGCCGACGTGCGCAATCCCGCGAGCTTCGGCCGGGTGCTCTCGGCGCGCAACATGCGCGAGATGCAGGTGGCGCTCAAGTACACTTTCTGAGAAATGTTCGTCCGAGCCCTGTTGCTTCTGGCGGCCCTGACGGCCGCGAGCGCCTCTGAGCCGCGCAAGCTGGTCGTGCTGTCCGTCGACGGCCTCGACCATCGCTATCTGGCTGCGCGCGCCCAGCTCGGCCTTCAGCTTGAGAACATGAGCCGGATCGTCGAAGAGGGCTGGTGGGCCGACGGCGGCATGGTCGGCGTAGTGCCGACGGTAACCTGGCCTTCGCACACCACGCTGATCACCGGCCTACGGCCCCCGCAGCACGGCATTCTCGCCAACCGGCGGCCGAGGGCTGAGGGCGGCGACTACTACTGGAGCGCAACGCTGCTCAAGGCGAAGACCTTGTGGCACCTCCTGGCCGAGCAGGGTCGGACCTCGGCCGCCATCACCTGGCCGGTCACCGTCGACGCCCAGATCACATGGAACCTGCCGGAGTTCTTTCGGGAGCGAAACGGCGGGGCGATGGATCTCAACAGCATCCTCGAGAAGGCCACGCCCGGCTTGGGCGAGGCCATCAGCGCCGCCTACCCGAGCTTTCCCACCTACTGGATGGACGATCGCACGCGCGCCCTGGCGGCCGTGTGGCTGCTGCGCCACCGCAGGCCGGATTTGCTGCTGCTTCATTTTGTCGATCATGATTCCGACGCACACGCCTACGGGCCGTTCAGCCGTGAGGCCAAAGCGCGCCTCGAGTACACGGACGAGCTGATCGGCCTGGTGCTCGATGCTCTGCCTCCGAATACCGCCGTCGCTCTGCTCGGCGATCACGGCTTCGAGCGCAGCGAGCGGGATTTCAACGTTCCGGCTTGGTTGAAGACTCAAGGCCTCCAAGGTGGAGTGGAGGTTCACGGCGGATGGCTGGCGACGAAGGATGCCCGCATCGCCGCCGCCCTGGCGAAGGCGGCGAGCGAACCGGGAAGCTGCGTCGGCCGGCGCGTACCGGCCGAGGAGATCCGGCGCTTCTTGCCGGAGCTCGACTCGGCCGCCTCCATCTGGGAGTCGGCGGCGGGCTGCTATTTCGTCTCTCGCGCCGAAAAAAGTGAGCTGTTCCTCAAGCCCGCGCAAGCGGGCCGCCACGGGCATTGGCCGACACGTTATCGAGCCGCCTTCGCTTTGTGGGGTGCGGAGGTCGAACGCGGCCGCGGCGGAGAGATCGACATGCTCGAGGTCGCGGGCCGTTTCGCTCGCCTGCTCGGCCTTGAGGCGGCGCGACTCGGCCCGCGATTCTAAAGAGGCTGCCTCAGAAATACAGCTTCAAACCAAGCTGGAAGATGCGCATGGGCAGCCGGAGCGTCCGGATCTCGCCCACGCGCGGCGCATCCGGAACGATGGAATCCAGCGACACCCAGCCGAGGTTGTTCGGCCGTCCGAATTGCGGGGTGTTGAAGGCGTTGAAGGCCTCGGCGCGGAACTGCAATCGGCCCTGCTCGCCAAGCTGCGGGATCCGCCAGTTCTTGCCCAGCGAGAGATCGAAGACCTTCGCCCCGGGCGAGATCAAGGCGTCCGGCGCCGCGTTGCCGTAGCGGCACAAATCCGGCCGGCCGGGGATGTTGCAGTCGGTCCGGCGAAAGGCCGTGGGATCATACCAAAGCTGGCGCGTGGCCTTCCCGAACAGCCGCCCGTCGGCCACGCGGTCCGGATAGCTGCCCCAGCCCGTGTTGAGCGTGCCGCCATTGACGGTAAAGGGAAATCCGGTCCTGAGGGTGATAATACCAGAGGCCTGCCAGCCGCCTAACACGCCGTAAGTGAAGCCGCGCGCGTTGCGGAACATCGGCAGATCATAGACGAAGTTCAGCACCGCATTGTGCGTGACGTCGAAGCCGTAGCGCATGCGGTCGCAACGGCGGCAGCGGGGATTCTGGTAGATCGCCTGGACGTCGCCCGCGGGGTCGTTGCGCCCGTAGCCCTCGCCCCGCGCCTTGCTGTAGGTGTAGGCGAGGCCGAGCGTGAGCCCGTGGCTGTAACGCTTCTCCACGCTGAGCTGAAGCCCGTGGTAGTTGCCGTTGGCGAAGCTGTCCAGATAGCGGATGTTGCCGAGCAGGCGCGCTTGGTTGCCCTCGCCCTGGCTCACGAACGCCTGCCAGGGCCGACGCCGGTGGATGTCGGTGTCGGGCGACGGATCGGGCGCATTGAAGTTCGAGACCGTGTTGTCGAGGTGGCTGGTCTTGCTGCCCACGTAGGCGACGGTCACGAACGTGTTAAGAGGCAGCTCGCGCTGGATGTCGAAGCTCCATTGCCAGACGTTGCTCGCCCGGTTGTCCGGCGTGAATGCCAGAACGTTGACGCGGGCGGCCGCCGTGCCTTGTCCGGGGAAAGGGTTGTCGAGTGTGAGGACCTGGCTGCCCGGCCGGAACCGGCGCGTCTGGATGTTGTAGGTCTGCCCGGCATACTCGTAACGGATCACTTGCGCCGTATCGGTCACCTGGTTATAGCCGAAGGTACCCGAGAACGGCGGCTGAAGATTGAGAATCGACATGTTGTTCATCTGCTGCACGTTGACGTACCAGCCGCCGCCGGTGCGGATCACCCACTTGTCGGTGAGTCGGTAGGCGATGCCGAGTCGGGGCATGAAGTAGCGGTTGTCGGTTCGATAGAAGTCGAAGTCCTGTCGCGGCGCCGGAACGAGGGTGGGCAGCATCCGGCCGTCGGCCGCCTGGGTCAGGATGTCGAGCCGCAGCGAGCGCCACGTGCGCAGGGCGTCATGAGGCACCTGGAAGAAGTCCCAGCGGATGCCCATGTTGAGCGTCATCTTGCGTGTCATCTTCCACTCGTCCTGGAAGTAGGCGCCCCAGCGGTTCTGCCGCGGCGATTGCAGGGTGAGGCCCTCAGCGGTGGTGGACGTGCTGGGATAGCCCATCAGCCAGCCGGCCAGCGGGTAGCCGCCTTCGCAGCAGCCCAGACTGCCGAGCGGGACGTTGGCCGCCGCGCGATCGAGCCCGTAGCGCAGATATTCCATGCCCATCTTCAGGCCGTGCGAGCCCTTCATGATCGACAGGTTGTTGGAGAACTGGTAGATGCCGTTCCAGTCCACGCGCGCGCCGCTGTCGCCCCGGATGATGCCCATCGGCGGGATGCCGGTCTCAAGCGGCGTAAATTTCCGGTTGTTGTCCACGGCCACACGGAACTGGCCCAAGCCGAGCGTGTCGGGATCGAAGTTCGTGAAGGTGCGCGGGTTCACCTGGTCGTGATTGACCGCATTCCAGCCGAAACGGAACTCGTTAATGATGCGCGGATCGAAGACGCGCAGATACTGGAATGCCAAGTTGTGAGCGCGCACGTGGTAGAGGGTGGGGAAGTTGGGATTCAGGTCGTTGGAGACGTACTCGGTGACCTGGTCGGCGTAACGGGCGAAGACGCGGTCCTTGGCGCCGAAGTTGTGATCGACGCGGCCGAAGTACTGCTCCTGCCGCAGAGTGCGCGGCACCGTGCCGATGACATTGACGTCGAGGATGTCCTGCGGGGCAAACTGCGGCAGCGGCAAGTACTTGTTGATGAAGTTCTGCGCGTTCCGATTGATCCGGCTCGGCGGAATGATGTTGGTGATGCGGCCGGAAGAGTCGCGGAACGGCTCGCCGGTCACCGGGTCGTAGATAATGATGGGCGCGCGGATCGGTCTGCCGTCGCGAATCAGCGGCGTGAGCAGGGCCGAGAAGTCCCCCTCGCGGAACTCCTTAGGGAACCAGAAGGCCTGCTCGACCGACTCGACCGTCTCGCGCGTGCCCTCGAAGTTGAAACTCCAGAAGGTGCGGTCCCGGCCGCGATAGCCCGGCAGCACGACAGGACCCGAGAGCCAGCTTCCGAACTGATTGCGACGCAGGCGGTTCTTCTGGCGCAGCGGGGTTCCCGGGGGCACCTGGAAGTTCAAGAAGTAGTCCTTGGCGTCCATCTTGTCGTTGCGCAGGAACTCGAAGAAGCTGCCGTGGAATTCGTTGGTGCCGGACTTCAAGGCGATCTGAACGTTCGCCCCGTTGTTCATGCCGTATTCGGCCGAGTAGGATCCCGTGGCGACTTTGACCTCCTCGATGGCGTCGATCGAGGGGTTGAACATCAACTGGTTGACCAGCGGCTCGGTGGCGACCACGCCGTCCATGGTGATGCGCTGGTTGGCGTCGCGCTGGCCGTTGGCGCTCACCGTGGTGGCGGCGCCGGGGAACGGAAAGGCGCCCGTGGCCTGCACGTTGCCCCCCATGCGGTTACCGTACTGCACGCCGGGCGTAAGCACCAAAAGCGAGGCGAAGTTGCGGTTGAGCGTCGGCAGCTCGAGCACCCGGCGGCGCTCGACCGTCGAGCCGATGACGGCGTCGTCGGTCTTCAGCTCCACGCCCGTGGCGCTGACTTCGATGCGCTCGGTGATCTGGCCGACCTCGAGCTGGAAATTCACGCGCGCCTTCTGCTGATAGGCGACGCTGATGCCGGTCTTGGTTTGCGTCTTAAAACCGGGGGCCTCCGCGGTGACCGTATATTCGCCGATCTCGATGAACGGAAACGAATAGTTGCCGGCCGCATCGCTGGTCGTTTCGCGCTGCTCGCCGGTGGCGATGCGCAGCAGCGTGACCTTTACTCCCGGAACGACCGCCCCGGAGGCGTCCGTGACGGTCCCGAGCACTTCGGTCGAGACCGTTTGGGCCAATCCGCAGGCAACAAAAAGGGTTACGGTGAGAAACAGACGGGAAAGCATGACTTAGCCCCTCCCCGCGATTATCTGAGATCGACGCCGCGCTGTCAAGCAAATTCTCGCTTGCGATCTTCCGGTTTTGGTAAGCGACAGAACTGGAGGGGCGATATGGTCGCCGGGAAGTGGCCGCCCGGCAGCGACCTGCCGCGCTCCTCAGTCATCCTGGTGAGCGTCGCCAGAAGCGCTGTGCACGGGCCACGGCCCATTCCGGCTTACCGGTTGGTCCTGTTTGGGGGCCACGGCTGGGGACCAGCCGCAGCCGCGCGGGCCAACGCCTCAGGTGCTTCAACACAGAGTGTCGGCCAGCGGCGCCGCGCCACGGCACGCGCCGGATGGCGAGCGTGCTCGCGCCGGTCCTCTACCGGCGGTGCGTTCAGGCACGCCGGCAGAAAGCCGGGCACCGGTTGGCCTAGATGCTGGCGCGGTCGGCCCGAGGCGACGGTTTGCGCTCGGCCATATCCGCGGCGGGTTGAAACAGCTCCCGCATACTGCCCCACTCCGGGTGCTACTGCCCGGCGCCCAACCGCCGCCTCGCCTTTTCTCGTCCGCAGAAGCCCCCACAGCCTCTCCATCTTGGCTCTCTTGCCGCCGAAACCAAGCTGTGCTACGCAGAGTCCTTTGCTGAACAGACAACGTTGGGCAGGACGGGGCGAACGCGTCGGGCAGCGCCCACTTCGGCCCGCCAAAGCCTCAGGTTAAGCATCTCGATCTACTCGCAAACCGAATGCCGAGCCTCAAACTAAGGGATGGCAAGCCAGATTTCGCCTTGACTCGGCTGAGCAAACCAGTCATCATACGTATGATGAGTTCCGCGCTCTCGTTGCCTGGTGAAATCGAACCCATTTCGCGCCACGACCTGATGCTGGAAACCATCTCTCGCCTAGCGAAACTCGTCGGAGGTGCCGAACCCGGGTCACGCCTGCCCGCCGAACGCGAACTCTGCGAGATGTTGGGTGTGGGCCGCTCCACGCTGCGTGAGGCTGTTCGCACGCTCTCGTTCATTGGTGCCGTCCAGGTACGTCAAGGCTCGGGTACTTACGTCGCCCGGACTCGCGGCGCCGCCGTCGAGAAGCTGCTTTCGATCGGGCTGGTGCTGGAACGCTGCTCGATCAGCGAAGTGATCGAAGTCCGCCGCATGTTGGAGATCCAAGCGGTGCGCCTCGCCGCCGACCGGCACGACGAGGCCGACCGCCGTGCGCTGGAGACGGTGATGGAGCAAATGGCCGCCGCGGCCGCCGATCCTCCTCGCGCCTCCTCGCTCGATCTGGAATTCCACATCCTGTTGGCACGCGCCAGCCACAATCATGTCCTGTCACACCTCATCAGCGGCCTGCGTCCCCTGCTGGAACTCTGGATCAACCGTGCCGTCAACCACCAGGTTCTCGTAAAAGAGATCGTGCGCGAGCACCTCCAGGTGCTTGAGGCGGTCATCGACCGCGACCCGGACCGCGCCGAGGCCCGGATGTTCCTCCACCTCACCGAAGCGGCCGGCCGACTCTACTCGGTGCTGGGCAAGGATCATTCGACGGGCACCTACTTGTCTACCCTGCTGGGCAACGGTTTAAAGAAAAGCCTTGACAGGTGACGGGAGTTTTGGTCTAATGAATTCATCAGATGACTGACATCGTATCTTCTGGCCCCGTCAGCCTCAATCTGCCCAGGAAGGTCTACACCATGAACCGTCTCTGTCGCCTGTCCGTCCTCGCCGCCGGGCTGGTCCTGTCTTCCTCCCCGGTCCTGGCACAGTCTTCCACCGCCTCCCTGCGTGGTGTCGTGACCGACCCCACCGGGGCGGTGATTCCCGGCGCAACCATCACCGCCACCGACGTGCTCCGCAACTTGAAGTACGCCGTCGCCACCGACGAGGCCGGCCGCTACGTAATCAGCAGGCTCCAACCCAGCACCTACCAGCTCCAGGTTGAGTCGCCCGGCTTTGAGACTGCGGTGATCAGCGACTTCGTTCTGCAAGTCGCCCAGCAGGCGACCATCGACGTCCAGTTGCGCATCGGCACGCCGGCCACCACCGTCGAGGTCACCGGCGCTCAACCCCTGCTCAACATGACTTCGGCCGCCCTCGGCCAGGCCGTCGAAAACACGTATATCGTTTCGATTCCCCTGGTGAACCGCGAGTTCATGCGGCTGGTTTTTCTGGCGCCGGGCTTGCTGGCCCCGGATAACGACCCGGGCTTGAGTAACATGAGCAACCCGACGCGGTTCGTCAGCAACGGCGTCCGGGCCGGCACTTCGGATGTCTTCATCGACGGCGGCTTGGTCACCAGCCTGGAACAATCCAACGTCGCCGGCAAGTTCCTGGAACTGAAACCTTCGGTCGAGACCATCCAGGAGTTCAAAGTCCAGACGAACTTCTTCAGCGCCGAGTTCGGCAACACCGGCGGCGCCGTCGTCAACATCGTGAGCAAAAGCGGGACCAACGAGTTTCACGGAGCGGCTTATGAATACCACCGTCGTGACGACTTGAACGCCAACAGCTTCTTCGCCAAACGCGCCGGCTCGGCGACCATCCCGGACTTCACCTACAACAAGTACGGCGGAGCTGTCGGCGGCCCGGTCCGCCTGCCCGGGCTGTATTCGGGCAAGGACCGCACCTTCTTCCACACCAGCCTGGACATCGAGAAGAACAACGGTGCGCGTACGGCCTTCCTGACGGTCCCGACTGCGCGGGAACGGGCCGGCGACTTTTCCGACACCCGCCAGGCCAATGGCCAACTCTACCTCATTTACAACCCGTTCGACACCTACACCAACGCCCAAGGCCAGGTGCGGCGCCGGCCCTTCCCCGGCAACGTCATTCCCGCCTCGATGCAAAACCCGATCGCGCGCAAGGCTCTCGAGTACTATCCCCAGCCGACCTCGTAAGGCCAGCCTTTTACCCGCGTCAACAACGTTTTCGCCCAGGGTTCGCAAACGGACGACAATTACCAATCCATCACCCGCATCGACCACACGCTGACGGACAAGCAGCGGATCTACGGCCGCTACGGCTGGAACCGGTCGCGTCCGGCCTACCGGCCATTCCGCGCTTACGGGGGTTCTCCGGCAGAGACGAATTCCCAATGGGTTTCCTACACCCATACAGCCTCCCTCGAATGGACACGCACGCACAACGCGTCGACGATCTTGAGCGCCCGCTATAACCTGGCTCGCCAGAGCGTGGTGAACATCATCCTGAGCGAGGGCTTCGATCCCACTTCGCTCGGCTTGCCTTCGATTGTGCTGACCAATGGCATCCGGCGCTTCCCGGCCTTCTCGCTGGAGGGTTACAGCGGCATGGGCGCCACGGGCGGCCAGCGGCGCGCCACCACCACCGACAGCACCGCCTACAGCGTGACCAAGATCGCTGCGGGACATTCCATCAAAGCCGGCGGCGAGTCCCGCTTCTACAAACTCAATGGCACGACCTTCAGCGCACCGGTCGGCCAGTTTGCCTTCGCCCGCACTCAAACCGGAGAGAACCCGTTGGTAGCCAGCGCCACTCAAGGAAACTCCGTCGCCTCCATGCTGCTCGGCTGGGGCAGCGGAGGCACCTACGGCATCCGGGAGAGCCCCGCTTCGATTAGCAAGTACCACGCCTGGTACTTGCAGGACGACTGGAAAATCACGCGCCGGCTCACACTGAATCTCGGCTTCCGCTACGATTTCGAAGTGCCTCGGACCGAGCGCTACGACCGTTACAGTTGGTTCGACGCTGCCATGCCCTCGCCCATCTCCGCCCGGGTCCCCGGCTTGAATCTGCGCGGCGGTCTCCGCTTCACTGGACCGGATCAGCGTAGCCCGTTCGACAAAGACCTCAACAATGTTCAACCGCGCCTCGGCCTCGCCTATGCCCTCAACGATCGGACAACGGTGCGAGCCGGCTATGGCCTTTACTACACGGTAACCAAGACGATCGGCACAATCGCCTTGGGCCCTCCCTTCGCCGTGAACACCCCGGTAAACTGGAGCCGCGACGGTGGCATCACCCAGTACGCCTCGCTCAGTAACCCCTGGCCGGACGGCCTGATTTTCCCTTCCGGGAAGGCCGCCGGAGCGGCGACGTTCCTCGGCCAGAATCTGAGCACCGCAAGCCGGGAGAATGTAACACCCCAGATCCAGCAGTGGGCTTTTTCCGTCCAGCGGACGCTGCCTTCCGCCTCCCTGCTTGAACTGAACTACACCGGCACCAAAGGCACGCATCTTTACTTCCCCGACCTGGAGAACGCCAACCGCCTCCACCCCGTCTACTGGGGTATCGGCCGCACCGAGTTGAACCGCACCGTGCCCAATCCCTTCCACGGCGTCATCACCGATCCCACGACCGTTCTCAGCGCGGCCACGGTGGTCTACCGCCAGCTCCTCCGCCCGTATCCGCAGTACACCGGCCTCACGCTCAATACGCCGAATATCTCCAATTCCATCTATCACGCGATGCAGGTGAAGTTCGAGAAGCGCTTTTCGCACGGCTTGAGCGCTATCGCGCACTATACCTGGGCGAAGATGATCGACGACGCCTCCAACAGCGGCTATGACTTCTTCGGCGGCGACTCGGCCGTCCAGAACATCTGGAACCTGCGCCACGAACGCGCGATCTCGGTGACCGACGTCGCTCACCGCGCCGTGGTCACCTTTGTCTACGAGTTGCCGTTCGGCCGCGGCCGGGCGGTGGGGCAGAACTGGAACCGCGCCGTGGACGCTGTTCTGGGGGGCTGGAAATCGAGCGGCGTCTTCACCATGCAGGGAGGCTTCCCCGTTGTCATCGGCTTGACCGGCGGCAATCTCCTCGAGGGGGTCCAGCGACCCAATCTGATCGGCGATCCTTCCATGCCCGGGTCGGTGCGCGACCGCCTCAACAACTACTTCAATGCCGCGGCCTTTTCGCGGCCCGACGCGGACACATTCGGCTCGGCGCCTCGCACGCTCAGCTATCGCAACCCCGGCATCCGCAACGCCGACCTGACTCTCGGCAAGAACTTCCGGATCAGGGAGGGGCACATTGTCGAACTGCGGATGGAAGCCTTCAACGCCTTCAACGGGGTGGTTTTCGGCAAGCCCAACGCTTCAGTCGGTGGCAACGCCTTCGGCCTCATTACCGGCTACGCCGGCGGGTTCGGTCCCCGCCAGTTGCAGTTCGCGGTCCGCTATGAGTTTTGAAATGCGATGGACTCCGATCCTCACCGCGCTGTTACTAGCCCTGGTGCGGGCCGGCGCGCAGCCGGTCCCGCACGCCCGCTTTACAGCCACCGGTCCCTTGGACGATCCGGCTGCGCTCCCGGGCCAGATCATCGTGGCCGGCTCGAACCCAGGCTACCTGAAGTACAACGGCGGCGGCCCGGCTTTCCTCTCGGGGCCCGACGATCCCGAGGCCTTCTTCTTCCTCGGCGAACTGAATGCCGACGGCACGCGCTCCGGCGGCCCGCAGGAGGAGATCATTCGGCGCCTTGCCGATACCGGCGTCAGCGCCTTCCACGCCCAGATGTTCCGCATGCGCCGGTGCAACATCAAAGACGAGGGGGACGACACCCACAATCCCTTCCTCAACCATGACCCGGCGAAGGGCCTGAATCCCGCCGTTCTGGATCAGTGGGACCGCTGGCTCGAACAACTGGAGAAGGCCGGCGTCGTGGTCCACCTGGAGTTCTACAACGACTTCACCGACGTGGCGCTGCTGGGCTGGGCGCTCGACGCGCGGGGCAACCTGCATCCCGATGAGGAGCGCTTCGTCACCGGCATCGTCAACCGCTTCAAACATCGCAAGAATATCCTGTGGGGCCTCCAGGAGAGCTCCAACAAGCTGCCCGCCGCGCGCACGCCCTACTTCAAAAAGCTCGCCGCCGTGATCGCGCGCACGGACAATCATCGTCACCCCATCGTTCAGAGTTTCGTGGTTCCCAACGACCCCGACGAGGACTTCCCCCCGGGCGGCGTCCTCTCCGACGTTTACTACGGCGATCCGCACATCCGCGTCGTCACCTGGCTGCACCTGATCCCTCACGGCGACGACCTCGACATGCAGTACCGCGAATACCTCCGCTACGCCAAGCAGGATTCGCCGCACTTCATCGTGATGAAGAACGAAACCTTCTGGCGGCCCTACCTCCAGCGCGAGCCCTTCGGGCGCCGCTATTGCTGGGCGGCAGTCATGGCCGGCATGCATAACCTCGAAGCGCAGCACAAGGCGGACCGCGCCGCTCACGAGCCGCGGCTGCGCGAGCACGGCTACATCGCCGGCTTCATGGAACAAACCGACTTCCACCGCATGCGGCCCCGTCCGGAACTGGCGGCCGGCTCCACCCGCTGGGTGCTCGCCAATCCCGGCCGCTCCTACATTGCCTACACCGACAACTATGACCAGCCCGTCGGCATCAAGGATCTTCCGCCGGGAGCCTACGATCTGCTCTGGCTGGACACCGTCGACGGCAAGACGGCCATCCAGCACGGCGTCTCCGGCGCCCCGTTCGAAAAGCCTCCTTCCTTCGGCAACGAAGTCGCGGTCTACATCAAGCGGAAATGAAGCGCCTGCTCGCTGTTTGCCTGCTTATCCTTCCCCATATCGAGGCCCACTCCGGCCCGTTCGACGGCAAGAATTTCAAGGGCCGCATCGCCTGGAGCTGTGACGGCAACCACAACGACGAGGACGATTGGGCCGCCTCCCCGGTCGCGCTTGCCATCTTCGCCGCATTCAAGGTTCAGCACAAGCTCGTCCACTTCGACTACAACAACATCCTCACGAACACCGACACGGCGTGGGAGAAAGAACACAAAACGAGCATTCGAGGAGCCATCGAGCGCTACGGCTACGAAGCCGGCGTCTTTTACGACTGCCGCCGCAACCTCGACGCCGCCATCAGCAGCATCGTGCGCGCCATCAACGAATCCTCGGCCGACAACCCGCTCTACTTCGTTCTCGCCGGGCCCATGGAGGTGCCCTACCTGGCCATCCAGAAGTCGGATCCCGCCAAACGCCGATTCGTCTACTGCATCTCCCACAGCCGCTGGAATGACGGCTTTTCTACTCAGTACATCTTCCGCTACAACAAGCGCGCCGTGATTCCAACGGGAATCCGCTGGATCCAGATTCGCGACCAGAACGAATTCCTAAGTACCAGCCCGTTCGGCCGCCCGGCGCACCCCGAGGAGTGGGTCCCTTGGTTCTGGCTGCGGGACGCCGCCGAGGAAAACCTTCGTTTCCTCTGGGAACGAATGCGGGCCACGAAGCGCGCCGATTGCTCCGATGCCGGGATGGCGTACTTCCTGATGACCGGCGACGAGGCTGCCGAGATCGACAAGCTCCGCCGCCTACTGGAGCAGCAGCGCGTCCCGCCGCCGGCCGATCCCCGCGCCTATGTCCGCCTGGAGGCGGAGAACTTCCTCACGCTTGATAATTTTGGCCTCGACGAGGAGAACCGGCAAGCCTCGCACCGGCTGAACGTCCGGCTGACGGCGCCCTCCGGCCGCATCGCCACTCCCTTTGATCAGCCCTACACCGCGTTGAGCGCCCGTTACGACGCCGAAGTCCGCTACCTGGCTGGAAAGGGCTGCCGCTTCGCCCTCCTGATCGACGGCCTCCGCCAGGGCGAGCCGTGGGAGGCGCCGGCCGGCGACGCCGCCTGGCAGAGCCATGCCATTCCGCACATCGACGTGAAGGCGGGCCAGGAGATCGCCGTGGAAATCCGGTGCAGCGTGGGGGCGTCGGCTCAGCTCGACTACGTGCAACTCAATCTCAATCCATGAGCCTTTGCCTGCTCGTCTTGCTCGCCCTGCCCGGAGCGGTGGAGCGGCTCCGGGTCGCTGTGGTGCAGATGGCCATCGCGCCGGCGCTCGAGGAAAACCGCGACCGCATCGTCGCCGGCATCGGCAAAGGCGCCTCCGCCGGGGCCCGGGTGGTGGTCTTTCCGGAGGGGGCCCTCACGGACTATTCCGCCAAACCCAACCCAGCCGTTGGGGCCGCCGTCGCAGCGATCCGGCAGGCTGCCCGAACCCGCAAAGTCTATGTGCTGTTCGGCGGCTGGACCTGGTTGGAGCGATATGGCAAGGCCGCCAACTGGATGAAGGTGATCGCTCCGGATGGGGGCGAACTGCTGCACTACGACAAGATTTGGGACGTCCGGGAGGCGCCCAACCCCCCGGTGTTCCGGCTTGACGGCGTTCCGGCGGGCGCCATCATCTGCGCCGACCGCTGGCTTCGCGCCGTCGAGGAGCTGCCCGTCCAGCAAGGCGCCCAGCTGAGTTTCGAGCTATCGAACAACTACGACAGCGAGTGGGTGCCCGAACTGGAATGGTACTGGTACGTGCCGCGCGCGCTCCGCAACAGCATCTATGTCGTCTTCGCCAACACTGCCAACCGCAGCCCAGGAAGGCCCGAACCCGGCGCCGAAGCTCGGCCCCGTCACGGCCACAGCGCCATCGTCGCCCCGGATGGAACGCTGCTCGCTTCCGCCCCGGATGATCTCGAGACGGTGCTCATCGTTGATTTGGATTTGAGGAAGGCTACCCGCGCGGAAGCGCTGGCGCGCCGCGCCCACCCCGTACTCGGCCGCTTCTGGCAGGCCGGCGTCAATCTGCTGCGCGGCCGCTTTGCCGCCGGCCCGCCCCTCAGTGCGCTCGAGTCGCCCGAAGTCGAACTCGCCGTCGGAGTCGCCCAAATCCCGGACGGCGAGCTCGCCCCGCTCGAAAGCCTGCTCCGCCGGGCCGCCGAGCGCCGGCTCGATCTCGTCGCCCTGACGGCTTCTCTCTCGCTTCCGCTGGCGACGGAGCTGGCCCGCCGCTACGGCCTGGCGATAGTCCTCCGCGACGCTGACACGCTCTGTGTGGTCGGCCCCGATGGCGCCGTCCTGACCCGACACCGCCCGCTTTCAGCCGGTGGAGGGAATCTCTCAACCATGTGGTTCCGCCTGAAGGGGGTTCCCGCCGTGGTCTCTGCCGGGCGCGACGCGCTGTGGAATGAGATCGCAGAGCTCGCCGCCGTGGCCGGAGCGCGCCTGCACGTTAACCTTTCCAATGAAGCCGTCCCCGACCGGGCGGCGCTCGTTCAGCGGCGGCAGATCGGGGCGGCGTTCTCCTCGTTTCTCACCCTCACCGTGATGGCGAATCCGACTCACAGCGCCATCTGGGACGATCTCGACGGACGCGAAGAGACCCGCGCCGAAGTCCGCGGCCTGCCCAGACCCGAGGCCGGCCCAGTCCGGATCTATTCCGCCTTTTCGGCCAATCTGGCGGCGGAGGCCGGCACGGGCGTGGAGCTCATTTCCGTTCGCCGCCGCCTTGCCGGCAGCAATCCTTACTATCCGCTGCGCGCGGCGGGCCTCCAGCCTGCCATGGATCCCTGGTACGCCTTCGGCGCCCGCCTGTTGCTTCAACCGTGAGGATCGGCCCGGTCTCAATCCGGCTCGAAGCGCAAGTGCAAGGATTTGCCGGCGATATGCGCAAGCGGTGCGCCGGCTAACAAGTCAACCCGCCCCTTTCCGAGAAAGCAGCGCAGCCGGCCGTCGGCCGCGTCAGCTCACGGCGCCGGGCGCGCGATCGGCACGCGTGGGTGGCACACCGGCCAAGGGGCGTAGCCGATGGTGCGACTGGAGCGGTCCACCCAGAGCCAAACCTCGTCGGTCGGACCGAAGCGGAGAGTCTGAATCACGCCGTCTTCGCAGGAGCGCGTGTCGGTGACGCGAGCCGCAGCAATGTCGCGGTGCGACGATTGCGGCCCCCAGTCCTCGAGGAACTTCTCGTAGCCGTACTGCGGGCAGGGCTTCTCCACCGAGCAGCCCCACAACCGGTAGGCCGCAGGATAGTCCTGCTTGCGCAGCAGCTCATAAAAGGTCTCGAGTTGGCGCCTCTCGCGGTAGTCGCGCAGGTAGAACCGGTACAAGACGGCGATGGCGACCGCCGCCATCAACAGGACGCCGGAAAGGCGAACGAGGGAACGAATGAGCCTCTCGCGCCGGGCCTCTTTCTCGCCGTACTCCTCCAGAAAGGACGCCATAGGTCCCTTCGGCCTACTTGACCGGGTGCGCTTTGTCGTAGGCCGCCGTCGCCTCCGCCGTCAGATCAAGCGCCGGCTTGAAGTAGATCATGTCATTGGCATCCAGGACGACGTCGAGCCCCTTCTCTTCGGCCAGCTTGCGGACGATCTCGACCATCTGGCGCTGGACGCGGGCCAGGATTTCATTGCGCCGCGCATCCACATCGCTTTGAAGATCCTCGGTGGCGCGCTGCAAGTCGCGCTGCTTGCGCTGGCCTTGAAGCTGAAGGTCGCGCTCGGCATCGGGCGCCAGTTTGCCCTGCCCTTTTTGGAGCTGGTCGTTGATGGCTTGCAACTCCTTTTGAAGCTGCTCGATCCGATCCTGGCGCGGCTTGAACTGCGCTTCGAGCTCGGCCTGCGCCTTCTTGATCTCGGCGGTCTCCAGTATGGCCCTCTGGGAGTCGATCACGCCGACCTTGAGCTGGGCGAAGGCAATCGGAGCGGCCACTACGCCGAAGGCAACCAGGATCCCGAGGCGGCAATCAACTTTCCCCATACCAGGCATCGTGCTTGGAGCTTTCCTCAACCGACAATGTAGCATAGCCGCATGCTCGCCGCCGTCAGCGCAGCGCTTCTCGAAGCGGTTGCCCCGCGCTCTGCTCCGGCGCAGGCAGGCCGAGCGCTGCGGCGAGCGTCGGCGCAATGTCGTTGATGCGGACGCGGCGATCGTAGCGGCCCGCGCGCACGCCCGGCCCGAAAAAGATCACCGGCACGTGCGCGTCGTAGTCGTACGGGCTGCCGTGGGTGGCCCGTTCGCCGCCGAAAACCCAGAATCGTCGGGCGACCGGAACGAGATCGGGACCACGCTCGGCGTGATAGCCGTTGCGAACGCGGCGGTCAATTTCGTCGCCGCCCTGTCCGGAAACCAGCTCCTCGGCCGTATAGACCCGTGCGATGCCTGGCAGCCGGCGCACGGCCTCGGCCGCCTCGCAGCGCAGCGCTCCCAGGGCGACGTTGCGCTGCCGCGCCAGCTCGTGATCCAAATACGGCGCCGCACCGGAGCGGCCGATCACCCAGGGCCCCTTGCCGAAGCGCTCGGCCAGCCGATTCTCGATCGCCTCCCGAACGCTCTTCTCCAGAATGCGACCGCCTTGGCCCGCCGGGAGCTCCTCCGGAATAGGGCTTACGCCGTGGTCGGAGGTCAATACGACGAGCAGATTCTCGCGACCCACCTCCGCTTCGAGAAAGCGCAGGAGGTCTCCGAGCAGCAGGTCCGTGCGCAGCGTCATGTCGCGCACGTGGGGCGAGTCCGGTCCCCAAAGGTGCCCGACGTAATCGTTCGCGGAGAAGCTGACGGCCAGCAGGTCCGTACCCGGCCCGCGGCCGAGGCGCTCCTCGCGAACCGCTGCTCGGGCCAGTTCAGCAAGCAGGTCGTTGCCGAAGGGGCTCGCAGTCAACCGGTCGAAATATTCCGGGCCGCCTGCCGGCAGGCGAAGGAGCGCTGCGCCGTCAGTGAGCGGCGCCCAGTCGCGTCCGGCGAACTGATCGACGAGGCGGCGCGCATTGAACCGGCTCACCCACGCCGGCAGCTCCTTCATGTAATACGTGCTCGAGACCACGTTGCCCGTCTTGGCGTCGTACCAGTAGGCCGCATCGGCCGACCGGCCGCCCGGTAGAATCGCCGAGCGGTCCTTGAGCGACATGCTGATCACCCGCGACTTGCCCGCCCGCTTGAGCACGTCGCCGACGGTGGGGGCGAGCAGCCGGCGCGGCGAGGCGGCAGCCGAGCCCGGCGCCCCGAGCAAAGCGACGCTTGCGTCGGAGACGCTCGTCACCTGGCGCTTGAGCTTCCGATCGTACCATTCGTTGCCCACAATGCCGCTCGCTGAAGGAAAGGCCCCGGTGAAAATGACCGAATGCCCGACGGCGGTGAAGGTGGGCGCTTGCTCGAAGTGCGCATTGGTGAAAACCGCGCCTTCCTCGAGCAGGCGCGCAATGCCGCCGCGGTACTCGTTGCGAAACCGCTCCAGATAGTCGTAGCGGAGCTGATCCACGACGAGAACGACAACCAGTTTGGGCCTGCCGGCGGCGGCTGCCGAAGCCGCCGCCGGCAGGGCCAGCAGAAGGGTGCGCCGCGAAAGCATCCCCGTCCGCCCTTACGCCGTCGTCACCCAAGAGCGGCTCTTGTGGCTTTCCATGATCTTTTCGAGCAATTGCATGCCCCACAAGCCGTCTTCAAACGTCGGAAAGTCGATCGGCGCCGACGGGTCCGCAATGCGCCGGTAGAAGCGTTTGTAGACCTGCTTGTGCGTGTCGTCGTAACCCTCGCTGTGGCCGCCAGGCAGGTCGGCAAAGCCCGCGGCGGGCCCGGCCAAAAGCGACGGGTCTTTCACGATGAGCTGATTGGGATCGTTGCGGTGGCCGATCCAGAGCTGGTCCGGCATCTCTTGATTCCACATCACGCCGGACTTGCTGCCGTAGATTTCGATGTGGAAGCGGTTCTTGTTGCCCACGGCCATCTGGCTGACGGTGTAGGCGCCCCGGGCGCGCTCGCCCAAGTGCAAGAGCACGGCGCCATAATCCTCCGTGGTGATCTCGACTTCGTCGTACTCCTCCGGCCGAAGCGTTTTGCCGGCGAAGGTCTCGATGGCCACCTTCGGGCGCTTGCGGGTCTTGTGGAAGATCTGCATGTCCGCGCACAAGGCGGTGATGCGCAGGCCGGTCAGATGCTGGATCAGATCCATCCAGTGGGAGCCGACATCGGCCACCACCCGCATCGGACCGCTGTCCTTGGCGTCCAGGCGCCAGTTGTAGTCGGTGTCGTAGAGAAGCCAATCCTGCACGTAGGTGCCCTGCACGATGAGGATTTCGCCGAGATCGCCCCGGGCGATCATCTGCCGAACGTGCTGCAATACCGGGTAATAACGGAGGTTGTGGTTGACGCAGTGGACGACGCCCGTGCGGCGCGCCACTTCGAGCATCTGTTGCGCCTCGGCGGCGGACATGGCCAGCGGCTTTTCGCAAAGCACATGCTTGCCCGCCTCCATGGCGGCGATCGAAACAGGCGCATGCAGCGCATTCGGCGTGCAGACGTGCACGGCTTCGATCTCGGGATCGGCAAGGAGTTCCCGATAGTCGTCGGTAACGCGCTCAATGCTCATCAGCTCGCCGAATCGCTGTGCCTCCTCTTTGGAGACGGCGGCGGCGGCGACCACTTCGACATTGCCCAAGCGCCGGATGGCTTCGGTGTGAACTTTGCCCATGAATCCGGCGCCGATAACTGCTGCCTTGATCTTGCGCATAACTCTCCTCGGTCTCCTGGAGGGTGAATACCTCTCTCAAACTCTATCGCAACGGGAAGGCGCAAGGCGCGCCGCAAGCGCGCTCGTGTAAGGCCTGTTACACTAAGGACGATCGAGCTCCTCGGAAACCAGGCCGACACGAGGGGGCACCCATGCGCGTCAGGATCCGGCTTCGAACTGGCCCGCCCTTGTCGCGCCAGCAAGACCCCAGCCGGCGGGCTGCACTGGCCGTGGCCACCCTATTGAGCCCGGCGGCCGTTATGGTTGCGGTGCTCGCCGGTTGGGCGCTGGCCGCCGAAAAAGGCTGGAGCGGCGGCTTTGCATTTTCCGCGGGTCCCCTCGCCGACTGGCGGCTCTGGCTGGCTGCCGCCGTGCTGCTCCGCGTGATATCCTACGCCCTCATCCGTTACGGCCGTTCCTGGCGCCCTCGAGTGCCGCCCATCGTCGACCTCGCTGCGGAAGACCCGATTCGGAGGGAGATCGTCGAGCGTCGGGAGAATCGGCACAGCGAGGCTCACCGCTCCAGCCGGCGCGGCTCGGCGATCATACCGTAGTGCCGGCCGGTGGCGTCGAGCACCAGCTCGCGCATGATGGCGCCGTAGAACTCGTTGCTGGCGGCCCGAATCTCGCGTTCCTGCGCCTGCGGCCGCGCCATATGGTGAAGCTCGTGGATGAGAACGGCCAACAGCGCCGCCTCGAAGTGAATCTCGGCGACAGCCCCCGCCTGCTCGCCGGCGGCGAGGGAGGCCAGCGGCTGCGGCTCCCATCGCCGGATCATCTCGTAGGCCAGGTCGATCTCGGCCACCGGGCTGGAGAGATCGGCCGCCAGGCGGCGCGCCACGCGGGATTCGGCGCCCGGCGGGTGCCAGTGTCCCAGGCAACCGCAGGGGTTTTCCGGCCGCAGGAGCACGACGACGATCGGCGGCAGCATCGCCAACGTCCGGCCGTAGGGCTCGAAGATCGGCTTCGGCAGACTGGGGAGCGTGTGGGTATAGGCGATCTCGAGCAGCCTCGCCACATCCTGCCGGCCTCGAGGATAGATCACCAGCAAAAGCGGCAAGCCGGCCGGGCCGCGAACCAAGAGCTGCTCCCGGCCGCGGAACCACTCGATGAGTCTGCGCACCAGCCCGGGCGGATGCGCCAGAGGCGCCGGTCCCCGCCTTCTCCACGGTTTGCGCATGGCCGACAAGCGCCCTCTTCTGATGATATTCTGAACCAAGAGGGGTTTAGCCTCCCTATGCGCTACAGTGCGAACTATCGGCCGGGGTTGGGTTCGCTTTCCGGGCATTTCCCGCCCGGCGTCAAGTGGCTGCTCATCAGCAACATCGCGATCTTCGTGGTCTATTTCCTGGCCGTCCGCTCCGGTTGGGGCGAACCTTTTGCGGCTCTTGGGCTGGTCCCGCGCCACGTGCTGGAGATCTGGGGGGCCTATCAACTGCTCACCTACATGTTCGTCCATAGCCCGTGGGGCTTCGGGCATATCCTCTTCAACATGTTCGCGCTGTGGATGTTCGGAGCGGATCTGGAGCGCACTTGGGGAACGCGCCGGTTCCTGCGCTACTACTTTCTGTGCGGCATCGGCGCGGGCCTGTGCGTCGTCGTCGGCAACCTTTTGTACGGCACGCCCGATACGCGCACCATCGGCTCCTCGGGAGCCGTCTACGGCGTTCTTTTGGCCTTCGGGCTTCTGTTTCCGGATACGGTGGTCCTTTTCAGTTTTCTGTTCCCGATCAAGGCCAAATATTTCGTCATGATCATCGGCGCCATCGCCTTCCTGAGCTCGCTCGGCGCCGCCGGCGGCGGCGTCAGCCACGTGGCGCATCTGGGCGGAATGATCTTCGGCTATTTCTATCTGAAGAGCCGGTTTTTGCGGGGCCGCTCGGCCCCCGCCGATCTGGTCGCCACACTGCGGCGCCAGTGGGAGGACTACAAGCTTCAGCGCGCCAAGCGCCGGTTCGAAGTCTATCTTCGCAAGAGGGAGTACGATCGTGACCGCTGGGTGCACTGAGGCCGGACGGCAGGCGGGGAAACGTCCCCGCGGCGGCAAACGTCTGAACTGTCAGGTGGCAGAGGAAGGGCTATGGGTGTGAGCAAACGAATTGGACTGCTTGCGGCGATCGGCCTTCTGGCCGTGCTCGAGTTCGCCGCGGCGCAACAGGGACCGGGCGGCCGCACCACGGAGCCGGTGGCTCGTCCGCGAACCAAGGGCCAACCGGCCGAAGCGGAGGCGCCCCCGATCCCATCCAAGTACGGGCGCAAGGAGCAGCCCCCGCTGCCCGAGGGGCTGCCCACGTTTCGCGCCGACGTCACCACGGTCACCGTCGATGTGGCGGTGCTCGACAACCGCGGCAACTTCATTCCCGGCATCCCGGGCGGCAATTTCCTGATCCTCGAAGACAAGGTCCCGCAAAAGATCACCGGGTTCAGCATGGGTGAGGCCCCCATGACCGTGTGCATGGTGATCGAATGGAGCGGGCTGTGGCAGTCTTACTGGTCGGAGACCTGGTATCAGACGCTCACGGCGGCCTACGGCTTCCTGGAGACGCTCAAGCCGGAAGACTACGTGGCGGTGGTGGCCTACGATCTCCGGCCGGAGATCCTTTCGGATTTCGCCACGGACAAGCGCAAGGCGTACGAAGCCATGCAGCGGTTGCGCATCGCCGCCTACTCTGAGTCCAACCTCTATGACGCTTTGGTCGACACCGCCGAGCGGATGGCCGACATCGAAGGGCGCAAAGCCATCGTGTTGATCTCCTCGGGCGTGGACACCTTCAGCAAGCTCAATTTCGGCGAGGCGCGGCGCCGCCTGCAAATGGCCAGCGTGCCCATCTACGCGATCGGGCTGATGCAGGCGCTCCGGGAGTGGGCCGACGCGCGCGGCTATCTGGACTCGATCTCGCGCCTGGAGTTCTTGCAGGCCGACAATCAGATGCGCACCTTCGCCACTGAGACGGGCGGCATGGCCTTCTTCCCCCGCTTCTATGGGGAATTCCCCGCCATCTTCGCCAGCATCTCCCAGGCGCTGCGCAATCAGTACTCGCTGACCTACCAGCCCACGAATCAGGCTAAGGACGGCAAGTTCCGCAAGATCGAAGTGGCGCTGGTGGATCCGAAGACGGGCGAGAAGCTGCGAATCGTCGACCACAAGGGCAAACCGATCAAGTATCGGATCCTGGCCAAGGCGGGCTACAGGGCGCCGCGCGAGGTCGAGTGAAGGTGCGCCCAAGGATGGCTGGCCGCCATCCCGATTAAAAAGGCAAAAAGTCAAGCAAAAAATCTCGCCTGAACTCAACTTGTTAGGAATTTCTTGACAGCCCGTGCCGGGCCTTGTTACGTTCTCAGAGTCCCATGAAATCGGCTGCCTCCTCGAACTCCCCCTCACCGGCACGCATCCTTCTGATCGACGACAACAAGCACGGACTGGCGGCTCGCAAGGCCGTGCTCGAAGAGCTCGGCTACGAGGTCGAGACCGCAACCAATGGAGAGGAAGCCCTCGAGCGCTGCGCCGAGAAAAGCTTCGAGTTGGTGGTTACCGACTACCGCATGCCGCGGATGAACGGGGCTGAATTCATCCGGGAATTTCGACTCCGCCATCGGAATACGCCTGTCATTCTCCTCACTGCTTTCGCCGACTCGCTGGGCCTTGACGAAAACAACACCGGGGCCGACGCGGTGATCCAAAAATCGGCGAACGAGGTGACGCTCATGGTCCGGACCGTCAAACGGCTCCTGCGGCAGGCCCCGCAGAGAAAGCCTCCCGTTCGCCAGGCCGCGCCGGCCAGGCAGCGGCGCAAGATCGGCTCCTGAGGCTCGAGCGCGCCCGACGTCCGTCCTATCATCTTCTTCAGGAGGTCTCATCGATGGTCGAAATCGTCTGGCTCGGACACGGTTCATTCCAGTTGAAGCTCGCCACCGGCGAGGTCATCGTTCTCGATCCTTGGCTGAACGGTCCCACCTATCCCGCCGGTCACGCCTTCGAACGCATCGACGCCATCTTGATCACGCACGCTCACTTCGACCACTGCCCCGACGCCGTCGAGCTGGCCAAGAAGTTTCGGGCGACCGTGGTTTCCAACTTCGAGATCAGCCTCTGGCTGAGCTCCAAAGGCGTCGAAACGGCAAGCGGGATGAACAAGGGCGGCTCGCAGAAGGTGGGCCCCGTTACGGTGACGATGACGCACGCCTTCCACAGCTCGAGCCTCGTGGAGGACGGCAAGGTAATTTACGGCGGCGAGGCGGCCGGCTATGTCATCGAGCTTCCCGACGGCCGCAAGATCTATTTCGCCGGAGACACCGACGTCTTCTCCGAGATGGAGCTCATCGGCGAGATCCACCGGCCCGAGCTCGCCTTTCTGCCGATCGGCGACCTCTACACCATGAGCCCGCGCGAGGCTGCCGTCGCCTGCCGCCTGCTCAAGCCCAAGAAGGTCATCCCGATGCACTATGGCACCTTCCCGCCGCTCACCGGCCGTCCGGAACAACTGGCGGAGCTCGTCAAGGATCTGGGCATAGAGGTCTGGCCGCTCGAGCCGGGCAAGCCCGTCTCCTGGTAGCCGGGCGGCTTGCATCCTGCTACGATACTCCGAGGATGAAACTCGGAGTTATCGGATTGGGATTCATGGGCCGCACGCATTTGCAGGCCCTCCGCAACATTCCACTGGCCGAGGTCGTCGCGGTCGCCAGCGACGATCCCGTAGCCCTGAGCGGCGATCTGACCGGCGCAGCCGGCAACTTAGGCACCGCCGGCGAGCGCTTCGACTTCTCCGGGATGCGCCGCTACACCGACTGGTCGGAGGCGGTGCGCGATCCCGATATCGAAGCGGTGGATCTGTGTCTGCCGACCCACTTGCACGCGCCGGCCGCCTTGGCGGCGCTCGAAGCGGGCAAGCACGTGCTGGTGGAGAAGCCCATGGCGCTCAACGGCGAGCAGGCCGATCGCATGATCGAGGCGGCCCGCCGCGCCGGGCGCGTTCTGATGACCGCACATGTGCTGCGGTTCTTCCCGCCCTACATGCCGCTCGCCGACCTGGTCCGGTCCGGCCGGCTCGGCGCTTTGCGCATGGCCGTCTTCCGGCGCCGCTGCGCCGCGCCCACCTGGGGCGCCTGGCTGCCTGATCCGGCCAAGAGCGGAGGCGGCGTCTTTGACCTGCTCATCCACGACGTGGACTTTTGTCTCCATCTGTTCGGTCCGCCGCAGGCGGTGAGCGCCGCCGGCCATGAGGACCTGGCCCGCGGCATCGACCTCGTGACCGCCCAGTGCCATTACGACGGAGGCACGGTCATCATCACCGGCGGCTGGCACCATCCGGCCGCCTATCCCTTCTCGATGGAGTACACGGTGAGCTTCGATGGCGGCACCGTGGACTACAGCTCCGAGGGCCGGCCGCCGCGGCTGTACACCGACTCCGGGCAAGCCGAAGAGCTTCCGCTGGCCGCCAAAGATGGCTACCAGTCCGAGATCGAATATTTCTTGGAGTGCGCCGCCGCGGGTCGGCAACCGGAACGCTGCCCGCCTGAAGAGTCGGCGGCGGCGGTGAAGCTGATGCGGCTGCTTGCCGAGGCCCGCAAGCGGCCGGGAGCGCTGATTGAATGCCGATTGTGAGACTGTGGAAGGAGACACGCGCCATGATCCATCGGAGACGTTTCTTTGAATGGCTCGCCGGCGCACCGGTGGTCGGCTGGCTCGGCTGCGGCGCCGGCCGGAGGGCGGCTCGGGATTTCTGGAAAGAGCTCGGCATTCGGCCGATCATCAACGCAGCGGGCTCCTACACCATGTTCACCGGCTCGCTGATGAGACCGGAGGTTCTGGAGGCCATTCTGGCCACCGCGGGTGACTACGTCCGGCTGGTCGACCTCCAGGAGGCTGTGGGACGCCGGATCGCCTCCATGCTGGGGGCCGAGGCGGCGCTGGTGACCTCGGGCGCCGCCGCGGGACTGACGCTCGGCACCGCCGCCTGCATGACCGGCAAGAACCCGGACTTCATTCGGCGCATCCCGGACACTACGGGGATGAAAAACGAGGTGATCATCCAGAAGAGCCACCGCTTCCCCTACGACCATATGGTGCGCAACTGCGGCGTCCGCTTGATCGAGGTCGAAACACGCGAGGAGCTCGAGCGAGCCATTCGCCCGGCCACGGCGATGATGCTGTTCCTCAACAAGGCCGAGCCGGACGGACAGGTCAAGATGGAGGAGTTCGTCGCCATCGGCAAGAAGTACGGCATCCCCACCTTCAACGACGCGGCCGCCGACGTGCCGCCGCTGGAGCACCTGCTCAAGCCCATCCGGCTCGGCTTCGATCTGGTCACCATTTCCGGCGGCAAGGGCATACGCGGCCCGCAGAGTGCGGGGCTGCTCGTCGGCCGCAAGGATCTCATCGAGGCGGCTCTGCTCAACACGGCGCCCTATAGCGACACCATCGGCCGCAGTTGCAAGGTCAACAAGGAGGAGATCGTGGCCATGATGGTGGCGCTCGAAAGCTTTATCAAAGAGGACCAGGAAGCCAACTGGCGCGAATGGGAGCACCGGATCGCCACCATCGAGAAGCTCGTCTCGGGCGTCGCCGGCGTCAAGGCTGAACGCTTCGTGCCCCAGATCGCCAACCAGGTGCCCCACCTGCGCGTGGACTGGGATCGGGAAACGATCCGCCTGAGCCCCGAAGAGGTGATGCAACGGCTGCGCGACGGCGAGCCGTCGATCGAGCTGGTGCCCGGCCCTCAGGCGGGCGTCGAGATCGCCTCCTGGACGCTGAAGCCCGGCGAGGCCGAAATCGTCGGCGAACGGCTCAGGGCGATTCTGGCGGGATAGGGGCTAGCTCGGCTGCCGTTGAGCGCGCTGCCGGCATGCGCTTGCGCCTCTGACGCGCTTGCCGGCTCCCCGCCGTGGCGTCGCACCTTACCGTTGAGCCAGTCCGACGGTCCATCAACCTGGCTCGGGGCCCCCAAAGCCGTTCGAGCGAAGCGCGTTTCAGAGCGTTACCCGGAACCTCCTCTTCATCAGCAACGCCGAAAGCAGCGAGATGAGCAGAAACCAGACGAGCCAGTGCGCCTCGATGCCGAACATGCGCACGGGCGCCGTCGGATAGTCCACCTCGATCCATTCCACCTGATCACCGGGCAAGGGGCGCTCGCCGGGGTGAAAAACGAGCGCCGAAAGGCGGCGCACCCGGCGCGTCGAGACAAACCGGCGCTCGCTTGCGACAACGATGGACTTCCTCAGGCTGACCGGCTCGCAGAGGAGGCGAAGCTCACCCGAAACCGGCCGAACGGCTCGAATCCGCCAGCTCACTTGATCCGCCGCAAGAGCCCGCACACCCGGGCTCTCCACGTCGACGCCCTCCGGAGCCTCAAGCCGCAAAAGGTCGCTTGAGGCCCGCTTCGGCTCCAGTTGCACGGTAACGATGGTTGCCTCACCCGGCTTGAGCGGCCGTCGGCCGTAGCAGCCGTCCAGAGAAACAAGCAGCACAATCATCGGCAGCGTCACGACCGCCGCCGGCCGGAGCATCAGCAGAAAGTAGCGGGCGTTTGCAGCCAGCACGTTTTTCAGCGCCTGCCAGACGATCGCCGGGTCGTCTCCATAAAGCCGGATCTCAAGCAGATGCGCTTGCAGCCTTTTCTTGGTCCGGCGAATGGCCTCCTGGTCGGACGTTCTTCGAAAGACCCAAAGCAAGGCGACGCCGACCGCCACACTGACCAGAAGCAGGCCGAGCGACTCGAGGGGCATGAGTTACTGGAGATAGCCTAGGCCCTTGAGCTTGTCCAAAATTTGTTGGTCGGTTTCGGCGTCCTCGAGTTTGGCAAGTTCTCTTTCGACGATGTGTTCGACGAACTCCTCCGGGGAAGAGTAACCGGCGAGGCCGGCGCAGCGCTTTACACGTTCCCAAAGTTCTTTCTTGAACTTAACCGTTGGTTGCTTCAACAATGACTTGACCCTCCATATGCGCGGGTTTGGGCAGGCCGAACAACGCAAGCGCCGTCGGCGCCATGTCCTCGATGCCGGGATCGTCCGCGGCGATCCGTAGATTTGAGAAGAGCACGCCCGGCACGAGCACCGGGTCGAGGCTGTGATCGCCGCTCCATGCCTTGCGATTCTCCTCGAAAATAATCCGGGTGAATTTACCTTGCGCGGCGTCCCAGGAGGTGCGGTAGCCTTCGTTGTAGCCGACGATCAGGTCGGGCGCCTGCTCGAGATAGGGGCCACGGTAGAGCCGATCGGTGGCGTAGACGCGCCGAATGGCCACCTCGCCGGTCTCCGGGTCTTTCAGGCCGGTGAGACGGTCGATCAGCTCAGCCTTGAGCGCTTCGGCCTCGGCGCCGGGCTCGACGATTCCGCGCGCCTCTCTGCCCTTGAGATTGAGATAGAGCCCGGCGAGCCCGAGCGTGTAAGCGCGCGTGCGGCCCCAGTCGACCCCCCGAAAATAAGGACCGGCTCCTCGGGCGCCGTCTTCTAGCGCCAGATAGCCGTTCTCAAGCAGCCACGCGTTCAGGTTCACGCCGCGGCGGAACGAGCCAAAGCCGTGGTCGGAAAGCACAAACAGCGCAGTTTCCGGATCCACATACCGCAGCGTGCGACCCACGAGCTCGTCCATGCGCCGATACATTTCCTCGATGGCGCCGGCATGCTTGTCCGAGGCCCGACCATCCAGATACCGATAGAACATGTGTTGGATCCGATCGCTCGCGTCGAAGACGCAGGCGGTGACTCCGTGCCGCATCCTCTGGAGAGCGTTGAAGAACATCAACTCCCGTTCCTCGTGAATCGCCCAGGCCTGCTTGAGAAACGCGTCCTCGTCGATGGCGCCCTCGTTCAGCGCCCAGGTATCCTCCGCCATGCCCACCGTGGCAAAGGCGCCGAGGAGCTTGGCCAGATACGCGGAGTAGTAAGTGGGATGGGAGATAGGAAGCGCCGGCCGCTCCGGGTCGATATGGATCGGCGTGACGTAAAGACTCACCTCCGGCTCGAGCTCGGTCAGCAGGAAGCGGCAGATCCCGTAGGCCGTCATGGCCGGACCGGCGCGGAAGGCCACCGAAATCCAGCTTGTGTACTCGCCGAGCCCCAGCCGATGCCGTTCCCCTTGAATTTCGAGCGTGACTTCACCGGCCTTGCCGTTCAGTACGACAGAGAAGGGAACGGCCAGCGGCCGGGCGTCTTCAACCAGCGGGTGCTCGGGACCTTCAAGCAAGCCCGTGAACCGCATACCTTTCCGCACAAGCGGATACCGGCTGCCATTCTCGTGACTTGCCTGCCTGTACCGCGTGGAGAACAACGAAAAGCTCCCTTGCGTGCCGCGCAGATCCGGCGTGCACATGGCCGACAGCAGCCTGCCGTCGAACTTCTCCGGCGGAAAGGTAATCGGCACGCGCAGGATCGTGCAGTCGATGCCGTGTGCCGACAATATCTTCCAGAACGGGATGCTCTTGCGCCGAAGTTCGACGGTGGGACGGCTGAGCGGAATCCGATACCGCCCGAGCTTCGCGCTGCGCCGCGGCTTGTGGACGCGAGAAGAGGAGAGCTCCGGCAGGTAAGATTTGAGACTGCGATTCAAGAAATCGAAGATATTGTGTCGCGCCGGGCTGACGCCGGTGGCAAAGGTGGACCAGGCCACCGGCGATAGCGCAGGAAAGGTAGTTCGCAATCTCCGATACGCGCCTTGCTCGCGCAAGCGGGCGAGGTTGGGAAGTTTTCCTTCCCTCATGAGGCGCTCGGTGATGCCGGGATCCAAGCCGTCCAGGCCCAGGAAGATGATCTTCTTCACCCGTGCCTTGCGGAGGGCGTTCGCGCGCCGCCGTCCACGCCAAAGCATCCGCAGCGGCCAGGTTAGGAGCGTCGCCACCCCGAGGAGGAGGGCCCAGATGAGCGCCAGGAACGAGCCCAAGAAGGCAAAGCCGGCGCCCGGACCGATGTAGGCGAGCTCGGCCTCGCCTCCGGACCTCGGCCAGACGGCGGCGCAGGCGATCCCCGCCGCCAGCAGCGCGCCGCGCACGACTCGGGTGTCCGTCATCAGCGAAGCTTGCCCTCGACGAAGAAAACTTCGAGGACCTTCTCGTGCTGAATGGGGCCGTGGCCGAAATAGCCGTCCTCGCCGAACAGCTCGCCGTGATCGGAGGTAATCGTGATGTAAGTATTCCTGGGAACCATGTCGAAAAGCTCTTCGACGACGCCGTCCAAATAACGCACCGCCTCGATCTGGCGCTGGCGCAGCTCCCTCAGCTTCTTGTCGTCGAAAAACTTCTCTCGCCTGGCGATGAGCTTGCCTCCCACAACGTGGTCGTCCAGATGCTTGAAGACGCCGTGGACGCCACTGATGCGCGGCCACTCATCCGGCGGCTCGTCCGGAAGAGCGTAGGGGTAATGCGTCTCGCCGACATTGAGCAAATAGAAAGAGGGCTGCTCCTCGGAAAAGCTCATCTCGCGCAGCATGGCCCGCATGTCGTTGTGCTTTTCCATCAACTTGTAGGTATCGAAGCCCTGGT
>Ga0308391_1000113_pt1 | contig 32161 bp, 26 predicted proteins | sample Hotspr20Samplet1_FD_202363 | JGI IMG/M metagenome (GOLD analysis project Ga0308391, IMG submission 202363) | Hot spring phototrophic mat microbial communities from Octopus Spring, Yellowstone National Park, Wyoming, United States - 20050623_t1 ... | reverse complement strand
GCCGGTTCTGCTCCTCCCAGCCGGTGCGCGGATCGGCCAAGCCGGCCACATGCCCGAACGGCATGATGACGAGCATTTCCGGTGCCCGCCCCTCGGCAATCAAGTTGTCCAGGATGAGGTTCGCCCCGCCGATCAGCATCCAGCCGCTGTCGTCGTCGCCCGCCCCATGAAGCAAGTAGAGTACCGGATAGCGCTTGTTGCCCGCCGGGTAACCGGGCGGCGTATAGACATGCACCCGGCGGACGCCACCGATGGCGCGCGAGCGGTAGTAACGGATGTGCACGGATCCGTGCGGCACGTCGCGGAGATCGTAAACGGCCGGGGAGTCGGAGGGCACCTCCAGGATGCTCGAAGCGGCCCGCACGCCGGTCTTGACCGCCGGGTTGTGCGGGTCGATCGTGGTGACGCCGTCGATCGAATAGGTGTAGTTATAGATTTCAGGCTCGAGCGGCCCGATCGTCAGGCTCCAGAGGCCCTCCTCGTTGCGCGCGAAGTTCTTCTCGCCGGCCCACCAGTTCGCATTGAGCCTGACTTCGCGCACCTGGGGGCCGCGCAGGCGGAAGGTGACGCGGCGGTCGGGATGAACCTCCGGGGATAGTATGGGAGGCTCGGCGGCGGGGCGCCGCGGCGCCTCCTGGGCAATCAGGGCCCAAAGCAGCGGGCTGGAGGCAAGACACAGGATCAGCTTCATAAAGATCATCCTTCGTCAGTCGCTCAAGGCGCGTCCCTGGCTCAGCAGGTTACGGAGGGACGGCGCGGGCGACCAGTGCGGGCCCGCCGCCTGCTCGAATTCCGCCATCCGCTCCAGCACATAGGCCGGGCCCAGCTTCGAGGCGTACCAAAGCGGGCCCCCGCGCCAGGCCGGGAATCCAAAGCCGTTCAGCCAAACCACGTCGATGTCGGAGGCCCGGGCGGCGATGCCTTCCTCGAGGATGCGGGCAGCTTCGTTGACCAGCGCGAAGACGGTCCGCTCGACGATCTCCGCGCTGGTGAATCGCCGCGGCCAAAAACCGCTCTCGCTCCGGGTCTGTTCGATGAGCCGCTCCACCTCCGGATCGTCCTCGGCCAGGCGTGCCGAGGGATAGCGATACCAGCCGGCGCCGGTTTTCTGCCCGTAGCGGCCCATCGCGTAAAGCTTGTCTTCAATCAGCGGACGGCGCACGCCGGGCTTCAGGCGCGCCTCGAAAAGCTTGCGGATCCGGTAGGCGACGTCGAGGCCCACCAGGTCTCCGGTAGCCAGCGGTCCCATCGCCATGCCGAACTCCCGGAGCGCTTCGTCCACCTGACGCGGCGAGGCGCCTTCCTCGACCAGAAACTGCGCCTCCCGCCGGTACTGTTCGAACATGCGATTGCCGACGAAGCCGAGGCAGTTGCCCACCACGACGGCGACTTTGTTGAGGCGCCGCGCCAGCGCCACCGCGGAGGCCAGCGTTTCGGGTGAGGTCCGCGCGCCGCGGACGATCTCAAGCAGGCGCATCACCTGCGCCGGATTGAAGAAATGCAGTCCGAGCACGCGGTCGGCCCGGCGGGTCACGGCGGCCATCTCGTCGATATCGAGCGAGGAGGTGTTGCTGGCCAGAATCGCTCCGGCTTGCGCCACCGCATCGAGTTCGGCAAAGACACGCTTTTTGAGTTCCAGCTCCTCGAAGACAGCCTCGACGATGATGTCGGCCTCCTCGAAGCCGGAATAGTCAAGTTGCGGCCGGATCCGGGCAAGCCGCTCCCCGGCCTCCTGGCTGCCCAACCGGCCGCGCTCGACCGAGATCGAGTAGTTGCGCCGGATGGCTGCCATGCCGCGCTCGAGCGCCTCGGCGGAGAGGTCGCGGATGGCGACGGGAATGCCGGCGTTGGCGAAGGCCATGGCAATGCCCCCGCCCATCGTGCCCGCGCCGACGACGGCCGCGCGGCGGATCTCCGGCGGTGGGGCGCCGCGGGCCAGGCCCGCAACCTTCCTCGCCGCGCGCTCGCTGCGGAAGGCGTAAACGAGTGCCCGGGCCGCGTCCGAGCCGAGGCAGTCGCGGGCGAGCTTCGCCTCCACGTCCAGGCCCTCCTCGAAGCTCAGGCGCGTGGCGGCCTCGACCGCTTCGATGGCCTTGAGCGGAGCCGCGTGCCCGCGAAGGGAGCGCGCGGCGGCCGCCCGGGCGGCGTCGAAGACGGCCGGATCGAAAGGGGCGATGGGCAGCTCGCGCGTTCGCCGAGGGCGGGCGCCGCGGCCGATCCGCTCTCGGACCCACGCCAGGGCCTCCTCGAGCAGGTCCCGGGCGGCGATGCAGTCAATCAGGCCCAGCCGGAGAGCGGCCTCCGCGCCCACCGGCTCGCCTCTCGAGCAAAGCTCGAGCGCCGCCGGCACGCCGACGAGGCGAGGCAACCGCTGTGTGCCGCCCGCACACGGGATCAGGCCGAACTTCACCTCCGGCTGGCCGAAGCAGGCCTCGGGGGCGGCAATCCGATAGTGGGCGGCGAGCGCCAGCTCGAGCCCGGCGCCGAGACAGGCCCCTCGAATGGCGCACGCCACAGGTTTCGAGCAGTCCTCAATCCTCCGGGTGAGCAACTGCAGCTCGTCCTCGGGAGCCTCGGCTCCCGCCGGTGCGCGCTCGATCTCTGTGAGATCCTCGCCGGCGCTGAAATGGGCGCCGGCCGCCGCGATCAACAACCCGGCGAGCGTGGGGTCGCCGCAGGCCTCCGCGATCGCCGAGTCGAGCTGCTTGCGGAGGCGGCGGCTCAGGGCATTCACCGGCGGATGATCGATCGTGATGATGCCGATCTCGCCCTGGCGGCGGAGGGTCGCGGCTTCTTTCATCGAGGTCTTCCGGAAGCGGTCGGCGAACTATCGATTATGCCTGGACCGGAGGGCGCCGGGAGGCGGCAGCCTGGGGCGTGATCTTGCCGAGCACCACCGGCTGCCGGGCGCCGGTGGCCGACGGAAGGTTGGCCGGCCGGCCGTGCCAGGTCTCGTAGGCGAGAATCGCGAAGGCGATCGCCTCCTTGGCGTCCGGGTCGATGCCGAAGTCCGCCGAAGTGAGGACCCTCACACCGGGCAGAAACGCCGCCAGATAGGCGAGGATGCGCGGGTTGTGGACGCCGCCGCCGGAGACGATCAGCTCGTCCACCCTCATCCGCGGCCGAATGAAGCGCTCCAAGCCACAAGCGACAGCCGCCGCCGAAAAGGCCGTGGCGGTAGCCAACAGGTCTTCGAGAGGCAGGCGCGTCGCCAGGAGGCGCTCGACGAACTCGCTCCCGTACTGCTCGCGGCCGGCCGTCTTCGGCGGAGGCTCCCGAAAGAACCGGTCGCGAAGCAAGAGGCTCAGCAGAGGCGGGTTGAGCCGGCCGCGGGCGGCGATCCTCCCCCCGGCGTCGAAGCGCAGGCGCCCTTGGCTGTGCAAGCCGGCCAGCGCGTCGATCACCATGTTGCCCGGTCCGGTGTCGAAGGCGATCACCTCCTCGGGTGCCGCCCCGGGCGGAATCGCCGTGACGTTGGCGATGCCTCCGATGTTCAGCGCGACGCGGCCGAGCCGCCGGTCTCGAAACAGCAGGTAGTCGACATAGGGCACCAGCGGCGCGCCCTTGCCCCCGGCCGCCACGTCGCGCGGACGGAAATCGGCGACGACGGGAACGCCGGTGCGCTCGGCGATCACGGCCGCCTCGCCGATCTGGAGCGTCGCGGCGATCTTACGGCCGAAGAAGCGGCAGCCTGCGCCATCGTGAAAGATCGTCTGGCCGTGAGAGCCGATCAGCTCGATCGAGGAGAGCTCGACGCCGCTTTTGCGGCAGGTTTCGCGCACGGCGCGCGCATACAGCTCTCCGAGCAGCACATGGAGGCGGGCGAGCGTTCCCACATGCGCCTCGGCGTTCGAGATGGCCAGAATCGCCTCACGGACACGCGTCGGATAGGGGATCGTCCGGTGCGCCACGGTAGCGACCTTCGTGGCCCAACCGCCGCCGGTGATGTCGACAACCGCCACGTCGATGCCGTCGAGCGAGGTGCCGCTCATCAGGCCCGCCACCCTCATCTTCCGCGCAGCTCCTCCTGAAGCTCAGCTAAAATTTGAAGCGCTTCGATCGGGCGCAGCTCGTCGAGGTTCAGCTTCCGGATCCGTTCGGCGATCTGGTAGTTGACCGGCTCGAAGAGTCGGATCTGCACGGGTGAATCCCGGGCGCGGCGACGCGGCGAGAGCTCCTCGGTCACCTCGTGCTCGGTCTTCTCGTGCAAGGCGAGCACCTGGCGGGCTCGCTCGATGACGCTCGGCGGCAGAGCGGCCAGGCGGGCCACCTCGATGCCGTAGCTGCGGTCGGCGGCGCCCGGCTCCACCTTGCGCAGGAACAGGATCCGCTCGCCGGCCTCCTTGACCGCCACGTGCAGGTTGCGCACCCCCTCGAGCTGTTCGGCGAGCTCTGTCAGCTCGTGGTAGTGCGTGGCGAACAAGGTCTTGGCGCCGATGCGCTCGTGTATGTGTTCGATGACCGCCCAGGCCAGCGCCAGGCCGTCGTAGGTGGCCGTGCCGCGGCCGATCTCATCGAGCAGGATCAGGCTGTCGCGCGTGGCGGTGTTCAAAATCACCGCCGTCTCCGTCATCTCGACCATGAAGGTCGAGCGTCCCCGGGCCAGGTTGTCGGCTGCTCCGATGCGCGTGAAGACGCGGTCGACTATAGGCAGGCGCGCCTCCTCGGCCGGAATGAACGATCCCATCTGCGCCAGAATCACGATGAGCGCCGCCTGGCGAAGGTAGGTCGACTTGCCGCCCATGTTCGGGCCCGTGATGACGGCGATGAACTCGCCCCGGGGGTCGAGGTACAGGTCGTTCGGGATGAACCGCTCGCCCTGGCGCTCGGCAATTTTCTCGATGACCGGATGCCGGCCGCCGACGATGCGCAGCTCGCCGGAAGCGGAAAAGGTCGGCCGCCGATAGCGGTTCGCCGCCGCCACCTGCGCCAGGGTCGCGTAGACGTCTAGTTCGGCGATGGCCGCCGCCGTCTCGCGGATGCGCGAAGCCTGTTGCGCGGCCAGACTCCGAAGCCCGTGGAACAGTTCGCGTTCGAGCTCGAGGATGCGCTCTTCGGCCTCGAGCACCTTGGCCTCGAGCTCTTTGAGCTCCGGCGTGATGAAGCGCTCGGCGTTCACCAGCGTCTGTTTTCGCTCATAGTCGGGCGGCGCCAGGTGCAGGTTGGCCTTGGAGATTTCAATGTAGTAGCCGAAGACGTTGTTAAAGCGCACCTTGAGCGAGCCGATGCCGGTGCGGGCCCGCTCGCGCGCCTCGATTGAGGCGATGTACTGACGGCTGTTGCGGCGAATGTCGCGCAGCTCGTCGAGCTCGGCATGGTAGCCGTCCCGGATGACTCCGCCGTCAGCGAGGTTGACCGGTGGCTGGTCAGCAATGCCGGCCAGGATGGCGTCCCGGACCTCGGCCACCTCATCCAGCCGCCCGGTAAGCTCCCGCAGTCGGGCGGCTTCGAGGCCAAAGGCTTGCTGCTTAAGCGCAGGCACTGCCGCCAGTGAGCGCCCGAGGGCGAGCAGGTCGCGCGGCGTCGCCGTGCCGAGGCTCACCCGCGCCAGAAGGCGCTCCAGGTCGAGCACTCCTTCGAGCGTCTTGCGGATTTCGGCGCGCGCGATCGTCTTGCTCACCAGCTCCTCGACGGCGTCCAGGCGCGCACCGATCTCGGCGGCGTCCAGCTCCGGAGCGAGCAGGCGGCGGCGTAACAAGCGCCCGCCCATGGCCGTGCCCGTCTCATCGAGCACGGCGAGCAGAGTCACTTCCCGGGACTCGCCGGCAAACAGCGGCTCCACCAGCTCGAGGTTCCGCACCGTGACGGCATCGAGCGCCATCGCCCGGGCGCGATCGTGGTAGACCGGCGGCGCCAGGTGACCGAGCGCGCCGCCCTGCGTCTGGCGCAAGTAATGGAGTACGGCGCCGGCGGCCCCGACGGCCAGAGGCTTGCCCGCCAGCCCGCAGCCCTCCAAGCTGAACAGGCCGAAATGCGCCTTGAGCAGGCTTTCGGCGTGATCGGCGGCAAAGACCCACTCGTCGAGCTCGGTTCGGAACCCCTCGAGCGGCGGCGCTCCCGCCGGCAGCAGAAGTTCCCGGGCGTTGAGCGTCTCAAGCAGCGCCAGCGCCTCGGCCGCCTCGCCCTCGCTGGCGCGGAATTCGCCGGTCGACAGATCCACCCAGGCCAGGCCCACTGAGCCGGCCTTTCGCAACACGGCCGCCAGATAGTGGTTCTCGTGAGGCCGCAACAGATTGGCCTCCGTGGCCGTGCCCGGCGTGACGATGCGCGTCAGCTCGCGCCGGACCAGCTTCTTGGCGAAGCGCGCCTCCTCGACCTGGTCGCAGATGGCGACGCGATAGCCCTTCTGAATGAGCCGCGCCAGGTAGCTCTCGGCGGCGTGGTAGGGCACGCCGCACATCGGAATCGGCTCGCCGCGCTCCTTGTTGCGAGACGTGAGCGTGATCTCGAGTTCGCGGGCCGCCGTGACGGCGTCCTCGTAGAACAGCTCGTAGAAGTCGCCCAGACGAAAGAACAACAGGGCATCGGGCACCTGTTGCTTGATGGCGTGATACTGCCGCATCAGCGGCGTCGAGGCTTCGGCCATCAGGCGTAGATGCCGCGCAGCTTCAGCGCGAACGCCACGCGATCCAGAGCCAGCATGTAGGCCGCGATGCGGTTGTCGACACCGTGGCGTTCCGCATAGCCGACCACATCGCGGAAGCTCTTCACCATGATCTCCTCCAGCCGCCCGTTGACCAGCTGTTCGTTCCAATAGAAGCCCTGGCGGTTTTGCACCCACTCGAAATAGGAGACGGTCACCCCGCCTGCGTTGGCCAGGATGTCCGGAATGACAAAGATCCGCTTGTCGGCCAGGATCCGGTCGGCGACGGCCGTGGTCGGACCGTTGGCGCCTTCGCAAATGATGCGCGCGCGAAGCTTGTGTGCATTGAGCGAGGTGATGACGTTCTCCTTGGCCGCCGGCACGAGCACGTGACAATCGAGAAACAGCGCCTCCTCGCGCTCCATGTTCTCCGCCTCGGGAAAGTCGAGAATCGAGCCGGTCTCTTCGCGGTGCTTCAAGAGGGCGTCGATGTCCAGACCGTGCGGGTTGTAGACGGCGCCGTCAATCTCGATGACGGCGATCACCCGCATGCCCGCGCGCGACATCAGCCGCGCGGCCGTCCCCCCGACGTTACCGAAGCCCTGGACGACCACGGTGGTGTTCTCCAAGTCCATGCCCAGCCGGCGGAGCGCCTCAAGCGTCACGATCAGGCAGCCGCGCCCGGTGGCCTCCTGCCGGCCGAGCGAGCCGCCCAAGTCAAGCGGCTTGCCGGTGACCACCGCCGTTTCCGTGTGCCGCTTGTGCATCGAGTAGGTGTCCATGATCCAGGCCATGATCTGCGCGTTCGTGTTGACGTCCGGCGCCGGGACGTCGCTCTCCGGGCCGAGGAACTCGAGAATTTCGGCCGTGTAGCGCCGGGTGAGGCGTTCGAGCTCCCCCTCGGAGAGCACCGCCGGGTCGCAGATGACGCCGCCCTTGGCCCCGCCGAAGGGGATGTTGACCACGGCGCACTTCCAGGTCATCCATGCCGCCAGGGCGCGCACTTCGTCGAGCGTGACATCCGGCGCGTAACGCACGCCGCCCTTGCCCGGACCGCGCGCAATCGAGTGCTGGACGCGGAAGCCGGTGAAGACCTCCAGGCGCCCGTCATCCAACTGCACGGGCAAGTAGACCGTCAGCTCGCGCGTGGGACTGCGCAGAATCTTCTGCATGCCGTCGTCGAGCTTCAGCCGCGCGGCCGCCTCGTCAAAGCGCGCCTCGGCCGCCAGCCACGGGTTGAGTTCGCGTTCCAGCGACTGGCTCTCTACGGCGATCATCGGCTAGCACCTCCGCCCTTATTATCCCATCGGCTTGCCGGCGCCACCGCCGAAACGAGCCGACCGGCTCGGATACAATGCCTGCATGGAACGATTCTCGCGGCGAAACTTTTCACGACTTTAGGCGGCGTCGCTCGTGGGTTCGGCCGCCACCCGGGCCGGCGAGGCGATTCCCTCGCGCCGGTCGGGCAAGATCAACTTTCAAGCTGGGATCCTGGGACTGGGCGCCCAGCGCATCGGCGAGGCCTCGGCCACCCAGGCCATCGCCGACCGCGTGGTGGCCGAGGCGCTCGAAGGCGGCGTCAACTACATCGACACCGCACCGACCTACGATTTCTCCGAAGAGCGGCTGGGCAAGGCCTTGCGGGGCAAACGGGACCGGGTCTTTCTGGTGACCAAGGTCTCGAGCTTGGCGCGCAGCGACACGCTCTCGCAGATCCGCCACAGCCTCCGGCGCCTGGGGACCGATTACGTCGATGCCGTCCTGATCCACAATGTCGGGCGCGACGACCGGTATCCCGAGCTCCGGTATGCCCTGCGGGACGAGGGCACGCTGGGCGGTCTGCGCGAGGCAAAGAAACAGGGCATGACCCGCTATATCGGCTGCACCTCCCACCTGCGGCCGGCTCGCGCCTTGACCGTCTTCGAGACGGGCGAGATCGACCTGTTCATGTGCACGCTGAACTTCGTCGAGCGCCACATCTACAACTACGAGGAGAAAGTTCTGCCCGAGGCGCGCCGGCGCAACATCGCCATCATCGGCATGAAGGTTCTCGGCGGTCCGATCTCGGGACCGGGCGCACGGCTGGGCTCGGCCGAGGACCGGCTTACCGCCCTGCGCTATGTCTGGAGCATCCCCGGCGTCGCCGTGGCGATCGTCGGCATGCGAACGCCGGAGGAGGTGCGCGAGAATCTGGCCGCCGCACGCGCCTTCGAGCCGCTCGAGGGCGCCGAGCTCAGCCGGCAGCTGGCCCGCGGCAAGGAGATGGCGGCGGCCTGGGGCCCGCTCCGCGGGCCGGTGGCGTGAGCCGCGTCCCAGGCCCGCCCGAGGCGCTCGGCTCCTCGTGGCAGCCAGGCTCTTGCATAACCGTCACGCCGAGCGCGGCACGGCTGCTTGTGGTTGCCGGCGCCGTGGTATGCTTGCCGGCGAAGGTGCAAGCATGGGTGCGAAGTTTCTCCTCCTCACCGCTCTCGGCCTGCCTTTGACTTGGGCGGCCGACTCGGTCGTGCGCGTCGACAGGCCGATGGCGCCGCCCGCCTGGGCGCTCATGGAGCGGGCTCTGCTAGAGGAAAACGTCCGCCTGATGAGGGCGTTCATCGCCAAGTACGTCAACCCCGTCACCGGCTATCTCGAGGTGGTAGAGCACTGGGGCGGCGCCGACGGCCCCGACGACGCCATGGAGAACTTCTACAACTGGCCGCTGGTCTACGTCCTGGGCGGCCCGCCCGAGAGCCTCAAGCTGTTCCGGCTGGTCTGGGAGGGGCATCTGAGGCAGTACTCGGCGCTCAAGATGTTCCACCGCGAGTTCATCACCTCTTTCGACTGGGAGCACAACGGCGAAGGCTACGCCCCGTTCTTCCTGCTGCCGCTGGCAGATCCGGAAGACCCGCGCACCCGGGAGCGGATGGTGCGTTTCGCCAATCTCTACACCGGGCGCGATCCCTCGGTCGACAACTACGACCCGAAGCACAAGATCATCCGCAGCATCCTCAACGGCAGCCGCGGCGCGAAACTCGAGGCGACGCCCGAGTACTGGGGCGATCGCCACGACCGGGATTACTTCCGCCGGTCCGGCGACTGGACGCGCGTCGCCGGCGACGTCCCGATGAACCTCGTCGCCACCTCGCTTGTTACCAACGCGTTCCTGCTCACCGGCGACGAGCATTACCGCGACTGGGTGCGCGAATACGCGGGCGCCTGGCGCGACCGTGCGGCGGCCAACGGCGGCTGGGTGCCGTCGATTGTGGGATTGAACGGCGTCGTCGGCGAGGGCTGGGACGGCAAATGGTACGGCGGATTGATGGGCTGGAACTGGACCTTCGGCGGCTGGGGCATCCTCGGCCGCGGCGTGCGCATCGGCTTCAAGAACGCGGCTCTGGTCGGCCTTGCCGGCTCGGTCGAGACGTTGCGCGAGCAGGCGCGGCGGCTGCTCGAGGCGCGGGAGCGGACCGAGCAGGGGCTCCTCTTCCGCCTGAAATACGGCGATCAAGGGCCCTATGAGCCGATCAGCCTCGAAGCGGACTCCGAGGTCGAGGGCCTCTTTGCCGACATCTATTTCTTCAGCCTTGCGCGCAGCGACCTGGACGCCTTCTATGAGGTCGCCCTGCCGGCGCCTGAGGCGCGCCGCGCTCAGCCGGTCTGGCGCTATGAGTACGAGGCCGGGCGCTTCGAGGGCGGCAACGAGATCGCCTGGGTGGATTTTCTCAAGGGCCGGGATCCGGGCTATCCCGAGCGCGCCCTCTCCGACGCCTTTCGCAGAATCCGGCTCCATGTCGAGGCGATCGCGCGCGACCCATCGGCGCCGGATACCCGCCTGGCGGATACGCCCCATCAGATCCGCGCCTCGCCGGAGGCGCCGCTCGGAGCCCTCGGCGCCGTCACCGGCGCCCTCGTCAATCTCACCCTCGGGGGGTACCAGCCGCTTTGGTGCGGTGGGTTGCTTCACAGCGAACTGCGGTATTTCGATCCGGTGCGCCGCCGCCCCGGCCTGCCCGAAGACGTGGCGGCGCTGGTGACGGCGATCGAGCCGGAGCTGGTCAAGGTGGTTCTGGTAAACCTCGACCAGACCTCGCCGCGGGAACTAATCGTGCAAACCGGCGCTTACGGGGAACATCTCTGCGAGCGCGTCCAGCTCGGCGGCGCCTCGATCGCCGTGGGCCGCCACTGGTTCCCTGTGCGGCTCGAGCCGGGGGCCGGCGACGAACTGACCATCTACCGGCGGCGCTTCGCCCGCACGCCGTCCGCCCGGCTCCCCTGGCAGACCGGCCCCTAAACAGGGCCGCTACGGGTGCGAGAACTCGTGCGCGCGCAAAATCAAGTGGAAGTAGACCGAATCGGGAATCTCCGAGTGCCAGGCTCCGATCCAGCGGGCATATCCAACCACCCCGAGAAAAACCAGCCCGATGCCGACGGCCATCGCCCAGGCAGGCAGGCGGCGCCGGCCGGCGGCGGTCATCTCAAGCGCGCCGGCGGCCGGGCAAGCCGTCACGCACTCGTAGCAGGCCACGCACTCCGGCGAGCGAACCGAGATCAACCGGTCCACCGGCAGCCAGGACGGGCAGGCTTCGGCGCACTTGGCGCAGTCGATGCACAGCTCCGGGGACCGGCGCACGCGCACCGGGCTGAAGCGGCCCAACAGCCCGAGCAGAGCGCCGTAGGGGCACAGATAGCGGCACCAGAAGTTCTGCACGAAGATGGAGGCGAGCGCGAGCACCCCCAGGACCACCGCCGCCGTCACGCTCAAGTACCGAAAGAAGTTGAGCATCTTTACGTCGGCGATCAGCCCGTAAGGACCGTCGAGAAAGGCGCGGATGGCCGCCGCCGACATGCCGCCGATTGCGTAAAGGAACAGGCCGAGCAGAATGTACTTGGAAGCTCGCAGCAAAGTGTCGGCCCAGCGCGGCAGGCGCCAGCTCTTGCCGAACGTGCTGTGACCGATCCGCCACAGCGCCTCGGAGATCGTGCCGATCGGGCACAGCCAGCTACAAAACGATTTCCGAAACGCCAGCGAGATCGTCAGAAACGCGATGAGCAGGAACAGGCCCGCGGCGTGGTGGGAGGGCAGCTCGCCGGTGACGAGCAGGGCCTTGAGGTTCATCAGCGAGGCGATGGGCAGCCAACCCTCCACCCCCGGCGGCCGCGAAACCTTCCACCCCCAACCGCCCAGCTCGTAATAGCGGACGAACAGGTAGAACTCGATGCCGATCCAAACGTTCAGCAGAAGGAAGGCCACCTGGACGGTGCGGCGAATCCGCCGAGCGCCCTCAGCGATGCGCCGGCGGGCGAGCTTCTTGCTGCGCTTCGATCGAGCAGGCGCCTCGGCTGCGGCGAGCGTCGCTGACATCCTGCTTTGAGGCTAACCGCGAAGCACCCGTGGGCTCAGTGACTGCGGTCACTCGCTCCCCGCGCGGCCAGCATCGCCTGGTAGGCGGCGAGCAGCTCCTGTCGGGCGCTGTCGACGAGCGGCGGCGGCGCCTCCAGCTGTTTGGCCGAACGGCACAGCTCGATCGTCTTGCGCAGGCTCTCGACGAAGGCGACGCACGGTGGGCAGTCGGCGATGTGGGCCTCGATTTCCCGGCAGAGATCCTCAGGGAGTTCGTGATCCAGATACTCCGACAGGAGGGCGAAAATCGCCTGGCAGTCCGAAGGACTCATTGCAGCCGTTCCTCCCCGCGCAGGTATCGGTCCAGGCTCTGGCGCACGGCCAGGCGAGCGCGGTGCAGCCTGGTTTTGACGGCATCCTCCGACAGCTCGAGAATGTCGGCCGTCTCTCCGGTGGAAAGCTCCTCAACGTCCCGGAGCAGAATGACCGCCCGATAGATCTCGGGCAGCTCCTCGATGGCCTTGCGCAGCATCGCACCGAGTTGGGAGTTGATGGCGAGCGTCTCGGGCACGGCCGACCAGTCGGCGATCTCCAGCCGCCGGAGCTGTCCGTCCTCGGTCGGGCGCGGCATCAATTCCTCAAGGGAAAGCTCCTCGGCCGGCGCAAATGCGCTCTTGCGGCGGCGCATGAAGCAGGCGTTGCGCGCAATGCGGAACACCCAGGCTTTCAGGTGCGCCGGTTCGCGAAGCTGGCCGATCTTCTCAAACACCTTCAACAGCGTCTCCTGGGCCACCTCTTCGGCGTCCTCGCGCTGGCCGCACATAAGCAGCGTGTACTGAAAGATCTTTTGCCGGTAGGTCTCGACAAAGCGTTCGAAAGCGCCGGGCTTGCCCGCCAGAAGCTCCTCGGCCAGATTCAGATCCTGCGCGGCGATCGCCACCTTTCGATCGTAGCAGGCGTCGATCTGCCCGCTGCCGCCGCATACCGATAGGGATGCGCCCGAGCGGTCCATGGTGACCGGGGAGGGCCGACTGTCACCAATCACCCCCAGGCTGAATCTCCTCAAATAGCGTACGAGTGGAATCCGAATGAGACAGTTCCGGTGGTGGTTGGTGTGGCTGTGCGTGGCGCCCGTCCGCGCTCAGGCGCCGTTGACGTTAGAGGAGGCCGTCCGAATCGCGCTCAAGCAGCACCCGTCGATTCAGGCCGCGGCGGCGCAGGTCGAGGCGGCTCAGGCCCGCATCGAGCAGGCCCGGAGCGGCTACCTGCCGAAGGTCAACTACCAGGAATCCTTCGCCCGGAGCAACAATCCGGTGTTCGTCTTCTCCAGCCTGCTCACGCAGCGGCAGTTCACCGTGGAAAACTTCGAGATCGGCAGGCTAAACCGGCCGGACTTCCTCAACAATTTCCAGTCCCTCGTCTCCGTCGAGCAGACGGTGTATGACGCCGGCCGGACGCGCAGCCAGAGCCGGGCCGCGGAGCTGGGCAAGAACGTCGCGGCCGAACAGCAGCGCGCCGCCGAAATGCACGTCATTCTCGGCGTGGCGCGGGCCTACTACGGCGCCCTGCTGGCGGCCGAGTCCCTGAAGGTGGCCGAGGAGGCGCTGCGTTCGGCCGAGGCCGATCTCGAGCGAGCCGAGGCGATCCGGGCCGCCGGCATGGCCACCGACGCTGATGTCCTGTCCATCCGCGTGCATCTGGCGGCCGTGCGCGAGCAGCGCATTCGCCGCAGCTACGAGCTCGACGTCGCCCGAGCGGCGCTCAATGAGGCGTTGGGGCTGCCGCTCGACACTCGTCACGAGCTGGCGACGCCGCTGGCGGCCCTGACGCCGGCCGCCGAAGCGGCCGAGGAGTACGAGAAGCGCGCCGCGCGCCTGCGGCCCGAGCTCCGCCAGGCGGAAAGCTACGCGCGATTGGCGGAAACGCGCGCCGAGACAGCGCGGGCCGCCTACTGGCCCGAGGTCTCCCTGCGCGGCGTCTTCCAGGCCGACCGGCAGCGGTTCGTCGATCGCGGTGGCGCCAATTGGTTCTTCGGCGCCACGCTCCGCTGGAATCTCTTCAACGGATGGGCCACGCAAGCCGGCGTCGCCGAGGCGAGCCACGCCCTGCGCAGCGCCCGGGCCGAGGCCGAGCGCGCCGGCGCCGGCATCCGCCTCCAGGTGCGCAGGGCGCTGGCGGAGCTGAAGGCGGCCGACGAGCGCATCGGCGTCGCTGCGGCGGCCGTCGCCCAGGCCGAAGAGAGCCTGCGAGTCACCAAGAACCGCTACGAGGCCGGACTGGCGACGGTCACCGATCTGCTGCGTACCGAGACCGCAGCTTTGGAGGCGAAATTGCGGCATCTGGCCGCCATCCACGATCAGCGGATCGCGGCTGCAACCTTGGAGTTAGCGGCCGGAAGCTTGTCCGTGGATTCCGAGGTTCTCCAGTAAGAGCGAAGAAGGGAATGAGGAAAGCAACTCTAGTCGTTACGGCCGGTCTGATGAGCCTGGCGATCTCCTGCGGGCGCCAGCAACCGCCGGCGGCGGCCTCCGAGGCGGCGCCGCTGCGCGTGCGGGCGCTCGCGGTCGAGCCCTCCGAGTGGCCGGGTGTTTACGAAACGGTCGGCACGGTGCGCGCGCGCACCGCGGCCACGCTCTCAAGCAAAGTCATGGCCTACGTCCAGGAGGTCAAGGTGGAGGCCGGCGCGGCCGTGCGCGCCGGCCAGCTCCTCCTGATGCTGGATGGGCGCGACCTGGATGCGGCGCGCCGGCAGGCGGAAGCGGCCTTAAAAGAGGCTCAAAGCGCCATCGCCGAAGCCGACAACGCCGTCGCTGCCGCCCAGGCGCAACTCGAGCTGGCGCAGGCCACCTTCCGGCGCATGAAGGATCTCCATGAGAAGCGATCGATCTCCGAGCAGGAATTTGACGAGGCGGAGGCGAGAGCGCGCACGGCCGAAGCCCAGCACCGGATGGCGCTCTCCAAGCGGCGCCAGCTCGATGAGAAGATCGAGCAGGCCGGCGAGGCGCTCCGCACGGCGGAGATCATGCGCGGCTACGCCGAGATCCGCGCCCCCTTCGACGGCGTGATCACGGAGCGTATGGTCGATCCGGGCGCGCTGGCCGCTCCCGGCGCGCCGCTGCTCGTCATCGAGCGCGCCGGGTCCTATCGACTGGAGGCGCGGCTTGAGGAGTCGATGCTGCCCCACGTGCGCCCGGCTCAGCAGGTTGAAGTGGAGCTCGAGGCCTTGGGCCGAACCGTGTCGGCGCGCGTCTCCGAGGTAGTCCCTGCCGTGGATCCGGCCTCGCGCGCCTTTCTGGTGAAGATCGATCTCGCCAACTTGCCGGGGTTGCGTTCCGGCCTGTTCGGGCGGGCGCGCTTCCGCGTCGCGCCCCGGCGCGTGCTCGCGATCCCGGCCAAGGCGATCGTGCGTCGCGGCCAGCTCGAGTCCGTCTTCGTCGTCGAAGACGGCCGTGCGCGCACCCGGCTCATTAGCACGGGCGAGCGGCGCGACTCGCTGGTGGAGGTGCTGGCCGGACTGGCGCCGTCTGAAACGCTGGTCGTGCCGGCGCTCGGGGAGCTCGCCGACGGCCGGCGGGTGGAGGTGGAGCGGTGACAAAGCCGCGCACGCTCGGCGCCGCGGGCAAGCTAGCGCGGGCCTTCATCAACTCCAAGCTGACGCCCCTGATGATCATCGCCTCGCTGGCGGTCGGCTTGTTCGCCCTCTGGATGCTGCCCCGGGAGGAGGAGCCGCAGATCATCGTCCCGATGATCGACATCTTCGTCTCCATGCCCGGGGCCTCCGCCAAAGAGGTCGAGGAGCGCGTCACCAAGCCGATGGAGAAGCTCCTCTGGGAGATCCCCGGCGTCGAGTACATCTACTCGACCTCGATGCCCGGCTCGGCGCTGGCCATCGTGCGTTTCTACGTCGGCGAGGACGAGGAGGAGGCGATCGTTCGGCTGAACCAAAAGATGTTCGCCAACTTCGACCTGATCCCGCCGGGTGCCTCCCAGCCGCTGATCAAGCCCCGTTCGATCGACGATGTGCCGATTCTGGCGCTGACGCTCTGGAGCGAGCGCTACGACGATTTCGCGCTGCGCCAGATCGCCGCCCAGCTTCATGACGAGATCAAGCAGACGCCCGACGTCTCGGTGGTGGAGATCATCGGGGGCCAGCGTCGCGAGCTGCGGGTCACGCTCGACGCCTCGCGTCTGGCGGCCTATAACCTGACGCCGCTTCAGGTCATGGGCGCCCTCGGGGCGTCCAACCGCCGCCTGCCGGCAGGTCGATTCGCCAGCGGCAATCAGGAATTTGTCCTCGAAGCCGGCGGGTTCCTCACGAGCGCCGACGAGGTGCGCCGGGTCGTCGTCGGCGTCTTCAACAACAAGCCGGTCTACGTGCGCGACGTCGCCGAGGTCGCCGACGGCGGCGAGGAGCCGGTCCAGTACGTCCAGTTTGCCCGCGGCGGCTCGTTCTATCCGGCGGTGACGCTGGCGGTCTCCAAACGCAAGGGGACCAACGCGATCGATGTGGCCCACCGGGTGCTCGAGCGCGTCGAGCTCCGAAAGGGCGAGCTGATCCCCGCCGACGTCCACATCGACATCACGCGGCACTACGGCGAAACGGCCGCCGAGAAGTCCAACGAGCTGCTCCTGCACATGGCCATCGCCGTCATCGGCGTCAGCGTGCTGATCTGGATCACGCTGGGTTGGCGGGAATCCTGGATCGTCTTCACCGCCATCCCGGTGACGCTGGCGCTTACCCTGGCCACGTTCTATTTCTACGGCTACACGCTGAACCGCATCACGCTCTTTGCGCTGATCTTCTCCATCGGCATCCTGGTGGACGATGCCATCGTCGTGGTGGAGAACATCGTCCGGCACCGCCGCCTGCCATCCAATAAGGACCGCCCGCTGGCCGAGGTCGCCGTGGAAGCGGTCGACGAGGTGGGCAACCCGACGATACTGGCCACGCTCACCGTCATCGCCGCCATTCTTCCGATGGCCTTCGTGGGCGGCCTGATGGGCCCCTACATGCGTCCGATTCCGGTGGGCGCCTCGGCCGCGATGGTCTTCTCCCTCCTGGTCGCCTTCATCGTGACGCCTTGGGCGACGCTCCGCATCCTCGGCTCGGGCGGCCGTCACGGGCACGAGGGCGCCGAGGACCAAGCCACGCGCGCCTATCGGGTCGTCATGGGCCGGCTGATCCACCAGACCCCGCTCCGCTGGGGCTTCCTGTTCACCGTGGCCCTGCTGCTGGTGGGCTCCGTGGCGCTCGTCTACATCGGCTTCGTCAAGGTGAAGATGCTGCCGTTCGACAACAAGAGCGAGTTCCAAGTCATCATCGACATGCCCGAGGGGACCACGCTCGAGGAGACGGCCCGCGTGGCGCGCGTCCTGGCCGAGGTGGTGAGCCGCCAGCCCGAGGTCACCCACCTGCAAACCTACGTCGGAACGGCGGCGCCGTACAACTTCAACGGCCTGGTGCGCCACTACTTCCTGCGCCGCGGCGCGAACGTAGCCGACATTCAGGTGAACCTGCTGCCCAAGGGCGAGCGCAAACGCCAGAGCCACGACATCGCCAAGGCCGTTCGACAGGAACTTGAGCCGGTGGCCCGCTCATTCGGCGCCAACATCAAGGTGGCCGAGGTGCCGCCCGGCCCGCCGGTCCTGCAAACTCTGGTCGCCGAGGTCTACGGCCCGACCGAGGAGGGCCGGATCCGCGTGGCGCGCCGAATCAAGGAGCTGTTCGAGCAGCTCGACGGGGTGGTGGACGTGGACTGGTACGTCGAGGACGATCAGGTCAAGCACCGGTTCGTCGTAGACCGCGAGAAGGCCGCCTTGCACGGCATCGCCGAGGAACAGATCGCCCAGACGATAGCCGTTGCCTCCGCTGGGCAGGTGGCCGGGCTGTTGCACGACCCGGCGGCTAAGGAGGACGTGCCGATCCGCGTGCGCCTGGATCGCGCCACTCGCTCGGACTTGGAGCGGATCCGCGATCTCAAGATCGCGGGCATGAACGGCAGGCCGGTCTCCTTGCGCGAACTGGTGCGTGTGGAGACCGCGGTCGCCGACAAGAGCATCTACCACAAGAACCTGATGCCGGTGACCTACGTCACCGCCGATGTGGCCGGCGTCATCGAGGCGCCCGTCTATGCCATCCTGAAGCTGGCCTCCGAAATCGACAAGATCGAAATTCCGGAGGGCTACCGCATCGAGCAGTACACGGCCACCTTGCCGCCGGACGGCTCCCGTTACGCCATGAAGTGGGACGGGGAGTGGCACATCACCTACGAGGTCTTCCGCGACCTCGGGCTCGCCTTCGCCGCCGTGCTCGTGCTCATCTACGTGCTGGTCGTCGGCTGGTTCCAGTCCTTCCTCACCCCGTTGGTCATCATGGCGGCGATCCCGTTTTCGCTGGTCGGCATCCTGCCGGCGCACGGGCTGCTCGATGCCTTCTTCACCGCCACCTCGATGATCGGCTTCATCGCCGGAGCCGGAATCGTGGTGCGCAATTCGATCATCCTGGTCGACTTCATCGAGCTGCGCCTCAAGGAGGGCATGAGGCTCGACGAAGCGGTGATCGACGCCGGCGCCGTCCGTTTCCGGCCCATGATGCTCACGGCGGCGGCGGTGGTGGTGGGAGCCAGCGTCATTCTCTTCGATCCGATCTTTCAGGGTTTGGCGATTGCGCTGATGGCCGGCGAGATCGCCTCGCTAGCGTTGTCGCGCATGACCGTTCCGATCGTCTACTACATCGTCAATCGGAGGAAACTCGAACCATGACCGTCAATCAATATCTGCGTATGTTGGCCGGAGCCATCGTCCTCTTCAGCCTCGCGCTGGGCTATTGGGTCCACCAGGGCTGGTTTCTGCTGACCGCCTTCGTCGGGCTGAACCTGTTCCAGTCGGCCTTTAGCAACTGGTGTCCGGCGATGACGATTCTCAAGAAACTAGGTGTTCCCATGTGCTAGCACGAGGTAAGACACAGGGGAGAGCAGGCCGCGCGCGCCGGCGCCTGATCGTGATACGATATTCCCGCGGCCGGTCGATCGGGTGCCTGCCGGCCGAGTGAGAGAAGGTAGGCACACTGTTATGGATACTGCGCTGGGGATCCACCGCTTTCAGTTCGCTTTTACCGTCACTTACCACTATTTGTTTCCGCAGTTGACGATGGGGCTGGCCTTGCTCCTCGTCATCCTCAAGACTCAGTACCTGCGCACGAACGACGAACACTACAACCGGTCGGCGCGCTTTTGGGCGAAGATCTTCGCCATCAACTTCGTCATGGGCGTCGTCACCGGCATCCCATTGGAGTTCCAGTTCGGCACCAACTGGTCCCGATTCGCCGAAGCCGCCGGCGGCGTCATCGGTCAGACGCTCGCCCTCGAAGGCGTTTACGCCTTTTTCTTGGAATCCACCTTCCTCGGCCTATTCCTTTTCGGGGAGAAGCTGCTCGGCAGAATCGGCCACTGGTTTGCCGGTTTCATGCTGTTTGTGGGCATGTGGTTGTCCGGTTTCTTCATCGTGGCTACCAACGCCTGGATGCAACATCCGGTCGGCTATCGAATCGCCGAAGACGGCAAGATCGTGCTCGAGAGCTTCTGGGCCCTGTTGTTGAACCCGTGGCTGCCGTGGATGTACCTGCACACCATGATCGGCTCGGTGGTGACGGCCGCCTTCGTGATGGCCTCGATCGGCGCCTACTACCTGCTCGCTCGCCGGCACGAGAACTACGGTCGAACGTTTGTAAAGCTCGGCGTGACCGCCGGCTTTGTGGCCTCGATCTTGATGCTCTTCCCGACCGGCGACCGGCAGGGCCGCATGGTGGCCAGACATCAACCGGTGGCGCTGGCGGCCATGGAGGGCCTGTTCGAGACCCGCGAGTGGGCGCCGGTAGCCATCCTCGGCCAGCCCGACGTCGAGCGCGGCCGGCTGGACAACCCGTTGACCATCCCCGGCATGCTCAGCTTCTTGACTTACCGGAACTGGGCCGCCGAGGTGAAAGGGCTCGATGCCTATCGGCGCGATCTGTGGCCGGATCAGATCCCGCTGTTGTATTACTCGTTCCACATCATGCTGGGCTTGGGCACCATCTTCATCGCGGTGATGAGCGTCGCCTTCGTGCTCCTGCGCAAAGGGCGGCTCTATGCCAGCCGGCCGGCGCTGTGGACGCTGATGCTGATGCTGCCGTTTCCCTACATTGCCAATACCGCGGGATGGTTCACCGCCGAACTCGGCCGCCAGCCCTGGCTCATCTACGGGCTGATGCGCACAACCGAAGGCCCCTCGGTCCAGGTCTCCTCCGGCAACGCCATGTTCACCCTGATCGGTTTCATGGGCATGTACGCGTTGCTGACCGTGCTGTGGCTGTTCCTGTGCTACCGCGAGATCGAGCGCGGCCCCGAGCCCACGCAGGTTTCCTGAGGAGGCGCCATGGAGACGCTCTGGTTCTCTCTGGTTGCTTTCATGATCGCCATGTACGTCGTGCTGGACGGCTTCGACATCGGCGCCGGGATCATCCATAATTTCGTCGCCACCAACGACGCCGAGCGGCGCAAGGTCCTCGCCTCGATCGGGCCGGTCTGGGACGGCAACGAAGTCTGGCTGCTGGCCGGCGGCGGCACGCTCTATTTCGCCTTCCCCAAGCTTTACGCCTCAAGCTTCGCCGGCTTCTATCTGCCGCTGATCATCGTGCTGTGGCTGTTGATTCTGCGCGCGCTGGCGATTGAGTTCCGCAGCCATATCCGGTCCGATCTCTGGCGGCCCTTCTGGGACGTGGTCTTTGGCGGCGCCAGCTTCCTGCTAGCCGTCTTCTTCGGGGCGGCGCTGGGGAACGTGGTGCGCGGAGTTTCGCTCGATGCGCGGGGAGACTTCTTCCTGCCGCTTTGGACCGACTTCCGTGTCGGCGCCGAGGTCGGCATTCTGGACTGGTACACCATCCTGGTGGGCGTGCTCGCCGCGGCGACTCTGACGCTGCATGGCTCGCTCTGGGTGGCGCTCAAGACCGACGGCGAGCTCCAGCAGCGCGCGCACCGCTGGGCAAGGCTCGCCTGGCCCGTGACCGCCCTGTTGACCGTGCTGGTGACGATCGCCACCTTCACCATCCAACCTCAAGTGCCCGGCAACTTCTCGCGCTATCCCTGGGGCGCCATCTTCCCCGTGCTCGCGCTGGCCGGTCTCGCCGGGATGCGCCTCTGGCTGCGCCTGGAAACCGAACGGAAAGCCTTTTTGGCTTCCTGTCTGTTCATCATCGGCATGCACACCAGCGCGGCCTTCGGGCTGTATCCGTACGTGCTGCCTGCGACAACGGGCCCCGAGTTTGGGCTGACCATCTACAACACAGCCACTACCGAATACGGCCTGCGGGTGGGCCTGGCGTGGTGGATCCCCGGCATGTTGCTCGTCGCTGCCTACTTTGTCTTCACCTACAGGCGGTTTGCGGGCAAAGTGCGCCTGGACCAAGTGGGTCATTACTGAGCAGCGAGCAGGTGCAGGCGCGCCTTAGACGCGCGAGGAGCGCGCGGCGGCCAGCTCCACCCTCACCTTCATTTTCCGGCCGTCGCGGAAGATCTCCAGCTCCACGACTTCGCCCGGCCGCTTGCGGCGCAATGCTCGCGTCAGGTCGTTCGGCCCTTGAATCGGGCGGCCGTCGACGGACATGATCAGGTCGCCGCCCACCAGCACCTCGTAGTTGCCGACAATGACCCGCCGGCGCGCCCCCCGCAAACCGGCGCGCTCGGCCGGAGAGCCCGGGTTGACCTCGTAGATGAGAAAGCCGCCTTCCCGCGGCAGATCGAGCGCCTCGGCCAGCCCGCCGAAGATCGGCGCGCCGGAGACGCCGAGCACCGGCCGGCCGGTTTGCCGCTCCTCCAACATCCGCTTGGCGGCGTTGATGGGCATAGCGAAGCCGATGCCGATGTTGCCGCCCGGCCCGTAGATGGCCGTGTTTACCCCGATGACGTTTCCTTGCGAGTCGAGCAGCGGCCCGCCGCTGTTGCCCGGGTTGATAGCGGCGTCGGTCTGAATCATGTCCTCGAGCTCATTGCCGTTTTCATCCCGGATCGTGCGCCCCAGCGAGCTGATGATGCCGGTCGTCAGCGTTCCCGCCAGGCCGAACGGGTTGCCGATGGCGAGCACTTTCTGCCCCACTTGGACATGGTCGGAATCGCCCAGCCGGAGGTAGGGCAGCTTTCGGCCGGCCCGAATCCGAATGAGCGCCAGATCGTTCATCGGGTCGCGCACGACGACCTCCGCCTCGTACTGGCTCTTGTCGGCGAGCGTGACCTGAATGCGGGGCGATCGGCCGCTGATGACGTGGTTGTTGGTGATGATCAGCCCGTCTTCGTTGATCAGGAAGCCCGAGCCGGACTCGCGGCTGGGGTAGATCTCGAAAAAGAAGCCGCGCTGAAAGACCGTGCTCGTGATGTTCACCGTGGCCTGGTTGGCGACTTTGTAGATTTCGATGTTGTTCCGCTCGTCGGTGCTCAGGCCGGCCGAGCGGGCGACGTCAGGGCCCCGCCAGGTGGTGCTCGGCTCGCTGCGAGCCGGAATCCAGCGCTGCCCAACGAAGTTGTCCTTGGAAGTCAGCCAGACGAAGCCGCCCACCAGCAGCGCCGCCAGCAAAAGGGTACGCCCTCTCATGATGCAATTCTCCGCAAGGATTCGTATACCTTTCTCACCTGGGCGATGGTCTCCTCCTTGCTCCCGGAGGTGTCGATGACGTAGTCGGCCAGGCGGGCCTTCTCCTCGAGGGGGATCTGGCGTCGAAGCCGCGCCAAGACCTGCTCGAGGGTCGCCCCGGGACGCCGGAGCGCCCGTTCGATCTGCTGCTGCTCGCTACAGCGCGTCACAATGAGGCGATCGAATCGCCGATGGCTTCCCGTCTCGATCAGGATGGCCGCCTCCACCACCGCGATGCCCTTGGGCTCCCGCGCGGCGAACTCTCGGATCAACTCTTCTTCCAGCCGGATGACGGGGGGATGGACGAAGCTGCTAAGCACCGCCAGACGCTCCGGCCGATCGAACACCTCCTCGGCGAGCTTGTTCCGGTCGATGGAGCCATCTTCCTTCAGAATAGCGCTCCCAAAGTAGTCGACCACCGCCTGGTAGGCCTCGCCGCCCGGCGACAGCACGCGGTGTCCGAGCTGGTCTGCCTGAATCCAGAAACAACCCAGATCGGCCAGCGCCTGCCCGACAAAGCTCTTGCCTGTGGCCAGGCCGCCGGTGAGCCCTACCCGGAGCACGCGTTGAGTCTCCGCTCGGCCGCCTCGACCGTGTTCGCCATCAGCATCGCGATGGTCAGCGGTCCGACGCCGCCGGGTACCGGCGTATAGGCGCTCGCCCTCTCGGCAACCTCCACCGGATGAACGTCCCCGACCAGGGCGCTGCCGGTGCGGTCGAACGCCTGCATCCGCTCGGAATTGGCGCCGAAGATCCGGATCGCTTCCTCTCGGTCGGTAATCCGGTTTATGCCCACGTCGATGACGACGGCGCCCGGCTGGATGAACTCGCCCCGAACGAGCGCGGGCCGGCCCATCGCCGCCACCAGAATGTCGGCGCGCCGGGCCTCCTCGGCCAGATTGCGAGTTCGCGAATGGCAGATCGTCACCGTGGCATGCTCGTGCATCAGCAGCATCGCCATCGGTTTGCCCACGATGTCGCTGCGGCCCAGCACCACCGCCCGCCGGCCTTGAACCGGGATCTCGTAACGCCGGAGCATCTCCATGATGCCCGCCGGCGTGCAGGCGCGCGGGCCGGGCCGGCCGGTCAAAAGATAACCCATGTTCAAGGGATGAAACCCGTCGACGTCCTTCTCCGGCGCCACCGCCATGAGTAGGCGGGCCGCGTCCACCTGCGGCGGAAGCGGCATCTGCACCAGGATGCCGTCGATCTCCTCGCGTCGGTTCAGCGTCTCCACCAGCGCGAGCAGCTCCCCGGTCGACACCGAATCGGGCGGCGTGTGCGTTTCGCTGAATATGCCGAGCTCCTGACAGGCCTTCACCTTGTTGCGAACGTAGATCTGCGAGGCCGGATTGCTGCCTGCCAGGATTACCGCCAGCCCGGGCGGACGTGCGCGCCGCCGCAGCTCCTCGACCCGCGGCCGCAGCTCTTCAAACAGTTGATCCCGCACCCAGTTTCCGCTCAGTAGCTTTGCCATGATCTTTGCTTGTCGCCCGGCTCTAGCCGACGGTCGGCCTCGGCCGGAGCCGGTAGTGATAAACCAGGGCGCCGGTGGCCACCGTCAGAATCGCCGCCAGCGACACCATCGGCTTGAGGGTCATCCCGAAAATGAACATCCAGATGCCGACCACAATGAACAACGCCGGAATCAGCGGCCAGGCGAAACTCACCACGCGCAGTCTCTGCCAGTTGGCCCGCCGGCGGAAGACCACGAGCGAAATCACGCTCATGACGGCCGAGAAGTTGAGCGTGAAGCCGATATACATCAACAAGTCCGGAAACGGCGTGGCGGTGATCAGCATTGCGGTCGCCCCCTGGCAGGCGATGGCGAATATCGGCGTATGCCACCGCCGGCTGACCCGAGCCGCCGCGGCAAAGAAGGCGCCGTTCTTCGCCATGGCGTAGTAGACCCGCGGTCCGATGGTCACCATCGCATTCACCGTCGACACAAGCGACAGCGCCATCAGAGCGCTGAACAGACCTGCCACCTCCGGGCCGAACAGGCGCGAAGCGGCTAGCGCCCCGATGGCCACCTCGCCTTTCATGGACTCAAGCGGCGTGGCGTAGATGAAGACGATGTTCAGCCCGACGTACAGCACGGCCACCAGCGCGGTCCCCACGGCCAGGGCGATCGGCAGCGTCCGCGCCGGCTGCTTCAGCTCCTCGGCCACATAGGTGGCCGCGTTCCAGCCGCTGTAACTCACATAGATGAAAAACAGGCTGATGGCAAACTGCGCCGCCAGCGGATGCGAGGAGGTCCGCGTCGCCGGCTGCGAGAAGTGCTCCCAACTGCCGCTGCCCGCCGCCAGGCCGAGCAGAATGAAGGAGACGAGCACGAGCACCTTGATCGCCGTCAGCACATTTTGCAGCCGGGCCACACGCTGGATGCCGAAAAAGTTCAGTAAGGTGAAGAAGCCGATCAGGGCGCAGGCCGCCAGTTGCGCTCCTCCCAGCTCGATGGCGTAGGCGCCCGAGCCGACCCGGTAGATGGCGTTCTCCTGCCTGGTAGCAGGAAAAAAATATCCAATGTAGTCGGCGAAGGCGAGCGCCGCCGCAGCGATCGGCGCCGAGAAGCCGGCAAAAAAGGAGATCCAGCCGGTCATGAAGCCCCAGGTGGGTCCGAAGGCCCGCGTCAAGTACACGTACTCGCCGCCGGAGCTCGGAAAATTGACGCCCAACTCGGAATAGCACAAGGCGCCGGCCAGCGCGCAGACGGCGCCCACCAGCCAGATCACCAGCACCAGCGAAGCCGCGCCCAGATCTCCGGCCAGGAAGCCCGTCGTGGTGAAGATCCCGGTCCCGATCATGTTGGAAACGACAAGCGCCGTCGCGCTGACGACGCCCAACTGGCGCAGTAGCGGGACCGCTTTCTCGCTCGAGGCGGCTCCTGCCGCCGACATGGCTGGCTTCACCTTGCACATTGTACGACGAGACGTTCTACGATGCGGTTATGACACCAACCGCGGCCCGACGGCTCCTCCGGATCGCTTTCGCGCTCCTGGCGGTTTCGGCCGCCCCCTGGCCCGGAGTCGGCCGAGATCCGTACGAGAAACTTCGCGAGGCCATGGTTCGGGACCAGATCGAAGCGCGCGGTATCCGCAATCCCGACGTGCTGCGCGTGATGCGCCTGACGCCGCGGCACGACTTCGTGCCCGAGGAGCTCCGCCGCTCGGCCTACGAGGACCGGCCTCTGCCCATCGGCTACGGCCAGACCATCTCGCAGCCCTACATCGTCGCCTACATGACCGAGGCGCTCGAGGTGGCCAAGACGCACAAGGTTCTCGAGATCGGCACCGGCTCGGGCTATCAAGCGGCCGTGCTGGCGCCGCTGGCCGCCCAAGTCTTCACCATCGAGATCGTTCCCGAGCTCGCCCAATCCGCCGCAAAGAAACTGGCGCGATACGACAACGTCCGCGTCCGACTGGGTGACGGCTATAAAGGCTGGCCGGAGGAGGCGCCCTTCGACCGGATCATGCTCACGGCGGCTCCGCCCGAAATCCCTCAGACCCTCATCGATCAGCTCAGAGCCGGCGGCAAGCTCATCGCTCCGGTTGGCCGCAGCCCCTGGAGCCAGGAGCTGGTGCTTGTCGAAAAGAGCAAGGAGGGCAAGATCCGGCGGCGCTCGCTGATTCCCGTGATGTTCGTCCCGATGGTCCCGGGCAAGCCTTGAGAGCCCGACCGCCTACGGCCGGATGCCCGCGATGTTGAGCTTGATGCGGTAGAGACCGGTGCGGGCCGTCATGTACAGCGTCTTGCCGTCGGCATCCCCCCAGGCGCAGTTGGCGGGCACCTCCGGCGGTCTGATCGTGCCGAGGTGCTTGCCGGCGGGCGAGAAGATCCAGACGCCGCCCGGCCCGGTGCAGTACAGGTTGCCCTTCTCATCCACCTTCATGCCGTCGGGCAACCCTTCCTCGGTCGAAGAGGTGGCGTCAAAAAAGACCTGGGGATTCGTCAGTCCGCCCTTGTCCGTCACCTCGAACCTCATCCAGACCTTGCGGGCCGGATCGGAGTTGGCCACATAAAGATACTTTTCGTCGGGGGAGAAGGCCAGGCCGTTGGGCCGAGTCATCTCCTTGTAAAGCGGCTCGATCTTCTTGTCCTTCACCCGATAGATGCCGTTGAACTTCAATTCTTTCTTCGGATCCTCGTCCTGTTTGACCAGACCGTAGGGAGGATCGGTGAAATACAGCCAGCCGTCTCTCTTGAATACCGCGTCATTTGGGCTGTTCAGCCGCTTTCCCTCATATCTGTCGGCGATCACGGTGCGCGAGCCGTCCTTTTCGAGTCGCGTCACACGACCATTGCCGTGCTCGCAAATGATCAGGCGGCCCTCGGAGTCGAGCGTAAGGCCGTTGGAGCCGATGAAGGCTCCCGCCGGCGCGTCGGTGCCTTCGTAGCCGCTCTTTTCCAAAAACACCGTCACCTGGCCGTCCGGAGTCCACTTGCGAATGACGTTGGCCGGAATGTCGCTGAAGAGCAGATAACCTTCCCTCATCCAGACCGGACCCTCGGTGAAGGTGAAGCCGCCGGCGAGCTTTTCGATTCGAGCGTTCGCCGGGACGATCTCGTCTAGGGCCGGATCCAGACGTTCGATCGAACCGACCGAAGCCGGTTCTTCTTTCGCTGGAGCGGGAGCTTCGCGGCGGGCGCACCCGGCGATCAGGGCGGCCGCGAGGAGAAGTGCCACGAGAAGTCGTTGCGTGTTCATGGCGACGATTCTACACGAGCCTTTTAGAGAGGGCTATTCAAGCAACGGCGCCAGCACCCGGTCCAGCTCGGCGTCCGTCCACTTTGCGATGCGGACGTCCCGGTGCAGGCTCCAGCGCTCGACGTGCTCAACGCTCGCCCCGCTGGCCACCCTCTCGAGCGGGCCGAGCGTCTCCAGTTCGAGCATCTCATCGTTGGTGAAGGTCTCAAACGAGCAGCCGAAGTCCGGATAGGGCCGCCCCGCCAGTGCGCGCGTGCGCTTCAGAAAGAGCTCGGAGCCGAGCAGGTACCCGGCCCAGGTGTGCTCGTTGAACAGGCCGATCTTCTGCGGCGCCGCCATGGCCGGGTCTTGACGGAGCAGCAAATACTTCTTCGTGAAACTCCAGCGCGGGTCTGAGAGATCCGTATAGGCCCACATCACGAGCGGGTTGGTGGGCAACAGCACCTCCGGGTGCTTGCCCCGCGGCGGGAAGCCCGCAATCGCCCGGCCGCCCGGCGCCATCACCGTCAGAGCCCACGGAGCGAACTCGATCTCCCACGGCGTGGCGTTGCGGACCCGATGCACGACCTCCACGCGGCTGCCCGTAGCGGCCAGCCTCACAAGGATCGTCTTCTCCAGCCCGGCCGCATCGACAGGCTGCCGCGCCTCCAGCACATCCCCGTCGATGCGGACATTCACCGGCCCGTTGTCGGGCGCCCAGGTGGTCTCCAACCGCTCCGGAGCCACCCAAAGGCGGTGTCCGCCGCGCAGCTGGAACTCCTTCTCTCCGCTCTTGCCGAGCTGCTCCGGGTACTCTTTGAAGATATTTTGCGAACCCAGGAAGCCGTAGCGGATCACTCGGGGACCGACGTCGGCGGTCACGATCAACTCGACGGTCCCGTTCGAGATCCGGTAACAGTTCGGCCAGCCCTGATAGGCGGTCTTTTCGATCTTCACAGCGGCGAATGTGGACATGGCGCTTACGATAGCCAAAGCGAACAGCTTCTGCATCGCCCTGCTATTATCCCCAATCGTCAGCCCCGGCGCGGCGGAAAATGGGGATTGAGTGTACTGTCCCCGATTTTTTGAAACGGGTCCCAGCCGCGCGGCGCCAGCGGCCGGCCGAAAAATTCCATCGCGCCCGGCCGGCCCGCGCGCATGACGCCGATCCGGCTCAACGCCACCCCGCCGTGCCGGTCGGGAACCGCCACGCCCGGCCGCACCGTGAACAGCAGCTCGTAATCTTCGCCGCCGTGCAACGCCTCGTCTAACGACGCGCCGGGGAAGACCGGCAGCGGCAAGTCGAGCGAGGCCTCTAGCGCCGAGGCCCTGGCCAGCCGGTGCAGGTCGAGAGCTAGCCCGTCGCTCAAATCGATCGCCGCCGTGGCGCCCAGCCGCCGCAGAAATGCGCCGAGTTCCAGGCGCGGCTCGGGCTCGAGATGCCGCCGCCAGGCCGCGCCACGGCGCGTTCTCCGTCCCAGGGCTGAGCCGCCGAGCACGCCGGAGACATAGACGAGATCGCCGCTGCGGGCGCCGCCGCGCGTCAGTGCGCCGCCCCGCTCCACCGCCCCGCAGACCACTACGTCGCAGGCCAGGCGTTCGCTTCGCGTCAGGTCGCCGCCGGCGAGCGTCACCCGGAAACGTCGAGCCAGATCGAGCAATCCGCGAAAGAAACCGTCCAGAAAACGACCGTCCGCCCACTGTGGCGCCGCCAGCGACACCAGGCAGAAGCGCGCCTGCCCGCCCATAGCCGCAATGTCGCTCAGAGCCCGCGCCAGCGCCTTCCTGCCCAGCGCCGCGGCCGGATGGCTGCCGCGCTCAAAATGCACCCCTTCGACCAGCAGGTCGGTGGTGATGAGCAGATCCTCTTGCGCGCGAGCACCGAAGATCGCGCAATCGTCGCCGATGCCCAAGCGCACCCCCGAACGGCGATGGAGCGCGGCTCGCGCGCGAAGGCGTTCCAGAATTTCGAGTTCGCTCATCCGAATCTCAGGCTGCGCAGATTCGATACAATGCAGGTACGCGGTCGCTCAAAGCGAAATCGACCATGCATAAATACATCATCATCGGCCCTCAGGGCTCCGGCAAGGGGACTCAGGCCCGGCTCTTGTGTCAAGAGTTCGACTTCGTCCATATCTCGGTCGGGGACATCTTCCGCTGGCACATGCAGCACCACACGAAGCTGGCCGCGCGGATTCAGCGAATCATGAACCAGGGCCTGCTCGTGCCCGACGAGATCGTCGAAGAGGTGGTGCGCCAGCGCTTGGAGGAGCACGATTGGAACTACGGCTTCGTGCTGGACGGCTTCCCCCGCACCCGCGCCCAGGCCGAGTACCTGTTTGAGCGGTGGAACCTCGATAAGGCGATCTACCTGGACATCCCCGAGCAGGTGATCTTCGAGCGCGTCATGCACCGCGCCGCGGTGGGCGAGGGCCCGACCTTCACCAAGCGCGCCGACGACAATCCCGAGGCGCTCCGCGTGCGCCTGCGCGAGTATCTGGAGAAGACGGCGCCGCTTCTGGAGCTGTTCGAGAAAAAGGAGATGCTGATCCGCATCGACGCGACCCCGCCGATCGAAGTCGTCTATGAATCGATCGTCAAAGCGCTCGGCCTGAAGCGGGCCCGACCCGCCGCCGCGCAGACTCAAGAGCACGGCTCGCCGCTTCCCACCACCGTGTCTCGATAAAGCCTCTCCATTTCCCGTCGCGCGACGGCCGCCCAGGGACTGGAGGGATCGAGGCGAAGATAGATTCGCCAGTGACGCAACGCCCGAAGAGGCTGCCCGCACGCCTGATACAGCAGCGCCAGGTTGTAATGCGCGTCGGCGTAGTCGGGCTGGAGCTTCAGCGCCGTCTCGTAGTGAATCTGCGCCTCCAGGCGCAGGCCGAGTTCCTCGAAAACGTTCGCCAGGTTGAAATGAGCCAGGGCATTTCGAGGATCGGAGGCCACGGCCCGTTCGTAGCATTCGCGCGCTTTGCGGAACTCGCGTGCGGCAAAATGGATCGTTCCTAAGTTGAGCAGCGCGCCCGTCTGGTTTGGATCAGCCTCGATTGCCTTGAGATAGGCCTCCCTGGCCTCCTCGACGGCCCCTAGTTGCTCCAGGCGCACACCCTCTTCAAACAGTCGGTCGGCCGCCGCCCGGCTTGCCGGAGGGCTGACCGGTAGGCGGCTTCGCGCGGGAAAGCTGACCAGTCGGCGGAGCTCCTCGGCGCCGAAGTCAAGCAGGAGCTGCCCGGTGAGCGGCTCCATGGATCGTCCGCCCACCTGCACCCGGATCTCGCCCCCCTCGCTGTACAGCCTCAGCTCGACCAAGGGGTCCGCTATCTCGCGCAGACGGGCGCGGAGAGCAAGGATTGCCTGCCGAATCTTGCGCGGCGCCACCCGATCCTGACGCAGCTTGACGAGGCTGCGCAAGGCGATCAGGTCGCGAAAGCTGTAGGATTGGGCCGGAGCGATGAGCCCCTGCCGCTCCCAACTGCGAAGCTGCCGCTCGGTGAGCTTCAGCCACCGACGGACCTCGCCTCGGTGGAAGCGCCCGCTGCTGAGGGCGGCGGTCACGCTCGAGATTGTAGCACGGCGGGCGGGCAACCGCCCAAGAACAGATCAGTTGCAGCTCGTCGATTTCCGGCATCTTCCGGCCTGAATCTGCTGCTAAGGTTCCTTGACAACAGCGGGGCAGCCGCCTCATACTAAAACTGTGCTGCTGCAACTGATTTTCGCCAAGCAGGCCGAAGCCGCCTCCTCCGCCGCTCCGGCCGAGACCGCGACGCTCGCGGATCTCGCCGAAGGCGGACAAGCCGTCATCGAGGCGATCGAAGCGCCCCCGGATATCGCCCGGCGCCTGATGGAGCTCGGCTTCGTTCCCGGCAGCACCGTGACGGCGGCGCGCCGCGCCCCGGGCGGCGATCCTCGCGTCTTTCGCATCGACGGCTCCGAGGTCGCCCTCCGCCGCGAGACGGCCGCCCAGATCCGCTTGCGGCCATCCAGGCCAGGCTGAGGAGCCGGGCGTGGCCAATCGCCCCGTGCAACTAGGCGACCGAGCGGCTTCCGCCGCGCGTCCGAGAGTGCGCAAGCGACGCACCGTCGCCATCGTCGGTCCTCCGAACTCCGGCAAATCGACGCTGTTCAACCGCCTCACCGGAGTCCGGCAGAAGGTAGCCAACTATCCCGGCGTCACCGTCGAGCAGCGCGTGGGGCGTCTGCGCCACGCGCATGACCACGAGATCGACTTGATCGACCTGCCGGGCGTCTACAGCCTCGAGCCCCGCTCCGAGGACGAGCAGGTCGCTCATGACGTGCTGACCGGTCGGATGCCGGGCATGAGGCGACCTGACGCCATCATCCTGATACTGGATTCCACCAACCTGGCGCGGCATCTTCTGCTGGCGGCGCCCGTGCTCGGCCTCGGTCTGCCGACGCTCGTGGTGTTGAACATGGCCGACGCCTTGAGCGATCGCGGCGGCGACGTCGACACGGCGGCGCTGGCCCGGCAACTGGGCGCCCCGGTAGCGCTGGTAAGCGCTGCCAAAGGCGTGGGACTGGAGCCGGTTTTCGAGTTTCTGACCGGAGACTTCGGCGTGCCCAGGCCGGTGGAGCTCCCGGTGATCCAGGACGTGCCGAAGTGCCGGGAGTGGGCCGTCCGCGTGGGCGCCCGGGCAGGCTACCGGGCCCCGGCCCCGCCCGTCTGGACGCACCGCCTGGATGCCATCTTCCTCCACCCGATCGCCGGTCCGCTGGTCTTCGCCGCCGTCGTCGTCGCCGTCTTTCAGACGATCTTCAGCGGCGCGCGACCGCTCATGGAGGGCGTCGAGTTCCTGGTGAACCGTTCGGGCGCCTGGCTGGCCGCGGCGCTGCCGGCCTCGGCCTGGCGCGACCTGCTCGTCGAGGGCGTCTGGGGCGGCGTCGGCTCGGT
>Ga0308391_1000111_pt1 | contig 32216 bp, 29 predicted proteins | sample Hotspr20Samplet1_FD_202363 | JGI IMG/M metagenome (GOLD analysis project Ga0308391, IMG submission 202363) | Hot spring phototrophic mat microbial communities from Octopus Spring, Yellowstone National Park, Wyoming, United States - 20050623_t1 ... | reverse complement strand
CGCCGAACGCAGCCGCAAGCTGCTCGGCGCCGCCCGGACGCTGATCGTCGATGAGATCCACGCGGTCGTCGACGACAAGCGAGGAGCGCACCTGGCGCTGACGCTGGCGCGCCTGGAGGCGCTTGTCGAGGCCTCCGGCGGTGCACCCTTGCAACGCATCGGCCTTTCGGCCACCGTGCACCCGCTTGAAGAGGTCGCCCGGTTCCTCGGCCCTCAAGTCGAGGTCGTCGATGCGGGCGCCCACCGGGAGCTCGAGCTCTCCATCGAAGTTCCGAACGACGAGCTCGGCGCCGTGGCCTCGAGCGCGCTCTGGGAGGAGATCTACGACCGGCTGGCGGAGCGGATTCTCGCGCACCGCACCACGCTTGTCTTCGTCAACACGCGGCGTCTGGCCGAGCGGGTGGCCCACCGCCTAAGCGAGCGCCTGGGCGAGAAAGCTGTGCTGCCGCACCACGGCAGCCTCTCGCGCAAGCTGCGCCTGGATGCCGAAGAGCGGCTCAAGCAGGGTGAACTTCGCGCCGTGGTGGCCACGGCCTCGCTCGAGCTCGGCATCGACATCGGCTCGGTGGAGCTCGTCTGTCAGATCGGCTCGCCTCGATCGATCGCCGCCGCCATGCAGCGCATCGGGCGCAGCGGACACTGGCTGGGTGCGCGCCCCAAGGGGATCTTCTTCCCCACTACGCGCGACGAGCTGATCGAATGCGCGGCGCTCGTGGCGGCGATTCGACGCGGGCGAATGGATCGGCTCAAGATCCCCCGCGCCCCGCTCGATGTGCTCGCCCAGCAAATTGTCGCCGAGGCGGCGTGTCGCCAGATCGCCGAAGAGACTCTCTACGCGCTCGTGCGGCGCGCCTATCCCTACCGCGACCTGGCCCGGGAGGAGTTCGACGCCGTGGTGGCGATGCTCGCCGAGGGTATCTCAAGACGCGGCGGCCGCATGGGCGCCCTGCTTCACCGCGACCTGGTGAACCGCCGTCTGCGCGCGCGGCGCGGCGCCCGCATGATCGCCATCACCTCGGGCGGTGCGATCCCGGACACCGCCGACTACCTGGCCGTCGCCGAACCCGAGGGCGTCCCGATCGGCACGCTTGATGAGGACTTCGCCGTCGAGAGTTCGGCCGGCGAGATCTTCTTGCTTGGGACCAACTCCTGGCGCATCCGGCGCGTCGAGCCGGGCAGAGTCCTGGTCGAGGATGCGCATGGCGCCCCGCCCACCGTGCCTTTCTGGCGGGGAGAGGCGCCCGGCCGCACGGCCGAGCTCTCCGAGGAGGTCGGACGCGTCCGTACGGAGATCGCCGAGCGGGGCGCCGCAGCCGAGGCATGCTCGCCGATGTCGCGCCTGGGTCGAGAACAGTCCATCGCTTACCTTCAGGCCGGCCGCGCCGCGCTCGGGGCGATCCCCACCACGGAGACGGTCATCGCCGAACGTTTCTTCGATGAGGCCGGGGGCATGCAGCTTGTCCTTCACGCCCCGTTCGGCGCCCGGATCAATCGCGCCTGGGGCCTGGCTCTGCGCAAACGCTTCTGCCGTTCCTTCAACCTGGAGCTGCAAGCCGCGGCCACCGATAACGGCATCGTTATCTCTCTTACCGAACAGCACTCCTTTCCTCTGGCCGCGGTCTTCGAGTTCCTTCACCCGGACGAGGTCGAGCATCTGCTCACGCAGGCCCTGCTGGCGGCTCCGATGTTCCGAATCCGCTGGCGCTGGAACGCTCAGCGGGCCCTCCTGCTGCCCCGCTTTCGCAACGGGCGGAAGGTTCCGCCCCCGGTTCAGCGGATGCGGGCTGACGACCTGTTGGCGGCCGTCTTTCCCGACGCCGCCGCGTGTCTAGAGAACATAGCCGGCGATATCCGCGTGCCGGACCATCCGCTCGTGCGCGAGACGATCTGCGACTGCCTGCATGAGGCAATGGATGTCGAGGGCTTAAAGCGCGTGCTCCGAGGGATCCGCTCCGGCCGGATCCAGACGCGAGCGGTGGAGACGCCCCAGGCCTCACCCCTCTCGCACGAGATCTTGAACGCCAACCCCTACGCCTTCCTCGACGACGCTCCGCTCGAGGAGCGCCGCACGCGGGCCGTCCTCATGCGGCGCCTGCTCGGCGCCGAGCAGGCCTCGCCCGAGGCGGTGCTCGATGCCGACGCCATCCTCCAGGTGGAGGCCGAGTCCTGGCCGGTGGTTCGCGATGCCGAGGAGCTGCACGACGCTTTGCTGACGCTGGTGGTTCTGCCGCCCGTCGCGGATTGGGCGGGCTTTTATGGCACGCTGCGCCAGGCGGGCCGCGCTTCCACGCTCGTCGCCGGCAGCCGGCGTTTCTGGGTCGCCGCCGAACGCGTGGGGATCGCCCGGACCGTCTTTTCCGCCCCCGAGTTCGACCCGCCGCTCGAGCCCCCGGCGGGAGCCCGGCCTGCTCCCGACTCCGAAGAGGCCTGCGCCGCCGAGATCCTCCGCGGCTGGCTCGAGTCGACCGGCCCGGTCACCGTGAACGAGCTCGTGGCGCGCTTCGGCCTCCCGGAAAGCCTGCTCCTTGCGGCCCTGGCCCGTCTGGAAGCCGAAGGTCAAGCGCTCCGCGGCAACTTCCGTGCGCGGGACGGCAAGCTCGAATGGTGCAGCCGGCGCCTGCTGCCCCGCATCCACCGGCTCACGCTCGGACGGCTGCGCCGCCAGATCGAACCCGTCTCAACAGCGGACTTCCTGCGCTTCCTGTTTCGCTGGCAACATGTGACGCCCGAAACGCGCTGGCACGGCGCCGACGGGCTGTATCAGGTAATCCGCCAGCTTCAAGGCTTCGAAAGCCCGGCCTCGGCCTGGGAGTCGGCCATCCTGCCCGATCGCGTCGCTCGCTACGACCCCGGATGGCTGGACGAGCTATGCCTGAGCGGAGAGGTCGTCTGGGGCCGGCTTTCGCCCCATCCGGCCGCCGAAAACGGAAGCGGCCGTGTACGCCCGACCCGCGCCGCTCCGCTGACGCTTTGGCTTCGCGAGGATTTCCCCTGGCTGGCGCCTCCGGCTAACGGGCGCCCACGGCTGTCCTATGCCGCCGAGGAGATTCTGGAGCTGCTGGAGAAGCGCGGGGCGTTGTTCTTCAGCGAGATTGCCCGCTTGCTGCGCCGCCTGCCCAGCGAGATCGAGGACGCACTCTGGGAGCTGCTCACCGCCGGCCTGGTCACTGCCGACAGCTTCGAGAACCTGCGCGCCCTGATCGACCCGAAGCGCCGCCGGGGCCAGGGCCGGAGCCGCACGGCGCGCCCGCGTCACGCCGGCGGGCGATGGGCGCTTCTGGCCGCGCCGTCTGCGGCCGACCCTCCGCCTGAGGAGGCCCGGCGGGAGTTCTTCGCCCGTCAACTGCTGGCCCGCTGGGGCGTCGTCTTTCGCGAACTGTTGGCCCGTGAGCCGCTGGCGCCCCCGTGGCGCGACCTACTCGTCCTCTACCGCCGGCTGGAGGCCCGGGGTGAGGTCCGCGGCGGGCGCTTCGTGGCAGGATTTGCCGGCGAGCAGTTTGCCCTTGGTGAGGCGCTCGATCTGCTTCGCGCCGTACGCCGCGACCCAGGCACTGAGAGCCTGCCGGAGATCTGCCCGGCGGATCCGCTCAACCTGAGCGGGATTCTCCTTCCCGGACCTCGCTTGAGCCCACTCGTAGGAGGCCGCCTGCGCCTGCTTTAATCTTCAGGCCAGCACGGGCAGCTGGGGCCGCCGGCGCTCCTCGGGAATGGGCACTTCATCCGGCACTCTGTATATCGGCTCGCGGTGGTCGCTGAAGTCTAGATAAAGCTTGCCGCGCAGGAATCGCTCCGGGAAATGCCCCAAACGAAACAGCGGGTATTTGAAGCCCCGCCCGTACAACTTCCGTCCGAGCAGGTAATAGTAAATGGGAATCCCCAGAATCAGCTTGAGCTTGACGCTCGAGGAGCGGCGCATAAAGTCGACGTTATAGCGCCAGCAGGTGAAGAAGAACTCCCATTGCAGGTCGGTCAGCCGCGCAATCTTCGCCCCCTCGTATTTCTCCAACCGCGTATCTTCGAGCGGCACGAACAGGGTCGGGATGATGACGCCCTTGAAATCCTTGAGCGCATATAGCAGCTCGAGCGATTGCTTGGTGTCCTGGTCGGTTTCGCCCGGCAAACCGATGATGAAGGTCGCCATTGGAAACCAGTTGTGCCGGTTCATGATCTCGTAGCCCTTGAGGACCACGTCGGGCCACTGTTCCGGGCGGAACGGGTAGGCCTTGCCCGGCATGTATTTCTTGAACAGCCGGATCGAGCCCGTCTCTAGACCCACGAACATCATCGCGTAGCGATGCTCCGGGTGAGTGGATCTTTCACTTTGGAACGGGCTCATGCCCACGGCCCACGGCGTAAGCTCCTCGATGACCTCCGGATTGACCACCGGCGGGGTGATGGTGCCGTGCGTCAGCGTCAGGTAGCGTACGCCGGGAACCTCGGCGATGGAGCGGAACAGGCGCTTAAGCGCAGGCACGTTGGTCTGGAATTTCTTGCCCTGCTCGTAGAGGAACAGATCCTCGGTGGTAAGGGTGATCGTATCGGCCCCCTCGGCCACCTGGGCCCGCACATTCGCCACGACATCCTCGACCGGGATGCTCTTGCCCGCCCGGAGCGCCACCGAACAGAACTGGCAGCCGCGCCCGCAGCCGCGCGTGATCTCGACCACGCCGAAGGTCGCCCGGTGGCGAATGCGGGGTATGCTCCCCAGTTTTGGACTCTTGCACTCGACCCGAGGAGGAAGCGACTCGCCCCGAACGGCTGCCGCAAACAGATCGACAGCCACTTCTTCGGCCTCTCCATGGACGATGCAGTCGATGCCCCACTCCTGCTGTAGACCTTTGTGCTCGATCTGCCAGCCGCCCGGTCCGCCCACGATCACCTTCAGGTGGTGCTTGTGACGCCGGAGAGCCGGATGGAGAACTAGCCGCCGGAACTCTGCCGCGTTGATCGGCTCACAATCGGCGCCATAGAAGCCGGCATACACATCCGTGGCGAAGGTGATGCCCAGCGGGTTGTGGGCGTGGATGCCCACCGCGCGGGTCTCCTCGCCGACAAACTGCCCGAGCTGGTCGGCATAGCAGACCGCAACGTTGTCTTCGCCGAACCGCTCCGCAAGCAGCGCCTCGATCACGCGCAGGCCGTTCGGCACATATTCGGCCTGGCCGTCTTCGCGCACCTCAACGTCGGTGGACCAGTTCACGCCCAGGTACCGGGCGTACTTTGAGGGTAGAGTCGCCGGCAACATCTGCCGCCAGGGGGATCGGAGGAACTCGCTGGACTCTGAAGTGGCTGCCGCCAAGACGATCAACTTGCCGCGAGTTGACATGAGCAGGAACCTCCTCGAATCTGTACTTGGACGTCAACAACTCGTTGTGGCTTTTAATTCGATTATATGCAGATAGATAATGGCACCTGACGCAGCGCGGCTCACCGGCTGAGTACGGCTCGCGCGGCCGTGGCCGCTAGAATCAGCGCCCCGCCCGCCAGCGCCGGCCCCGCCGGCCGCTCGCCATGAATCCACCAGGACCAGACCGGGTTTAATGCCGGCTCGACCAGCAGCAACAGCGAGGTCTCAAGCGCCGGCACGCCGCGGACGCCGCGCACCAGCAGCAGATAGGCCAAGCCGATCTGCACGATGCCCAGATAGGCGATAAGCCACCAGTCGCGCGCCGCGGCCTCGCTTACCGGCAGCGCCTTGGGCAAAGTCAGAAGGAACGCCAGGAGATTGCCGGCCACCACCGCGCTCATCGGAGGGGCGGAGCTTGATGGGCCCGCCATCCAGCGCAGGCCGGCGATGGTCAAGGCCCACGAGACGCCGCTCGCCAGCGCCGCCAGGTTCCCCCGGAACGGATCCGGCGCGGTCACCAGCGGCTCCTGCCGCGCGGCGAAAACCAGGGCGATGCCCGTCGCCACCGCCGCCATCAGCGCGAGATCGCTCCGGCGGACCGGCTCGCCGAGCAACCAGGGGCCCAACAGCAGCAGATATAGCGGCGCCGTGTCCTGAAGAAAGATCGCATTGGCGGCCGTCGTCAGCTTGTTAGCGAGCACAAACAGCACCAGGGTGCCCGCGTACGCGCAGGCCACCAGAGGCGTACGCCGGCTCCAGCCCCGCCGCGCCGAGCCGAGCAGCGCCGCCAGCGCGAGGGCGGCGACGCCGCTGCGAAAGCAGGCCACCTGCCAGCCGTCGAGCGACGTGGCCTTGATGGCGGCCCCGCCGGTGGAAAATAGCACCGCCGCGCCCACCAGCTCAAGACGGCAGAGCAACGCTCCCCTCATATAAGCTCACTCGGCAAGGATCCGCCGCACGCGGCCCATAATGAAAAAGAGCATGGCGAGCGAAGCGAGCGGCAGCAGGCCGGCGAGAACGAAGACCGGCGCAAGCATCGCCCCGACTCCCAAGCCGCTCCAAAGGAAGGCGAGGGTCAGCCCGCTCGCCGGAGCTCTTCGCGAAGAACGCGGCGCAATGTCTCCTCCAGGGGTTCTTTGGCCTGCTCCATGTAGCGGCGGAGGGCGTTGTTGATCAGCGCCTGGTAGCTGCCGCCACCGGCCCGATGGACCTGTTCGCGAAACCACTCCAGCAGATCCGTGTCGAGACGGATGGTCACACGTGTCTTCCCTTTGGGGACACTCACCACCGCTCCCCGCTTGGCCTTGCCGAAATCGTATTGCCGTCTCATCGTTCCTCCTCGTACTGGCGCCGTTCGCGCGGCGTCGCCGGTCGCGCAGAGATCAGCCGAATACGATCCCCGCGCCAGGTGTATACGACCACCGGCAAACGCCCCAAAGCGTCCATGCCGAGCGTGATCCAGCGCTCTTCCCATTGGCTGAACGGGTCCCGGACGGTCAACCTGCGCGGCCCCCGTCCATCGCCGCGCCGTCAGGACCGGGCTTTATCCGTGGGCGTCCAGAGCCGCTCAATCTGTAGGGGAGTCTTTTGGGCTCTCCTCAGGGGCGGCCTCCGTCTCGCCGGCCTCCTCGCCGAACTCCCCTCGCTCAAGCTCCTCTAAAGCCTGTTCGAACTCATCGCCGGCATCCTCGCCCAGCTCGCGGCCCATCCGCCGCATGAAGCGCGCCACGCTCTTGGGGTCGTTCTCGTCGATGCCGGCCAGCGCCGCATCGTCAGCCAGGCGCTCCAGACGATCTTCCTCGGACCGCGCCAGGGCGAAGCGCGAATACAGCCGCTCCAGGCGTGCGCCGCCGCAGAGCGGGCAGGTGGCTCCGTCATCGGCCCCCATGCGGCGGAAGAAGATACTCACCTTGCGCCGGCAGTCCAGACACCGATACTCGTAGATCGGCATGGGTGCTTCATCGGAGGCCTCGGGCGGCCTCCTCAATTATTTTCTCCTCCGCCGCAGGAGGGCCGCAAGGCGCTCGCTAAAATGGTCTTTTCCCCATGCGCATCGCCATCGGGCAGATCAACACCACGGTGGGCGATCTTGCCGGCAACGCCGATCTGATGATCCGCGTCGCGCGACAAGCCGCCCAAGGGGGCGCCCGGCTGGTGATCTTCCCCGAGCTTGCCGTAGTCGGCTACCCGCCCCGCGATCTGCTGGAGAAGCCGAGCCTGTACGAGCAGGCGCTCGAAGCCGAACAGCGGCTTGCTGCCGAGACCGCCGCGTTTGATCTCGTCCTCATCTACGGCACCGTCCGCCCCTCGGAAGCCTCCACCGGAAAGCGCGCCGTCAACATCGCCGCCGTGCTCGAGCGGGGCCGGATCGTCTTTGAGCAGCCGAAGATGCTGCTGCCAACCTACGACGTCTTCGACGAGGGCCGCTATTTCCTGCCTGCGGAAAAGCAGGAGGTCTGCCCCCTCCTGGGCGTCGATGTGGCCCTGACGGTTTGCGAGGATGCCTGGAACGACAAGCAGTTCTGGGAGCGGCGCCTCTATGCCCGCGATCCGGTCGAGGAGCTGGTGAATGCCGGCGCGCGCCTGCTCATCACCGTCAACGCCTCGCCCTTCCATATGGGCAAGCGCGAGCTGCGGCGCCAGATCTTCTCGGCCACCGCCCGCCGCCACTCCATTCCCGTCATCTACGTGAACCAAGTGGGGGGCAACGATCAGCTTGTCTTCGACGGCTCCAGCTTCGCCATGAATGCCGCCGGCGAGGTCATCGCTTCAGCGGCGTCGTTTGCCGAGGACCTGGTGTTCGTCGATCCGGTCGCCGGCCAGGGTGAGCTTCACGAGAACTTCTCCGAGCCCTGCGAATCCGTCTATGAAGCGCTCGTGCTCGGCACGCGCGACTACATCCGCAAGTGCGGCTTCCGCCAGGTGCTGCTCGGCATGAGCGGCGGCATCGACTCTTCGCTGGTCGCCGTGCTCGCCGCCGACGCCGTCGGTCCGGAGAACGTCACCGGCGTGGCCATGCCCGGCCCGTATTCGAGCGAGGCGAGCCTTCACGACGCCCGCGCGCTCGCCCGCAAGCTCGGCATCCGTTTCGAGGTGGTTCCCATCAACGGCGTCTATGAGACCTTCCTGGCGGCGCTCGATCCGCTGTTTGGGAACCTGCCGCGCGACGTCACCGAGGAGAACCTTCAGGCGCGCATCCGCGGCGTGGTCTTGATGTCGCTGTCGAACAAATGGGGGGCGCTCGTGCTCACCACGGGCAACAAGAGCGAGCTGGCCGTCGGTTACTGCACGCTCTACGGCGACATGGCGGGCGGCCTGGCCGTCATCAGCGATGTGCCGAAGACCATGGTCTACCAGCTGGCGCGCGTCGCCAATCGCCGCCACCCGGGCGCCATTCCGGAGAGCGTCTTCGAAAAGGCCCCCTCGGCCGAGTTGCGCCCGAATCAGAAAGACAGCGACTCGCTGCCGCCCTACGAGACGCTCGACGCCATCCTGCGCCTGTACGTCGAGGACTACCGGTCGCCGCGGGAGATCGCCCAAGAGCTCGACCTGCCGCTTGAGCTCGTCCGCGACGTCGTCAACAAAGTCGACCGCAACGAGTACAAGCGCCAGCAGGCGGCGCCGGGGCTGAAGGTGACGACCAAGGCGTTCGGCATGGGCCGCCGGTTTCCGATCGCGCAAAGGTTTTCCCAATGAGACGTGCCGCAGGCTGGCTCCTGGCGGCGGGGCTGGCGCTCGTCCAGACGGCGGAAGCGCGCCGCCCCGGTCCGCTCGCCGGCGGCGGCTTTCTGTTGCCGGACGGCTGGACGGTTCAGCCCGCAGGGCGCCAGATTCCGCTCGAGACGCTTCCGCTGGCCGCGGCGCTCGCGCCCGGCGGCAAGCACCTGGCGGTCGTGCACGCCGGCTACCTGGCGCCTTCGCTGCTGCTGTTTGAAATCGAACGCTTCGAGGTGGTCTCACGCGTCGAGCTCCCCGGCGCCTGGCTCGGTCTGGCCTTCAGTCCGGACGGCCGCTTCCTCTATGCGGCCGGAGGCGCCGACGCGAGCGTGCTCGAGCTGGCCGTCTCGCCCGAGGGCGCGCTCCAACCCAAGCGCCGGTTTCTCGTCGCGCCCGAGGAGGAGCGCACCGAGCTGGACTTCGTCGGCGATCTCGCCGTCTCGCCCGACGGGCGCCTGCTTTATGCGACCAACCTGTTCCGCAATCAGGTGCTGGTGTTCAACCCTCAATCCGGGTGGGTGATTGAACGGTTCGCCACCGCACGGCGGCCCTACCGGATCCTGTTTCACCCGGACGGCAAGAGTTTCTTTCTGACCAGTTGGGCCGACGGCTCGCTCCACCATTACGACGCCGCCTCCGGCCGCGAGATCTTCTTCCTGCGCCTCGGCCCCCAGCCGATGGACATGGCCTGGGCCGACTACCGGCCCCGGCTGGGCGAGCCGCCGGAGGAGAACCCGCTGGCCGGTCGCCTCTTCGTCCCGATGGCGAACACGAATCGCGTCGCGGTGGTCGGCGTCCGCCAGAACAAGGACATCGAGCTCATCGAAAGCATCAACCTCGCGCTGTGGCCCAACCAGCCGCTGGGCATGACCCCTTCCGCCGTCGCGGTCGACCCCGACGGCCGGCGTCTCTACGCCGCCTGCTCGAACTTCAATGCCGTCGCGGTGGCCGACGTCTCAGGCGCCGACCCGCGCGTCGAGGGCTTCCTGCCCGCGGGCTGGTACCCCACCGCAGTGCAGCCCCTGGCCGGCGGTCGCCTGGCGATCCTCAACGGCCGCGGCGCGGCCAGCTTCCCCAATCCCGACGGGCCGAACCCGCTCAAGGTCCCCATCCTGTTCGGCCGCGGCATCGACGCGCCGGGCTACATCGCCGCCCGCCGCACCGGCAGTTTGAGCCTGGTGGAACCCTTCGACGCAAGCGCGCTTCGCGAATACACGCGAGCGGTGTTCCGCAACTCCCCCTATAGCGATCAGAAGCTTGAAGCCGATGCGGCCGAGCCAGGCGAGGCGGGCGAGGAGGCCAACCCCATACGCCATGTCCTTTACATCATCAAGGGCAGCCTTACCTTCGACGCGCTCTTCGGCGACCTCGAGGGCGTCCGCGGCGAGCCGCGTCTGGCGGTCTTTGCCGGCGCCGCCCCCAACCACCGCAAGCTGGCTCGGGAGTTCGTCCTCTTTGACAATTTCTACTCCGCCGGCGACGTCGAGGCCGACGGCTTGCACTGGGCGATCGCCGCCATTGCGCCCGCCTATATTGAACGCCTCTGGCCAAGCACCTATGCCGGACGGCGAAAGGTCTACGATTACGACGGCGGGCAGACGGCTGCCGTGCCACCCGCCGGCTACCTCTGGACAAATGCGCTGGCCGCCGGGCTGAGCTTGCGCAACTACGGCCTGTTTGTCGAAAACCACCCGTTGCCGGTCACGGCGAACATCCACGTGCGGCGCCTCAAAGACGCCTCGCTTGCCGATCACACCAACCCGCGCTTCCGCGGACCGGACCCCGACTATCCGGACACCGAACGCGCCAAGGTCTTCCTGGACGACCTCGAGCAGATGGAGAAGTCCGGCGTTATGCCCCGGCTGATGCTGATGCGCCTGGCCGGGGACCACACCGCAGGAACCGCGGCCGGCAGGATCGCGCCGCTGGCCGCGGTGGCCGACAACGACTACGCCCTCGGGCTGATCGTCGAAGCCTGCTCGCGCTCGCGCTTCTGGCCCCAGATGGCGATCTTCGTCGTCCAGGCCAGCGGCCACACCTGCGCCGACCACGTCGACGCGCGCCGCGTGCCGGCTCTGGTCATCTCTCCCTACAGCCGCCTGCGTGCCGTCGACAGCACCCTCTACGGCACGCTCTCCCTGCTGCGCACCATCGAGCTTTTGCTCGGCCTCAAGCCCATGACACAGCTCGACGCCGCCGCCGATCCCATGGCCGGCGCCTTCCAGGCCGAGGCCGACCCGTCGCCGTACATCGCCGAGAAGCCGCGCATCCCCCTTGGAGAACGCAACCCGTGAATCGACTCTCCGCGGCGCCTTTCACTCCGCGGCCTTCTCAGCGCTCGGCCAGCCGCGTCACCGTGGCGACGATCGACTCCTCGACCTCGGGCGCAAACGGCGCCGGCAGGCCGTACTCCCACATGCCTTCGGTGCCCTCGTAGCCGCCCTCTTCGAGCACCCGCCGCGAAGGGATGTAGGCTAAAAGCTCGTTCATGTAGCCGGCCACCAAGGTCTTCTCCCAGCCGAACTGCGCCTTGAAACGGAGGCTGTAGTCGACCACCGGCTCCCCGGCGAGCGCAACGAGCGTCAGCCCCTCTCCGAAGCGCCACACTTGAATCGGGTAGGAGCAGCGATCCGGAAGCCGCCCCCCGCGACGCAGCCGGTCGATCAGATCTCTGATGGCGCGCCGCTCATAGGCTGCCTGAGCGGAGGCGAGGCGCCGCTCAAGCTCCTCAAGCGGCGGCGGCGCCTGAAACCGCAACTCAGCCTCTCCGAACGCCGCTTCAAGCGGCCCCTTGAGAGGCCGCATCGGTCCGGCCAGCACCAGATCCACCGCCGCGGCGAGGATCTGCCCGTACATCTCGGCAAGCGCCGCCGCGTAGGACCTCAGACGCTCGTCGGCGCCGTGGTAGCGCGGCAGCGGGTTCTGGTCGCCGCCGGCGCCGGCGAGGAAGAGCGCCACCGCGCCCGGATGCCGCGCCTCGAGCGCCGCTTGCGCAAAACCCGGCCAGTCGCCGCTCACCTGGTAACCGGCAAGCGTAGTGGGGTGACAGGCATAGCCGAAGACGACCGCCTTGAGCCGCCCGGCAGCGTCCCGCACGCTCAGCACCGGCACGTCCGGGTCGACCGGACCGGGCAGCGCCCGCCCGCCGGGACGAGCCCGCCGGCGGTTGACGGCAAAGCCGGCCAGCCCCTGTTCGAAAGCCAGCGTGGCCGGCGCGCGGTTGTCAACCGCCTCCTGGATGACGGCGACAAGCTGGTCGAAGAGTCGGTCGGTGTAGCGAGCAACGGCCTGCACCTGTTGGGTCGGCAGCTCGTAATACAACGGTAAGACGCCGCGCGTCACCGGCGCACTGTGGTTGTGCGAACAGTTGACCAGCAGCCGCTCGCGCCCCACCCCGACCGCCTGCCGCGCCCGCGCGGCGATCCTCTCGACGTCCTCGCGGCCGAAACCCACCAGGTCGGTCGCCACCAGCACCGCGATCCGGCCCGTTTCGTCCTCGAGCGCCAGCGCCTTGGCCCAGATGTCGGCCAGCACCCCCCGGAAGGCCGATCGCGATGAGCAAATCCGGCCAGCCAGATCGGCTCCTCGGGCGTGATGCGGACCCGTGCTGCGCCGGCCTTCCACCGCGTTTCGGCGGCGGCGATCGAAAAGCTCAACAAGACGGGCAACAGTCTGCGCATGTCGTCCCATCTTAGCCGAGGCTCGAACTGCCGCGGCTAAAAATACTTCTTGACGATCCAGGCCGGCTGCCAGGGGTCCGGCTTGCGTTCGGCGCCCGTCATGTCGACCGCCATCGGCTGCGGCTTGTCGGTCGCGAGCGGCTGCGCATCGCCCAGGCGGCGCTGCCATTCCGCAACGAGCGACAGCATCTCGTCGCGCCGGCCGGCCAGTTCGGGCACCTCGGCCAGATTGCGCAGCTCGTGCGGGTCTTCGGCCAGGTCGAACAACTGCGTGTAGTTGATCTGCGGGTAGCGGATCAGCTTGTACCGCTCGTCTCGAACGGCCCGCATCAGGTTGGTGAAGGAGAGAAACAGCGAATCCCGCACGCGTTGCTTTTCGCCGCGCCAGAGGGGCGCAAGGTCCGCGCCGTCCAGATCGGCCGGGGAGGCCAGGCGCGCCAGGCCCAGGATGGTCGGAAACAGGTCGAGCAGATAGACGAGCGCCTCCGTGGAGCCTCGTGCGATGCCGGGACCGGCGATGATGAGCGGCACCCGCTGGCTGTGCTCGTAGAGATTCTGCTTGCCGAGCAGGCCGTGGCTGCCGAGCGCCAGACCGTTGTCGGCCGTGTAAATGACGTAGGTATGAGAGGCATGGCCGGACTCCTCGAGTGCCGCCAGAATCCGGCCCACCTGCTCGTCCAGGTGCGTGATCATGCCGTAGTACTCGGCGAGCTGGTCCCGGATCACCTCCGCCGTCCTCGGCCAGGCGGCGAGGTTTTCGTCGCGGCCGCCAAGATGCCCGTTGTTGAAAGGGTGTTGCGGCAGGAAGTTCGGCGGAAGCGGCGGCCTCTGCTCGTAATAGGGGCGCAAGAAGGCTTCGGGAGGCTGCCTGGGGTCGTGCGGAGCGGTGAAGGCGACATAGGCGAAGAACGGGCGTCCGCTCCGATGACGGCGCAGGAACTCGATCGCCGCGTCGGCGAACAGCTCGCTTGAGAATCCCTCCGCCATGCGTGCATTCACCAGGCGGCCGTCTCCGCTGAGATCCTCCACCGGGACCCGGGTGTGGTCCGACATGCCGCCGAAAAAGACCGCCTGCCCGCCGGCGAAGCCGCGGAGAAACGACGGCCTCTCGTTGTGCCACTTGCCGGTGGCGAAGGTCACATAGCCCGCCTCGCCTAACAGCTCCGGCAAGATTTTGACGCCTTCCAGATTGTTCGGCACGCGGAAATAGGCGCGGCCGGTGTGGAGCATCGCCCGGCTGGGGATGCACACGGCGCCGGTGTTCGAGCCGAGGTTATAGGCGGCGTGGAAGCTGAAGCCGCGCTCGGTGAGCCGGTCAAGATGCGGCGTCCGGATGTGCGCATTGCCCCAGGCCCCGATGGTATCTGCGCGTTGATCGTCCGCAATCAGCAACAGGATGTTGGGCCTCTCCGGCGGCCGGCACCCGCAGCCGGCCACAGCGAGCGCCAAGGCGAGCGGAAGCGCCAGAACCCAAAGACCGCTGCTCGACGCCATAGGCGCAAGTATAGCGTTGTACAATCGGCTTCTCATGACACTCACGGAACTCAGGCGCGAGGTTCTCGAGGCCAACCTCGAGCTGGTTCGCCGCGGGCTGGTTCTCTACACCTTCGGCAACGCGAGCGGCCTGTGGCGCCAGCAGCGGCTCGTCGTGATCAAGCCGAGCGGCGTCCCGTTCGAGGAGTTGACGCCGGAAGCCCTGGCGGTCACGGATCTCGAAGGGCGGCTCGTCGAGGGCCGGCTCAAACCGTCCACGGATCTGGCCACCCATCTGGAGATCTATCGCGCCTTCGACGGCGTCGGCGGCATCGTCCACACTCACTCCACCTACGCCACCGCCTGGGCGCAGGCTCGGCGCGAGATTCCCTGCTTCGGCACCACCCACGCCGACTACTCTCGCTGGCCGGTCCCGCTGACGGCGCCGCTTGAGCCCGAAGAGATTGAAAGCGACTACGAGCGCAACACCGGCCGCGCCATTGTGCGGCGCTTCGAGCGCCTCAGCCCGCGCGAAGCGCCCTGGGTGCTGGTTTCCGGGCACGGACCCTTCTGCTGGGGCGCCTCCGCGAAAGAGGCTGTCTTTCATGCGGTGATCCTCGAGGAGGTCGCCCGCCTGGCCTGGCTGACCGTCGCACTGGAGCCTGCTGCGGCCGCGCTGCCGCAGCTTCACATCGACCGGCATTTCCTCCGCAAACACGGCCCGCAAGCCACCTACGGACAAGCTCCTTCCGGCGCGCCTTACCAGAAGTAGATGTAGAAGGCGACGATCACGCTCAAGATAATGGCCGTGTGGATTACGTCCCAGTAGTTCCAGCTGGCACGCGTTTCGGCTTTCTGCTCCGGCGTCGAGGAGGCAAACGTGAGCCCGCGTAGCTTCTCGGGCGAGGGTTTTTCCGTGAACGCGCTCACGATCAGGATCACCGCGATGGTGGCAAAGAACAGCAGAATGCAGTAATGCAGCCAGTTCATGGCGACGATCGCATACAGCCAACCCTCCGGATCCAGCCGCTCGCTGAAGACATCGAGCACCAGCCGGAGCATGCCCATCGCGAAACCGAAGACCAATCCCACGGTTCCGCCCGCGCTTGTGGCGCGCGTCGAAAACACGCCGAGCAGGAAGACGGCGGCGATGCCCGGCGCAATCAGACTCTGCACGTTCTGCAAGTACTCGTAAAGCACGGCGGCGATCGAACGCATCAGCGGAATCCAGGCCACGCCCAGGCCCACCACCGTCGCCGTGGCCACGCGCCCGACGAAGACCAGGTGCCGTTCCGTCGAGGCCGGTCGGAGCTTCTTGTAGAAGTCCACCGTGAACAGCGTCGCCGAGGAGTTGAACAGCGAGGCGAGCGAACTCATGAGCGCCGCTACCAGCCCGCCCACGACCACGCCGCGCAGCCCGGCCGGCAGGAGCGCCGAAACCAAGGCCGGGAAGGCTTCATCGGAGCTTCTAAGCTCGAGCAGTCCTTTCTGGACCATCGTGTAAGCGATCATGCCCGGCACCAGAAAGATGAAGACCGGTAGCAGCTTCATGTAAGCCGCAAAGATGGCGCCCCGTCGCGCATGCTTCTGACTCTTGGCCGATAGCGTCCTTTGCACGATGTACTGGTCCGTGCACCAGTACCAGAAGCCGATGATCGCCGAGCCGAGCAACACCCCGGTCCAGGGAAACTGCGGGTCCGAGGCCGGGCGAATGAGGTGAATGTTGGCGCCGACGTGCCGCTCCACCTCGCTCCATCCGCCCACGGCCGCGAGTCCCGAGATCAGGATGACAACCGAGCCGATGATCAGCACCGGCGCCTGGAGGATCGAGGTGTACAGCACCGCCTTCATGCCGCCGAAGATGGTGAACAGGCCGGTCAGCGCCACCAGGCCGATGCCGCTGATCCAGAAAAAGTCGATGCCCATCCATTCGTCGATGCCGAGCACGGTCTTGAAGACCACCCCTCCGGCGTAGACCGTGACGGCCACCTTGGTCAGCACATAGCTGACCAGTGAGATGAGCGATAAGAACCACCGCGCGCCGGGCGAATAGCGGCGTTCGAGGAACTCCGGCATGGTGAAGACCCTGCTGCGGGCATAGAAGGGCACAAACACCCAGCCGAGCACCAGGATCAGCCAGGCGTGCATCTCCCAGTGGGCCATCGCCATGCCGCTTTCATAGCCGGTGCCGGCCAGTCCCACCAGGTGTTCGGATCCGATATTGGAAGCGAAGATCGAGGCGCCGACGGCCACCCAGCCGGCGTTGCGGCCCGCCAGGAAGTAGTCGGCCGTATCCTCCTCCTTTTGCTTGAGCACCCAAACAACGATGGCGATGAGGGCGCCAAAAAACGCCGCCAGTACCAGCCAGTCCAGCCCGGTGAAACCGATCACGATGCGCCTCTCCCTTCCTTGCGCCGGCCGCTTTGGGGCCGGCGTGCTTGCAAACGAACGATTCTATCCCCTCGGGAGAGAGGCTAGGGGGAGAGACTGCTCCCGCGCCCTATCCGGTGATTTCGATCGTCTGTGCGAGGTTGCCCCGGCGCGTCGGGACGAATTTGATCGAGGCTTGCTTGCCCTTGTGTGCCGGCAGCTCGTCTAGCTTGACCTTCTGCCCGCCCGAGGTGATCCGGGTGCCCGCTCGGAGCACGAAGCTGTAGGTGACGCCGCGTTCCCCCTCGACCACGAGCAGCTTTTGGGCGGTGTCGACAATGGCAATCTCTCCGGAAAGTGTCTCGGCAGGTCCGAGGGCGTCGCCCTTGGCGCCTTGTCCGGCCGCCGGAGAGACGGCGCCTGCCACGAGCAAACACAGGATCGGGAGAAGAACCTTCGTCAACTGCATGATTCCAACCTCCCCGAAAATTATGGTAACTCCGGTGCGGCGACTCGGCAAAGGCGCTCGCGGCGGATAGAATGGTCACTTCAGGGTCGCTCCATGAAACTCACCAGCCATACCATCACGCAAGGCCGCGATCGCGCTCCGGCACGCGCCATGCTCAAGGCCATCGGCTTCACCGACGAGGACCTGGCCAAACCGATCATCGGCGTCGCCAACACCTGGATCGAAACGATGCCCTGTAACTACAACCTCCGGGCCCTGGCCGTCAAGGTCAAAGAGGGGATCCGGGCGGCCGGCGGCACCCCTATGGAGTTCAATACCATCGCCATCAGCGACGGCGTCACGATGGGGACCGAAGGGATGAAGGCTTCGCTCGTGAGCCGTGAGGTCATCGCCGACTCGATCGAGCTGCTCGTGCGCGGCCACATGTTCGACGGCGTCATCGCCTTGGTGGCCTGCGACAAGACGATCCCCGGCGCCGCCATGGCGCTGCTTCGCGTGAACGTGCCCGGCTTGGTGCTCTACGGCGGCTCGATCCTGCCCGGCCGCCTCGATGGGCGCGAACTCACGATCCAGGACGTCTTCGAGGCCGTGGGCGCAGCCGCCGCCGGCAAGATCACCGAAGAGGAGCTGCGGGCGATTGAAAACGCCGCCTGTCCGGGCGCCGGGGCCTGCGGCGGCCAGTTCACGGCCAACACCATGGCTACGGTCATGGAGATCATCGGACTGTCGCCGTTTGGCACCGCCTCCATCCCTCAAGTGGATCCTCGAAAGGACGACGTGGCCTTCCGGTGCGGCCAGTTGATCGTCGAGGCCGTCCGCCGCAATCTCAAGCCGCGCGACATCGCCACGCGCGCAGCTTTCGAAAACGCAATCGCCGCCGTGGCCGCCACCGGGGGCTCCACCAACGCTGTGCTTCACCTGCTGGCCATGGCCCGCGAGGCCGAGGTTCCGCTCGAGATCGACGAATTCGACCGGATCAGCAGCCGCACGCCGCTGCTGGTAGACCTTAAGCCCACAGGCAAATACGTCGCCGTCGACGTCGACAAGGCGGGCGGGATTCCGGTGATCGCCCGGCGGCTGCTTGAAGGCGGCTACGCCGACGGCTCGACGATGACCATCACCGGGCGAACCTTTGCTGAGGAAGCCGCCGAAGCCCGAGAGACGCCCGGGCAGGATGTCATCCATCCGTTGTCGAATCCGATCAAGCCCACCGGCGGCCTGATGATCCTTCGCGGCAATCTCGCCCCGGACGGGGCGGTGATCAAGGTAAGCGGAGCGGACCGGATGTCGCACCGCGGGCCGGCCCGTGTCTTCGACCGCGAGGAAGAGGCTATGGGCGCCGTCACGCGCGGAGAGATCCGCCCGGGCGACGTCGTGATCATCCGCTACGAGGGCCCGAAGGGCGGACCGGGCATGCGTGAGATGCTCGGGGTCACCGGAGCCATTGTCGGCGCGGGCCTGGGTTCGAGCGTAGCCCTGCTGACCGACGGCCGCTTTAGCGGCGCCACCCGCGGATTCATGATCGGGCACGTGGCGCCCGAGGCTGCCGACGGCGGACCGATTGCGTTGGTTCGGGATGGCGATCTCGTCGCGATCGATCTCACCACGCGGCGGATCGACCTGCACGTCGACCCAAGCGAGCTCGAGCGGCGCCGCCAGGACTGGCGTCCGCCAGAGCCCCGCTACCGGACCGGCGTCTTCGCCAAATACGTCCGGCTGGTCGACTCCGCCGCGCGCGGCGCTGTCACCAGCGGCGCCTGATCAGGATGCCAGGGCGGCTAAGTGGGGCGCGATCATCTTCTCGAGCTCGGAGCGGCCCACGGCGCCGACCCTCTGATCGATCACCCGGCCGCCCTTGAACAGCAGCAGCGTCGGGATGCCCCGAATGTTGTACCGCATCGCGGTGGCGCCGTTTTCGTCGACATTCAACTTGCCGACCTTTAATCGGCCGGCATAGGCGTCGGCGATGGCCTCCACCGTGGGGGCAATCATGCGGCACGGGCCGCACCACTCGGCCCAAAAGTCCACCAGAACTGGAAGCTCAGAGTTTAAAACCTCCCGGTCAAACCCCTCATCGGTGAAAGTCAAGACATTTTTGGATGCCATCCAGTTGTTCTCCAGGAATCGGCGATAGGATGCGGCGGGAAGACCGCCTGCCGCGGCGGGCAGTGCGAGGTTTCTATCGCCGCTCCCTCACTATGATGAGAAAAGCACGCGGAAGGATTCAACCGCCGGCCGTCTCGTAGGATGATGGAAGCTCCGACCCCTGTGCTGATCGCTCTCCTCTTAGCCTGGCTTCAGACGGCGGCGCCCGTCTGGGAGCGCAAGTCGGCCGCCTCGTCGACCGACGAGGAGTTGGTTCTCCTGCTCACCTCCTCCCCTTGGGCTCAGATGCACCAGCTCAAGCTGCCCGCCGCCAAGGGCGCTCCCTCAGGCGGCTTTGCCAACCCAAGCGTGCATCTCTTTCTGGCCACTGCCGCGCCGGTGCGCCAAGCAGAGCAGGAACTGCGCCGCCGTAAGATGCAGGCGAGCGCCGCCCCGGAGTCGGCCTCCGATTCGGAGTTCGAGGAGTTCCTGGCGGTCAATCCAGGGCGCTACGTCGTCCTCGCGGTGCGGATCCTCCGGCCGGACTTGCTCGAACGGCCGGCCTCCATTCAAAAGATGGAGCAAGACAGCCGCCTGAAGATCGGCAGCCGCAGCTACGAGCTGGTCGGATATTTCCTGCCCACCAGCGAAGATCCATACCTCCGGTTAGTCTTTCCGCGCGATGTGCGCGACTCCGACACGGAGCTGCGCTTCGAACTTTACGTGCCGGGAGTCCCCTTGCCGTTTCGGACCGTGCGCTTCGAGCTGGACAAACTCGTCTGGCACGGCCGACCTGAATATTGAATCGCCGGCGGTGAAGCCGCGGCGCTGCTCTGGGGCCCGCCGCCGATTATCAGGCGATCCGGTAACGATTCACCGTCTCCTCGTCGACCTCCACCCCCAGGCCCGGACCCTGCGGGACCCTCAGGCAACCGTCTTCGAGCCGCAAGGGCTCGCGCACCAGCGAACGGCTCAACGGACCCGCCGAGGTGTTGAACTCGACGAATGCCGCCCGCCGCGCCCAAGCCATCAAGTGAAGCGAGGCCGCCGTCAGCAAGTCCGAGGACCAGGAATGAGGGATGACCAGCCGGTTGGCCCGTTCGGCCATGTGAACGATTTTGCGCCCCACCGTCAAGCCGCCGCAGCGCGTCAAGTCCGGCTGGAGGACGTCCACGCGGGCCCGCTCGACTAGTTGCGCAAAGCCCCACTCGGTCGACTCCTGTTCTCCGCAGGCGATCATCGTCTCCACCTGCTCGGCCACCTGGCGGTAGCCTTCATAGTCCTCCGCATGGAGCGGCTCTTCGACGAAGTATGGCCGGTACGGCTCGAGGCTCCGAATCATCCGCACGGCCTCCTTAGGGGTTCGCTCGACGAACCAGCCGGTGTCGATCATCAGCTCGGCGCAGTCTCCCAAAGCCTCTCTGGCCGCCTCTACCAGCCGCAGATCGAGGGCGGGGTCGCCTCCGAAGACGCCCCAGCCGAACTTCACTGCCGTGAAGCCCTGATCCAGATACCGCCGCGCCGCCTCGCGCATCGCCTCCGGCGTCGGCCGGAACAGCGTGCTGGCATAGGCCCGCACCCGATCGCGCCAGCGCCCGCCGAGGAGAATGTGAACGGGCTGGCCGTAGTACTTGCCCATAATGTCCCATAGGGCAATGTCGATGGCCGACATCGCCTGAATGGTCGCGCCGCGGCGGCCGTAGTAGATGCTGCCCCGATACATCTTGTACCAGAGTCGTTCGACCTCGAGCGGATTCTCTCCCACGAGCAGCGCAGCGAGCCCGTCGAAACATTCCAGTCCGTCCTGGCTCCAGCGCGGCGCCTCGACGATGGCCTTGGCCACAGTCGGGACAGTCTCCATATCCGAATAGCCGACGATTCCAGCATCGGTAGAAACCCTGACCAGACCCATATAGGTCGGGCCCGGCGGCTCAGAGGCATCCTGCGGACTCCGGTACAGACCTGGCGATTTGAGCACCAGCACTTCGACGGCGGTGATCCTCATGGGGTCCTGTATAGTGTAATTCGGAACTGGGAGGACAAACCGCCTGTGCCAACCATCGTCTACGACCCCTCACGAATCGACTTCGACAAGCCGGGCAAGCACCACTACCAAGTGGCCTTTCATCTGGACTCGACTTGGGGTTACTCGCTGGTGCCCCTAACGGTGATCAACGGGCGCCGGCCGCTCGGTTCCGGTAGCCCGCCTCCGGGCGTGGTAGCCTTCGGAGGCACCCACGGCAACGAGTGGGAGGGACAGGTGGCCGTCAAACGGCTCTGCGCCGATCTTGACGCCGAACAGATCCGGGGCCGCGTCATTCTCATCCCGCAGCTCAGCGAGAGTGCCTGCGTGGCCAACACTCGCGGCTCGCCGCTCGACGGGGTCAACATGAATCGCGCGTTCCCCGGAAACCCGCGGGGCACCATCTCCTACCGGATTGCACACTTCGTCAAAACGCAGATCTTTCCCCGGGTGGGCGTGGTGCTCGACATCCACTCGGGCGGCAAGGAGGGCGCGTTTCCGATCTGTACCTCCTTTCACCCGATTCCCGATCCCGTTCAGCGCGCCGAAATCTACCGTGTGGCGCAGCTGTTCGACACGCCCGTCATCCTGATCTACTCCAGCCAAATGGCCTCCGGCCTGCTCACGGACGAAGCGGAGGCCGAGGGCAAGATCACCATCGGCGGCGAGTTCGGCGCGGGCGAATCGGTGAGCCTGGCCGGCACGCGCCACGCCTACGAGGGCATCAAGAACGTGCTGCGATACTACGGCATGCTCGAGGGCGATATCGTCAAGATCGACCCGACGCGGCCGGCGCCTCCGAAACTCGTCTCCGCTCCCAACCTCGAAGATTACATTCCTTGCCCGGCGGATGGCGTCTGGGAGCCAACCGTCGAGCTGGGCGCTAGCGTGGTCGAAGGGGAACTGATCGGCCGTTTGCATGACTTCTCGGACCACTCCTCGGCGCCACGTGAGATCCGGGCGCACCGGGCAGGCATCGTCGCGATGATGCGCCTCGGCGCCGTGGCCACGAAGGGTGTGACGCTCTACGTCATCGCCCAGGAAGCGACGATTTGAGAGCGCCTATGGCGGCGGCGCTCGGAGCGAATCGGATTGAACCGACGTCGTCGCGGCCCTGGCGCGTCGTCGGTCTGCTCTGGTTTGCTTTCCTGATCAACTACGTCGACCGTCAGGTGGTCTACTCGATCTTTCCGGTGCTTCGAAGCCAGTTGCGCTTCACCGAAGTGCAACTTGGCCTCATCGGTTCGGTCTTCACGTGGGTCTATTCCGTCTCGATGCCGCTTGCCGGGCGCTTGGCGGACTTGCTGCCTCGGCGGCGGATGGTGATCGCCAGCTTGATCCTGTGGAGTCTGGCGACGCTGGGAACGGGCTCAAGCGGCTCCGCAGGCGTCCTGCTGCTTTGGCGGGCCGCTATGGGTGTGACTGAGGCGCTCTATATTCCGGCCGCACTCGGCTTGATCGCCGCCGTTCATGGCGCCTCGACGCGCTCAAAAGCGCTCGCCATCCATGCAACCGCCCAACTGGCGGGAATCGCCCTCGGGGGCTGGTTCGGCGGCTGGTCGGCGGAAACGATCGGCTGGCGCAACGGCTTTTCCGTTCTGGCCGGCGTCGGACTGGCTTACGCGGTCGTGCTCGCCCGGGCGCTTCCCGGCGCGCCGGCGAACCTCGTCGAGAGCCCAAAGACACCGGCGGCGGCCTGGGACATCTTTCGCTCACGCTGCTATGTGATGCTGGCCGGCGTGTTCTTCGCCTTCTGCGCTGAGCTCTGGATGCTCTACGCGTGGCTGCCCGACTTCATCCACAGCAAGTTCGGTCTCTCGCTCGCCGAGAGCGGCTTCACGGCGACGTTTTACCTTCAAGGCGGCTCCGCCATCGGCGTTCTCGCGGGAGGCGCGATGGCGGATGCCGTGGCCAGACGCCTCCGGGCGGGGCGGTTTTATACCGCCGGCGCAGGCGTGTTCGTGAGCGCTCCGCTCGCTTACGCGACGTTCGCCTCCGAGTCGCTGGCAACGATGAGGCTGGCGGCGCTCGGTTTCGGAGCCGCTGCCGGGCTGATGATCGCGAATGTGTTTGCCGCCGCCTACGACGTGATTACCGAACGCAATTATGGGTTCGGGGCCGGAGTGCTGAATTTCGTCGGCGGCCTCTCCGGAGGCGCATCGATCTTCCTGACTGGTTTGCTCAAGGAGCGTTTCGGCGTGGCAACCCTCATGGCCTGGGCGGCGGCGGCCGCAGCCGCTGTCGCCGCCTTGATGCTGGCGGCCACGAGTGTTTGGTTCGAGAAGGATCGGCAGGGCCTGGCCGGCCGGCAGCCAGGGGGCGGGTCAGCGGTGCCGACCAGTGGTCGTTGAAGATGTCGACCCTATGAAGCGGCAATGCGGGAGGGGCTGGCGGGAAGCCTCAACCGGCGTCCCGCTCTTCGAGAATGGCTTCCAGTTCGGCGATTACCTCGAGATCCCGCGGGCGACCGGCAGCCCGCTTGACTTCGATGAGCTTCTCCAAACCCAGGAATCGGCAGGCGAATCCATATGGAGTGAGAACAATTGCGTGGGGCTCCAGATCTTCATAAGCGCCTCCGCCGGTGATCTCCCCAAGCAAGTCTATGTCGCCGAGCATCGTGGTGAGGGTGAAGTTCAGACCGCGGCGGAGCGTCTCGGCTTCCCATCGGAATGGGAGGCCCGGAGGAGCCCCTCGCAGATAAGGGTTGTAAGGGCGAAGCGCCTCGACCAACCGCAGGAGGTTTTCCGGAGTCCGGCGATAGACGATGTCCAGGTCAGCGGTCAACCTGACCGAGCCATGAGCCGCTGCGGCCACGCCGCCGACGACGATAAATTCCACGCCGGCTTGCCCGAGAGTCTCAAGCAGCTTCCGGAAGTCGGTCATCGCTTCCGGTGAGCGGAGCGGCCGGCGCGCTCGAGCTCCTCGCGAAACTGCTGTAGCCGTAAGAGGTTCTCCAGGCGCTCGCGCACGGACCGGCGAAGATTTTCCCGGATCAGGGTGCGGTCGATGTCTTTCTTGTAGAACTCGATCACCGGATCAGGTTCTAGCGGTGACGTGCGCTCGCGTACCATACGGCTGAATCCGCGTTTATCATATCGCGATCCTACCACGGCTGCCGGGACCCGGCTCCGGCGGAGTCCAGACCGGCCGGGCCCGGGAGGATGCGCTCTACCGGAGAGCCCTCCCCCGCCGAACCGGGAAGGGGTTAGAGAAGATTCGGCTTGACTTTCCCTTTTTGTTCGCCAAGAATGAAAGCAGAGGACTGGTTGCATGGCCCTGACTCGCAGGCAAAAGGAAGTACTCGACTTCATTTGGCGCTTCGTCGAAGAGAACGGCTACAGCCCTAGTTATGAAGAGATCGCTCACGGACTTCGGCTGGCTTCGCTGGCCACGGTGCACAAGCACATCTCCGCTCTGAACGCCAAGGGGTATCTGCGCAGGGCCTACAATCAAAGCCGGTCTTTGGAGGTCTCGCCGGAGTATGTGGCGGAGGCCCGCAGGCAAATGGCGGTTGTGCGACATACGGTTCCACTCGCTGGACGCATCGCCGCCGGCGCTCCGGTTGAAGCCTATCCAGGAAACGAGACCCTGAACTTTTCGGAATTCCTCGGCAGCCGTGAGGTTTTTGCGCTGGAGGTTCGTGGAGACTCGATGATCGAAGATCACATCCTGGATGGCGACTTCGTGTTGGTGGAGCGCACCGCCCAGGTCAATGACGGAGATGTGGTCGTCGCTTTGGTGGACGGAGCGGAGACGACATTGAAACGGTATTTCCGCGAGCCCGGCGGGAACGTGCGCCTTCAGCCCGCCAACCCGCACATGTCGCCGATGGTTCTAGCCGCCGACCGCGTCCAGATACAGGGGCGATTGCTTGCGGTGCTGCGCAAGTACCGGTAAGCAACTCGGCTTGTAGGCTCACCACGCCACCGGCGGCCGGTTGGAGGCAATTTGCCCCTCTCAGCCCGTAACTGGCGAAGCCGAGCCGACATTCACGTCGAAAAACTTTTGCGCGATCACCCAGGAGTCTCCCCCATCGTTGCTGGTCGCCATCGTGTGCGGTCCGAATGCCCACAGCCGGCCCCGGCTTAGCACCAATGCCACAAGCGCCTCGCCGGCGTCGAGCTTGAGCGGGTGCCAGCTCTTCCCTCCGTCGTGGCTGGCAAGGATGCGCTCGCCGACGATGTAGCCGGTGCCGTCGGGTGCAAAAACGATCGACCTGAGCCAGCCGGGATCCGGCGAGGCAAGTCGCGACCAAGTGTTGCCTCCGTCGACGGTGTAAAGGATCAGGCCCGCAATGCCTACCACCCACCCCTCAAGCGGGCTGCGGAACCACGCTGCGGTGAGCGTCTGGTAAACGTTGGCGGCAGACACGGGTTCCCAAGACGACCCGCCGTCGGCGGTGCGGCGGTGAGCGTCTGGTAAACGTTGGCGGCAGACACGGGTTCCCAAGACGACCCGCCGTCGGCGGTGCGGAGGATGATCCCGTTCCAGCCGACCGCCCAACCGTGCTGCTCATCGAGAAACCAGATGCCCTCGAGGTTGTTGCGTGTCAGACTGGGTTGGACACGCCAAGTTTGGCCACCGTCGGCTGAATTCAGGATCGTTCCATCGTTGCCCGCTACCCAGACGCTGTTTCCCCGGATGGCGATGGAGTTCAGGTGGCTTCGAACTCCGGAAACCCGCGGTCTCCAGCTTGCGCCGCCGTCCTCGGTGACGAGCAGCAACCCGTCCGCGCAGGCCACCACCGCGTGGTGCACGCTGCTCAATCGAATCGCTCGAGCGCGAACCTCCCCAAGGTGCAGGGTCGTCCACGTGCCACCGCCGTCATCTGTCCTGTAAATGCGTCCGTTGTCGCACAAGACCCAGGTGGTTTCGTCCCCGTACGAGGCTACGTCCCGAATCCAGCACGCCGCTGACTGAGCGCCGTTCGCCAGGCTTGCGCCAAAAACCAAAAGCAAGAGGCTCAAGGGTCGGCGCGTCGGCTCTCCGAGCCCCACCGCTTACCTCCCCTCCATGACGACAAAGAAGGTGCGGCCGCCGCGATTCACGAGCAGCATGATCGGCCCGTCTCCGGCGCGGCGAATGGCGCGTTCGAAAGTGGCGACGTTCGTCACGGCCTCGCGATTGACCTCTTGGATGACATCGCCCCGCTGGAGGCCTGCTTCAGCCGCCCGGCTGAAGGGTTGCACTTGTGTGACGACGACACCGAAGGTATCGCGCGGAAGTCCCAGTTGGCGCGCCACTTGCGGCGTCAGGTCGTCAACCTGGACGCCCTCGAGGGGCCCGCCTTGGCCCGGGCGACGCGCGGCTTCTTCAGGGCGCTCCCGGAGCTCGCCGAGCTCCACCGGGATCGTCATCGATTTGCCGTCACGGACCACCTTGAGGTGAACCTTTTTGCCCGGACCGGCCCGGGCGATTGTCAACCGGAGTTGTCGGCTGTCTTCAATCTTTTCGTCGTCGACGCCGATAATGACGTCTCCTGTCTGGAGACCGGCGCGCGCGGCTGGGCTGCCGCTTTCGACGGCTCCGACTATGGCGCCGCTCGGCTCGGCAAGCTTGAGCGCCTTGGCCATCGCCGGGGTCACCGGTTGGATGGAGACCCCGAGCCAGCCGCGAACGACACGACCCTTTTCGATGATCTGTTGCATGACTTCGCGCGCCATGTTGGAAGGAACCGCGAAGCCGATGCCCTGGTGGCCGCCGCTCCGGGAAAGAATCGCGGTGTTGATCCCAATCACCTCGCCTCGAACGTTCACCAGTGGACCGCCCGAATTGCCGGGATTGATGGCCGCATCGGTCTGGATGAAATCCTCGTAATCTTCGATGTTGAGCCCGCCGCGCCCCGTGGCGCTGACAATTCCCATGGTCACAGTCTGACCGATGCCGAAAGGATTGCCCATCGCCAAGACGATGTCGCCCACCGCCACCGTTTTCGAATCCCCCAGTGGGAGATGAGGGAGATTCTCCGCCTTCTCCTTGAGTTTCAAAACCGCAATATCGGTTCTCGGATCCGCACCCACAATCTCGGCTTTCAACTCCCGCTTGTCGGAAAGGGCGACCACGATCTCCGTGGCGTCCCGGATCACATGCTCGTTCGTCAGGATGTAGCCGTCCGGACTGACGATGACACCCGAGCCGAGCGAGCGTTCTCGACGCTCGCGGGGAATATCGAATCCCCAGTTAAAGCCGAAAAAGTCCCGAAAGAACGGGTCCATGAAGAATGGGGCTCGCTCACCCCTGGTCTCGACCACCTTGGTGGTCGAGATGTTGACGACCGCCGGCAGCGCCTTTCTGACGACACCGCGAAACCCGGTAGCGAGAGACGCGGCGTCGGCTGGAGGCTCCGGGTCGGCAGCGTGGGGAGGTGTACCCGGCGGCCCTCCGCGTTTGGTCTTCTCCGTGGCCAGGGAACCGACTACACCACCCAGCAACAACATCAAAACCAAGGTCAGCACCGCTAAAGGCTTGGAGACTTGCAAGGGTCGTCGCGTCATACGTCTGCCTTCCGTCGGAGTAAACACCATGCAACCATGGCCTGGCGTCAGCGGACACCCCGGTCTGCCGCCCGGCAGGCGTTCGGTCGGAATCACGGGTCCGAAGCCGCCTTCTGCTGCGGTCGTCCGGCCGCAACTGGCTGATGGGCGGCGGGATGTCGCCCACCCCACCCATAGGACGAGAGGCTCGCCGCGGCGGTTTCATACCGGGGGCCTTGGCCATTCTACTGTTTTCGGTTGAGAGATTTTCCGAGCGCGTGCACCAGCTATTTCGTAGGGTGTTGCGATGCTGCTCAGTGAATCGGATCGTGAGAGGGCCATTGAGGCCGCATTGGCTCAATTGGATCGTCAATTTGGCCGAGGAACGGTGCTCCGCCTCGGCTCCAACCATGTCATACCCGTGACGGTAATTCCGTCGGGCTCGATCTCGCTCGACGCGGCGCTCGGCGTGGGGGGATTCCCTCGCGGCCGGGTCGTAGAGGTTTACGGCCCGGAGTCCTCTGGAAAGACCACCCTGGCATTGCATGTCGTCGCTGAAGCGAATCGCGCCGGGGGTACGGCGGCGTTCGTCGATGCCGAGCACGCGCTCGATCCGGTCTACGCTCGGAGGCTCGGGGTCGATGTCGATAACCTCCTTGTCTCTCAGCCCGATTACGGCGAGCAGGCCTTGGAGGTCACTGCCGCGTTGATCGGATCCCGGGTCCTGGACGTGGTCGTGATCGACTCGGTCGCTGCGCTGGTGCCGAAAGCAGAACTGGAGGGCGAGATGGGAGACAGCCACGTCGGCCTACAAGCCCGCCTGATGTCGCAGGCGCTCCGCAAGCTCACCGGGTTGGTGGCGCGCACGAACACATGCCTGATTTTCATCAATCAGATTCGGGAAAGAATCGGGGTGATGTTCGGCAACCCGGAGACAACGACCGGGGGACGCGCCCTCAAGTTCTACGCATCCGTGCGCATGGAAGTTCGGCGAACAGCCGCCATCAAGGACGGCGAGGAGGTCATCGGCAGCCGCACGCGGATCAAGATCGTCAAGAACAAACTGGCCTCCCCGTTCCGTGAGGTTGAGGTGGACCTGATCCACGGCGAAGGGATCTCGCGCGAGGCCGATCTGCTTGACGCCGGTCTCAAATACGAACTGATCGAGAAGACCGGAGCATGGTTCAGCTTTCATGGCGAGCGGTTAGGGCAAGGACGGGAGAACGCCAAGCAGTTTTTGAAGGAGAACCCGGAGCTCGCCGGCCGCCTCGAGGATGAGCTCAGGACGCGGCTTGGACTGCGGGCGCCGACAGCCGAGTCAACTCCGCCGAAAACGGCTGACGCGGGCGCTGCAAAGGCCGCTTCGAACCGTCCCTAAAGCGCCCGGGTGCGTCGGCAGCCCGGAAAATCGCCGCTTGGGCGTGCCCAACCTGCTCACAGACCCGAAAAATGGGCCGGGAAAGTCACTTTTCTCTTTACAGGCCGTATCTTCTTCCCTTATCATGAAGCAGCACAATTTTTGAGGCCTGCTACTGGCGGGCCTACTCAGGTTCATTGGGAGAACGAAGGAGAGTATGCCAGAGAAGAGAATGACGCAGAGTGAATTTGTGAAGAAGATCGCTGCGGTCGCAGGCATTCCGAACAAAGTGGCCAAGCAGGTCATCGACGCCTATGCCCAGACCGCGATCGCCGAGACGAAGAAGAACGGCGTGTTCGTGCTGCCGGGACTCGGCCGTTTGGTGCGCGTGGAGCGCAAGGCTCGCATGGGCCGCAATCCCGCCACCGGCGAGCCGATCAAAATCCCGGCCAAGAAGGTGGTGAAGTTCCGCGTCGCAAAGGCCGCGCGGGACGCCATCGTGCCGCCGAAGAAAAAGTAGCCCCCACGCCTCGCTCCTCAAAGGAAAACCCCGCGACGCAGAGGTCGCGGGGTTTGCTTTGAGTGGGCCGTGACGCTGCCCGGACCCAACTACCGGGACGGGCAAGGCTACGTCGGCTTCTTTTCCTCTGTTGTCTTTTCCTCGCTCTTTAGAGCGTTCTTAAAGTTCCGGATGCCTTCGCCCAAACCCTTGGCCACTTCGGGAATCTTCCGGCCCCCGAACAGCAGGACGGCGATTCCCAGGATGATCAAGAGCTCCGGCAAGCCAATGGATCTCATGCGGCCTCCTAAAAGACACCTTCATTGTATGGACGCCCACGGTCCTGCGTCAAGCTGCTTCGCCGCGCCCTCTTGCCGACCGGCGTCGCGACGGCAGGGCCCTCGCTGACTCGAGGCGACTCCACGCGATCTGGGACAGTTTCTCGCTGAGCGTGCGAATCTCTTGGTAGCGCTTTATCGCCGCTTGGACCAGGGGTTGAAGCTGCTTGGGTATGCAGAGCTGGCGCAAGCGCCCGCCGTCCCTCTGCACAAGATACCAAGAGGCGTGGAGTTGGCCTTGCAAGCACCGGCATCGGGCCTTCCCGCAGCGCCGGCTCCGCAGACTGAGGGTGCCGCGCAGAAGGGGCCCTTCCAGGATCACCTCCATGAGGCGGCGCCTGAACGCAGCCTCTTCATCACGTTCAGCGTGAGTACTTAAAGCCATTTCTGATACAACGGGATGATACCAGAGACCGACGTTTAATTGACACCACGCGCCTTGTCCCCTTACGCTGGTGGTAGGCGTCAGTTGGCCGGCGTAGCTCAGCGGTTAGAGCGACGGTCTCATAATCCGTAGGTCGTAGGTTCGAATCCTACCGCCGGCACCATTCCGACGTTCAGGAGACGCTCACCTCCCGGCCGACGATGAGCTCGTAGATTCGTTCCAGGTCTTCCGGCGAATAATACTCGATTTCAATCCGACCCCGTTTCGCGGACTTTGGAACGATCCGCACACGCGTCCCCAACACCCTTTCGAGCTCCATAACGGCCGCCTTGATATTCGGATCCTCAACTGCCGATTCGACACTATTAGGCTCTCTTGGCTCGGTCAGACGCTGTACCATCCGCTCCGTTTGCCGGACTGAGTACCCTTGAGCAACCACCTTCTCGGCAAGGCGCGTTTGCAGCTCGGCTGAGGGCAGTCCCAGCAATGCTCGTGCATGCCCGACCGACAGGCGTCTTTCCGCGACCAGAACCTGGACCTCGGCCGGAAGGCGCAGTAACCGGAGCAGATTCGTAATCGTGGTCCGGTCTTTACCAGTTCGCTGACCGATCTGCTCGTGGCTCAGCTTGAGCTCTCGGACCATCCGGTCGAAGGCGTGGGCGAGTTCGATCGGGTTCAGGTCCTCGCGCTGGATGTTTTCGACGAGGCTGAGCTCGAGCAGCTTCTCGTCAGCAAGATCCTGAATAACCGCAGGCACGCGTTCCAAGCCCGCAAGCCGGGCAGCACGCAGGCGGCGTTCGCCTGCCACGAGCTCATACCTGTCGCCGCGACGCCGCACGATCAACGGCTGAATGATCCCGTTCGCACGAATGGACTCCGCCAGTTCGGAAAGTCGCTCGGGCTCAAAAACGGTCCGGGGCTGGACGGGGTTCGGATCGATGTCACTGATTTGGAGCTCTCGAACGCCAACTGAGGCAGACGGGGCGGCCTCGGTGGCCTTCTCAGGAAATAACGCCGAAAGACCCCGGCCCAGCGCTCTTCGATGCTCTTGCGGTCTGTTCATTTTGTAGGATCTCCTTCGCGAGCTGGATGTAACATTCCGCACCCCTTGAGCGGACGTCGTACATCAGGATCGGTTTGCCATGACTCGGCGCCTCTGCCAGGCGGACGCTTCGCGGAATGACCGTCCGAAAGATTTCACCGGCGAAAAACTCCTTCAAGTCCTCAGCTACTTGCCTGGACAGGTTTGTCCTCTCATCATACATGGTGAGGAGAATGCCCTCAATTCTCAGGTGGTGATTGAAACTCTCCCGGACGCGGTCGATAGTGTCCAGCAGCTGCGTGATCCCTTCCAAGGCGAAAAACTCGCACTGAATTGGGATCAGCACGGAGTCTGCCGCGATCAAAGCATTGAGCGTGAGGAGATCAAGGGCTGGGGGACAGTCGATCAGGATGAAGCGATAGCGCTCCCGAAGCGGCTCGATCTTGTCTCTTAGCCGGAACTCTCGACGATTGGCGTCGACCAGCTCGAGATTGGCCGCCACGAGATTTCGGTCGGCAGGCGCGAGATGCAAGCCGTCGATCGCGGTTTCCACGATCACGGAGGCAAGATCCTCTTGCCCGGCCACCGCGTCGTACACCTTGAGGCTGGGAGTCGACTTTTGGAATCCAAGGCCGGTTGTGGCATTGCCTTGAGGATCTATATCAATCAGAAGAACCTGATAGTCGCTAACGGCGAGCGAGGCAGCGAGATTGATTGCGGTGGTTGTCTTGCCGACCCCACCTTTCTGATTGGCAATCGCAATAACCTTGCCCATGGCGGGAGCTTTGAGGTCATGGTATCACGCTTTGGGGCTGCCCGACGACGTTTCACGTGGAACGTTCGGCAATGTCGGCCGATCGATAAACCCCTAGCATTGCAAAGCCGCTCCGCATCCACGGAACCCGTACCGGATCCGCCCAGGAAATTCTCACGTCCTTCCCAAGATCCTGCACAGACG
>Ga0308391_1000107_pt1 | contig 32741 bp, 31 predicted proteins | sample Hotspr20Samplet1_FD_202363 | JGI IMG/M metagenome (GOLD analysis project Ga0308391, IMG submission 202363) | Hot spring phototrophic mat microbial communities from Octopus Spring, Yellowstone National Park, Wyoming, United States - 20050623_t1 ... | reverse complement strand
TGGCGCTGGATCGGACGCAGTTCAACCAGCTCGCGGACCTGTATGCCGACGGGTATTACTCGTTCAATTCTCTAACGGAACTGCTGCTGGCCGCGCCCAGCAGCGGTAGCGTCATGCTGCCGGGCTCCGATAGCGCCAGGGGCTGGAGGCAGGTCTTTTTCTCCGCCTTCGTACAGAACGAATTCCGAGTGAGACCGAGCTTGGGCGTGAGTCTGGGCCTGCGCTACGAAACCTACACCACGCCGTCGGAAGTCAACGGGAAGACAGCAGCTTTCACCGGTGACTTCTTCTCCTCCGAGAGCCCCGTCGTGGGAGCGCCGCTGTTCCGAAATCCCTCCCGCCTCAATTTCGGTCCTCGCGCAGCTTTAGCCTGGTCACCGTTTGCATCCCGGCGCACCGTGTTTCGAGCGGGCGCCGGCGTGTTCTACGATGCGATCAGCAGCCGGGAGTTGGTCATCGCCGGGGCGCGCATGCCGCCCTTCTACCAGCGGGCAACTATCATCCGCCCTGTATTTCCGAGAATTCTGGACGCTGTCGCCGGACGTCGGCCGGAGAACACGCTCGATCTTCTGGACTATCACCTCGTCCAACCGTACGTCGTTCAGTTTCAGTTTCAGATTCAGCGGCAACTGACCTCCGGCCTGCTGGCACAACTGGGCTATGTGGGATCCAGAGGTGTCCACTTGATGGGTTACATCGCCGAATACAATCCCAACCGTCCGCAATTGACTCCGGACCAGAGCTTGTTTTTTCCCGAAACGATCACGAGGATGAACCCCGCCTTCGGTTCCGTAGCCGCCCGGCGGTCGCAGTTTGACCCCAGTTATCATGCTTTGCAGGCGGGGCTGTCCCGGAGGTGGGCACGGGGGGTGGCGTTTCAGGCCAAATATGCCTGGGGCAAGTCTCTGGACAATGCGAGCTCTGCGATCATCTCCGATTTTGTTAACGTGAGCGGCGTACCCACCATGTTCAACTACCGCGCGAACCGCGGGCCTTCAGACTTCGACCTGCGTCACGTCTTTGCCATGAGTTTTTCTTGGGCCGTTCCGGGAGTCGGCCGGCAGGCCGCGGTCCGCCTCCTGCGCGGCTGGGAGATTCATTTGACGGCGCAGGCTCAGTCCGGGCCGCCGTTTAATCCCACGGTAGGGTTCGACCGTGCGCGGCTGTCCGGCGCCCGCGGCACCGACCTAAATCAGCGGCCCGACCTGGTCTGGCCGATTCCGGAGAAGCTGATTCTCGGTGATCCGCAGCGATGGTTCGATCCCCGGGCGTTTGCACTTCCGCCCGCCGGCCGGCACGGCAACCTTGGGCGAAACAGTCTCGAAGGCCCTGGGCTGGCGACGGTCGATGCCGCGCTCCACAAAGTGCTGTGGGGAACTGAGCGCCAGTCTGTGCGTTTCCGGGTGGAGGCCTTCAACATAACCAATCGCACGAATTTCCAGGTTCCCTCCGCTCGCACGCTCTTCGACAGCTCGCTCAACCGCATCGGTTCGGCGGGGCAGATCACGGCGACCACGACCACTTCCCGGCAGATCCAGCTCGCGCTGCGTTACGAATTCTGATTCGACCGCCGGCGCGGCTCCCACATTTACAGCGCGGGCGCACTCGGGCGCAATCTTTCGCCACTCCCTCGCGGGCGAAGCCGGCCCGAGCTCGGAATTCGCCTCTTGCCATCCTCACACCGAACGGATCAGAATTTCGAATTTGGACTGCGAGGGCAAGACCGGCGCGGAACGTTTCGATGAAGCCATCCAGAGAATCCCTGACAACGCGAGCCCGGACAGCGGCCTGCACCGCTTCACTCCTGTGGCGACGGCTTCGTCCCAGTCTGGGATGACGCCGGCGCGCCGCCCCTCCTACGGGACGCTCGCTCGCACCAAGGCGTTAAAGAACAGCTTGAACGTCTGGTAGCTCTGGGCGCGGTACTGCGGTCGCATGCCGAACAGAATCACCCGGCCGCCTCCGAGGGGCGCCTCGATGAGCGCCGCCCGGCCGCGAATGCGCTCCTCCCCGAGCAGCCAGCCAGAGGCCAGGATCCCGGAGTCCGGATAGCGGCCGACCGCCAGCGCCTCCGGCGCCTCCCACGCCGGGCTGGCCTGCGACCAAATGGTAATCTCGTCCGGCAAACCGTAGCGCAACGGGTGCCTGGTCAAACGGAGGCGCAACAGCGAGCCCGGTGAGTAATACTCCTCGCTCTTGAGCCCTTCCACGACGTTGCGCACGCCGAGCTCGAAGCGCCGCGCGGCATACTCGCTCGCCTGGTTGAGGAAGATCAGCGTCCCACCGGCGGCGGCGAACGTCCGGAGCGCCGCCGCGCAGCGCTCGTCGAGCCCTCCGGTGAACTCCTCCGGCATCGTGCCCGGTGCGTAGCCGGCCGCCATGATCCTTTCGGCCTGGTCCGGAAAGACTAGGACATCGTAAGCCGCCTCGAGCCTCCCTACGGCGATGCGGCGGTTGTCCACCCGCTGGTAGGCGAAACCAAACTCCTCAAGCAGCCATCGCGTCCAGCCCTCATCCATATTGGGCACGTAGCTCCGATACAGACCCACACGGGGCCGACGGAGCTCGAAGTGGTCCGCGCCGGGCGGGGGAGTGCGGTAGAAGTCGCCCGTCCTTCGGTCGCGCCAGATTCGGCCGCCGGCGGCCCAGATGCGGTTCACTTCGCGCCAGGAGTCGATGTCGGAGGCTGGAAGCGCTCCCTCGGGCGGCCGTGGGCCCTCCAGGCGGAAGTCCGGGCGCGCAGCAGGCCGCAGCCCGACCGTGACCGGCGCCTCGAGCGTCTCCACCTTCACGCCCATCAGCAGCGGCAGCGTGTGCGCCGTCACGTCGTAAGGAGGTCGAGGCGGCCCGCCGGGGTAGAGCCGCAGGTCGGGGTAGCGCTGGATCTCGAGTAGGGTCTTGGCGAAGCTCGAGTAGGGCTGCTCCATTCGGACCAGATACGTCCCGGCGGGATACCGCCGCCCGCCGGCCTCGAACGCCTCCTCGGCCTGCTCGATCTCGACCAGCCCGAAAGAGAGCGTCTCGAGGAGCTTGCGGGCCGAGCCCGGATCCGGCTGCTCGATTGGAATCAGGAAGGCCGCCGGGGATCGCCTGGCGACGGCGCGCTGCCCGATCCGGAAAAAAGCGCGCAGCAGATCTTCGCGCCGCACCGCCGCCTGCCAGAGGCAGGATTCGAACGTGACGAGTTGATAATCGACGATGTCGCGCAGGCGCCACTCGCCGCCCCGCCAGGGCTCCAAGTAGTTCCAGCTCGCTTGCCGCGGCGAATAGCCGCGCCCCCGGGCCTCGATCTCGTCGGGTTTCACCGTGATGGGGCTCGCGATGCGGATGCCCGCGGCCTCGCTCAACAGGCGCATGCCGCCGTGATAGGCCTGGTAGTGGCGCGCCGGCGTCCAAAAATCATAGATGGCGTTGACGACGACACCCGTCTTGCCCGCCGCCGTCAGATCCGCCGCCATGCCCGTGCCGATCATGTTGGTGAGTTGCACCAGGATCGGATCGATGTTCGGGTCGATCGGATCGATCCATGGCGGCACGAACATGCGGGCCCCGTAAGGGCTCTGCTGGTGGACGTCGTAGACGATCTGGGGATGCCAGGCGTTGTGAAGGCGCGATACAACGAGCCGCGTCTCCTTCTGCGAGAAGATGTACCAGTCGCGGTTGTTGTCGTGGCCGGTGTACTTGTGATACAGCTCGGGCGGCGCCGTTCCCTCAAACGGAGTGCCGAGCGTCCGCTCGTACCAGCGCCGGACGACCTCCACGCCGTCGGGGTTGAGGGACGGCACCAAGAGCAGGATCGTGTTGTCCAGGATGGTGCGGGTCTTGGGATCCGAGGCGGTCGCCAGCCGGTGAGCAAACTCGATAGCGGTTCGCGTGGAGGCAACCTCGGTGGAATGGATGGCGCAGGTGATCAGGACGATCGTCTTCCCCTGCGCGATTAGCCTCTCCGCCTCCTCCGGCGAAGTCCGGCGCGGGTCGGCCAGGCGTTTCTGGATCGACCGGTAGAACTCCAGGCGGGCCAGCGTCTCGGGCGCGGCAATCGTCGCCGCCACAAGCGGCAAACCTTCGGTCGTCGGGCCGAGCACCTCGGTCTGGACGCGGTCGCTTGTGCGCGCCAGCTCCTCAAAATAAGCGACCACACGATCCCAGGCCACCAGCTTCCGGTCCGTCCCCATCCGGTGGCCGAACCAGACCTCGGGAGCGGGCGGTTGCGCCGCCGCGGCGGCGGCAAGCACAAAAGCGAAGATCGCGCGCCGCATCAGCGGACCAGCTCTCGCCACAGCGCGCGATACCAGCGCAGGAAGCGCTCCGGCTCCTTGCTCTCCTGCGCCTCCATCATGGTGTAGCGGTCGTAGCCGGACTTCTTGAGCAGCGTGAACAGCTCGCGCCACGGGTAGTCGTTGGCCAGCTCGTTGATGTGCACGTGCTTGATCCAGGGCTCGAGCAGCGCGAAGCTCGACTTGACCGAGCCGTTGACCACCTCGGCGGGATTGAGATTCGAGTTCCAGCACAAACCCGCATTCTCGTGGCGCGCCAGCCGCATGATCTCCGCGCAGATCTTCGGATCGCTCGTCTCGCGCCCGTGAACCTCGAGCCAGATCTCGACGCCGCGGCGCTGGCCGTAGTCGGCCAGCTCGGCCAGCGCTTCGGCGATCCGCCGGATCGTGGTCTCCGCCGGAACCTCCCTCGGCAAGGCGTTCGGCCGAACCTTGATGCCAAGCGCTCCGGTGTCGTGCGCCAGCTCGACGAATCTGCGGCCGATCTCGAGCTGGCGTGCGCGCTCGGCGGCGTCGGGCGAGTGGAACTCGCAAGTAGTCCCGAAGCCCACCAGCTTGATCCGGCTGCGCTCGAAGCGCCGCCGCACCCGCGTGCGTTCCTCGTCGCTCAAGTCGGGCTCGACCCGGTGGGCATGTCCGGTTCGCAGTTCGACGCCCTCAAAAGCGCCGGCCTCCTCAAGTTTCGTAATCACCGTCTCGAGATCCCAATCCTTGAGGACGTTGTAAGTGACCGCTCCCAGGCGCATGGAAAACCTCACCCGTGTAGTGTCTCACAGCCAGGCCGGGTCGGCGGCGTAACGCCGGTCACAGACGCCCCAGGCGCCGGGGAGCGAAGATGGTGCCATGGAACCCGGTTACACGTTCGTGGCGGACCTGGCAGGTGAGGTCACGATTCCTGAAAACGGCATTCTGAGCCGCACGCTGCACAACGACGACCGCGTGAAGGTGCTGGTCTTCGGCTTTGCGGCCGGTCAGGAGCTGTCGGCTCACACGGCGCCGATGCCGGCCCTGCTGTACTTCGTCCAGGGCGAGGCGATGCTGACGCTCGGGGAAGATACGCGTCAGGCCCGCTCCGGAACGCTCGTTCACCTGGCCCCGCTGGTTGAGCACGGCATTCGGGCGACGACCCCGGTGGTGATGCTGCTCGTGCTCGTGAAGAACCCGGAGCGGTAAGATACTAACCGTGCCCACCGAAACGACCGTGGACCGTCATGCGGCTGAGCTGGCCGCGCTGCGAGAGCTGCTCGTCAAGAAGTCGCTCCGCTTCGGCAGCTTCACGCTGGCCTCCAACCAGAGGAGCGACGTTTACGTGGACGGCAAGCTCACCACGTGCTCGGCTGAAGCGATTCCGCTTGTCGGGCGAGCCTTCCTCCGAAAGATGCGCGAGCGGAGCTGGGAGCCGGACGCCGTGGGCGGGCTGACGCTGGGCGCCGATCCCATCGCCGTGGCGGTGGCCCGCGAGAGCCTGGATACCGGCCGGCCCATCCAGGCCTTCATCGTGCGCAAGGAGCCGAAGAAGCACGGCATGAAGCGGTTCATCGAGGGCATCGAGGAGACCGAGGGCCTGAAGGTCGTCGTCGTGGAGGACGTCGCCACCACGGGCGGCTCGACCGCCGACGCCATCGAGAAGATTCGCCAGGCCGGCATGGAGGTACTCGGGGCCATCTGCCTGGTGGACCGCGAGGCCGGTGCCGCCGAGCGGCTTCGCCGCGACTTCGGCTGCGAGCTCGACCACATCTTTACGCTTTCCGAACTGCGAGCCGCCGCCGGGCGGAGCTGAAGCTGCGGTGCGCTTTTCGAGCCGGCTGGACTGGGCCTCGAAGCCCAACCGCCTGGCCCAGCTTCTCGGGGCCCGGCGGGCGTCCGGCGCCCGCATCCTCGATCTGACGGAATCCAACCCGACGCGCGCCGGGCTGGACTACGACAAGCGCGCCATTCTCGGTCCGCTCACCGGGGAGGGCCTGATGCTTTATCGGCCGCACCCCGCCGGCTTGGAGAAGGCACGGCGGGCCGTGGCCGGCTACTACGCCGCGCGCGGTTATGATGTCGATCCCGACCGGATTCTGCTGACCGCGGGCACCAGCGAGGCCTACGGCTTTCTGTTCAAGCTGCTGGCCGATCCGGGCGACGAGGTGCTCGTGCCCCGGCCATCCTATCCCCTGTTCGACTATTTGGCGCGCCTGGAGGGTCTTCGGGTGCGCCAGTACCGGCTGGCCTACGACCATGGCTGGTGGCTGGACGTCGAATCCGTGCGCACCGCACTGAGCGATCGCACGCGGGCCATCGTCACCGTCAACCCTAACAATCCGACCGGCCATTTCCTGAAGGAGGACGAGCAGCAGGCGCTCGTGGCAATATGCGCCGAACGCGGCCTGGCGCTCATCGTGGATGAGGTGTTCTGCGATTACGCGCTCGGCGCGCCGCGCCCTCGGGCGCTTTCGGCGGTCACAATCGGAGAGGCGCTCTCGTTCACTCTGAACGGACTGTCCAAGCTTGCCGGTCTCCCGCAGATGAAGCTGGCCTGGATCGTCGTCAGCGGTCCGCCCGGCTTGCGCGAGGACGCGGTGGCGCGCCTGGAGCTGATCGCCGACACCTATTTGACGGTCGCCACGCCGGCGCAGGAGGCTGCCGCGGCCTGGCTGGCCTGGGCTGAGCACTTCCGGCACCGGCTCCGAGCTCGCTTGGAGAACAACCTGGCCTGGCTCCGCTCGGCTTTCATCGCCACGCCGGCCGGCGTGCTCGAGTGCGAAGGGGGATGGTACGCCATCCTCCGGCTGCCGCAAACCCGCAGCGATGAGGAGTGGGCGCTGGAGCTGTTGCGCTCTGAGGGTGTGCTCACGCAGCCCGGCTATTTCTACGACCTCGACCAGGAGGCTTGCCTGGTGGTGAGCCTGCTCGTCGAGCCCGAAACCTTCCAGGAAGGCATCCGCCGCCTGGCGGCGCGCCTTTAAGAGCGGCCGGCGACGACGACGTGGGTGGGCTGGCCCGCGACAAAGTTGTCGACGTTTTCGAGCGCCATCGCCAGGCCCGCTTCGAGCGCTTCAGGCGTCACCCCGGCCGAGTGGGGCGTGAGCACGACGTTATCCAGACGCGTCAAGGGATGGCCCGGCGGCAGGGGCTCGATGGTGAAGACGTCCAGGCCGGCGCCGCCCAAATGACCGCTCGCCAGCGCGTCTATGAGCGCTTCCTCGTCGACGATCGCGCCCCGGGCCGTGTTCAGGAAGATCGCGCCGGGTTTCATCATGGCGAACTCGTCGCGGCCGATCATGCGCTCGGTAAGGGGGCTCAATCGCAGGTGGAGGCTGATGACGTCACTTTCGCGCCAGAGGCGCTCGAGCGGAACCATCTCGAAATCGAGCTCCGGCTTGGGATGAAAGCTCCAGGCGATGACCCGCATGCCGAGCGCCCGGCCGAGCCGGGCGAAACGACCTCCGATGGCGCCCAGGCCGATGACGCCGAGCGTTTTGCCCGTCATCTGGGTGACGAAGCCCTTCGGCCAGGCACCCCGGCGCACCTCGGCGTCCAGCACCACCAGGCGCCGCGCCACGGCCAGCATCAGCGCCAGGCAGTGTTCGGCGATCGCCGGCGCCGAGACCGAGGGCGTGTTCGTCACCGTGACGCCGTGGGCGGCAGCCGCCTCCAGATCGACGTTGTCCGTGCCCGTACCCCAGAGCGACAGGAGGCGCAACTTCGGGCAGGCCTCGAAGATTTCTCTCGTGAATTTCGACGAAGAGCGGATGTTGATGACGATGTCGGCGTCGCGGATGCGCGCAGTCAGATTCTCCGGAGGGCCGGGCAGCGTGTCGTAGTAATCGAGCGCGTACCGGCCGCGCGATTGTTCTCGCCAGCGCTCGAAGGCGCGGCTTGGCGCCAACACGGCCGGAGCGTCGTCGGGAATGACTACGCGAAGCATCTTCCAATCAGGCTACACCAGCGCGGCCGGCCCCGACGGCAAGCCTCGGCGAAACGCTAGGATGGAAACAAGAGGCACCTAAATCATGGCGAAGAGCGTAATCGGACTGTTCGTTGCCGTTGCGGCGGGTTTCAGCCAATACTCAGCCAGGCCCGCCGGGAGTCCCCCCTCGGAGCTGGCCCCGGCCATCGCCTCCGAGCTCCGGCAAGAAGGCATCCAGGTGATCTCCGGCGACGGAAAGGTGTATTGCCAGGTCTGGCTGCGCGCCAAGGCGCCCCAAGGGCCCGAGACGAGCGAACCGAACGTCATGCTCAAGACGGTTCCGCATGGTGCGCTGCTCGGAGTGATTCACTACGCCCAGCCGGGCAAGGACCGCCGCGGACAACCCATCAAGCCGGGACTTTATACGCTGCGCTTCTCCTACTACCCGGAGGATGGAGCGCACATGGGCGTCGAACCCAATCGCGATTTCCTTATCCTCTCACCGGCGGCCGAGGACACCGACCCGCAGGCGACGCCCAACTTCGACCAACTCATGGCGATGAGCCGGAAGGCCTCCGGGACCAACCACCCCGTCTCGCTGCCGCTGTGGCGCGTCGACAGCAACTTCAACGAGGGCTTCGCGCAGACCGGCGAGGACTGGGTGTGGAGCACGAAGCTCGGCGACATCCCCGTTTCGATCATCCTGATCGGCATTAACCAGCACTGAGCGCCGCCCGCATCTCGTCTACCGCCTTCGTGAGGCTCCGCACGGGATCTCCGAGCGGCAGGTACTCCATGGCGATGTGGCCGCGGAAGCCCGTCTTGGCGATCGCGCGGTAGATGTTCGGATAGTTGAGCTCGCCGGTGCCAGGGTCGTTGCGCCCGGGGTTGTCGGCGACATGGAACGCCTCGGTCACGGAAGCGGCCTCCTGGATCGTGCGGATGACGTTTCCGATCTGCACCTGCTCGTGGTAGATGTCGAACAGCAGTCGCAGGTGCGGGTTGTCCACCTCGCGGACCAGACGTAATCCCTCGACACAGGTCGCCAGGAAGTAGCCTTTGTGGTTGACCTTGTTGTTGAGGGGCTCGATAATCAGCGTAACGTTGTGCCGGGCAGCGACTTCGGCGGCGCGCTTTCCGCTCTCGACCAGGCTCGCCCACTGCTCCTCATAGGTGCGCCCCGGAATCGCATTGCCGCTCATCAACAGCAAGCGGGGCACCTCGAGCTTCCTCGCCGCCAGGATGTTCTTTTCGATCTCCTTGAGCAGATTGTCGCGGTGCGCCGGATCGAGCATCGATACGGGCTCACGGCTCCAGTTCGGTACGGAGCTCAAGGCGTCAATGGCCAGGCGGAAGCTGCGGAGCGTCTTCTTGACGCGCTCGATATCGGCGTCCGACCAGGCGGTATGCTCCCCCACAAGCTGGACCGACTGGATGCCGGCCCTGGCTGCGATTTCAAGCTTCTCCTCGAAGGAGCCTTTGACGGTCCATAGCATGAGCGAGCTGGTGATCGGGGCTTTCTCGGGCGGCTGCTCGGCGGCGAGCCGCGCGGAAGCTCCGGCGCCCAAAACAAGCAGGTCCCTTCTCCTCATAGCCTCACCGTGAGCCTACCACGCCGGCTTCCAGGAAATCGATACCGATGCGGGTGAAGGTGAGGAACTGGTAGGGCTGGCTCACGCCCCGCTCCCAGAACACGCCGATCGAACGGTCGTTCAACACCGCCAGGTCCGAGTAGGCCGCCAGGCCGCCGTAAAGAAGCCGCTCGACGGAAAACGTCTGCCCTTCGTCGTAGCTCAAGCGCACCACCAGCCGGCGCCGGCCCGGTCCGGCCGGCCCCGTCCAGAGGATGCGGCTGGGCTCTGCCTCGCCCTCGTAGGAATACCGCTCGATGGCGGCCGAGATCGGCGTCACGTTCTGGCCGGGTACGGGATCGGACCAGGTGGCGCCGCCGTCGAAGCTGAAGGCAAGCCAGCGGTGCTCGCCGGCGCCCTGCCGTGCGTCCATGAGGATCGCCCCGTCGGCCAACTCTACCAACTGATTTTCGTCGGTCTGAGCTCTCAGGAGGGCGCTGCGGCGCCAGGAGACGCCGCCGTCGTCGCTATAGAGCACGTAGGCGCGCATGAGGCTGGTTCGGCCGGTGAAGCCGCCGATGGAGAGGAAAAAGTCGAAGCTGTCGGGCCGCATGGCCGCCGGCACGAGGATCCGCCCGGCGCGGGTCTGGATCGCTCCGCCCGGCCCGAAAAACATCGCCCCCCAATGCTCGATGTCCCGCGCAACTTGCGTCAGATCGACAGCTTCGGACCAAGTGGCGCCGTGATCGTCGCTCGAGCGCGCCCAGGCCTGATTGTCGTAGGCGCCCGGCCGCGAGGAGGCCGTCCCCCGTCCCGGCTCCCAGCGGTTGTAAAAGACCCACAGGCGGCCCGTTCTGCGGTCCAGCACCGGCGTCGGGTTGGAGGCGGCCCATCCCAGCCCGGGGTCGTCGAGTACGACAAGCGGGCTCCAGCTTGCGCCCCGATCCCGGCTTCGTTTGAGGACCAGATCGATGTCGCCGCCGCCCGGATCACTACGGTTTTCCTTGCGACCCTCGGCGAAAGCCAGAAGCGTCCCGTCCTGAGCGGTGACGATCGCCGGGATCCGGAAAGTGTGGTAGCCCTCCGAGCCTGAGGTGAAGACATCGACGCTCACCGGCCTGGTGGCCGCAAACACGCAGCCTGCGGCCAGCCCAAGCGCGAACAGGGTTTGCTTCATCGTAGCGGCTCCTCAACTTGACAGGGAGATGTCCTTGCCGGTCACCGCTGACTCCACCAGGGCCCGAGTCACCTCGACCGCATACGCCGCCTCGGCGGGCGTAACAAGCGCGGGCGGCCGGCTGTTGCGCACGCACTCGCAGAAATAGAGCAACTCCTCACGGAGGGCGCCTCCGGCGACGCCCGCCACCAGCGGACCGTAGCTGACATCCGGCGTTTCAAAACCCGCCTCCGTCCAGAAGGTGAGAGCGCCGGGCTCCAGCCGCACGTTGCCTACCCCACGCGTGCCCACCAAGTGGAAAGCGTCATCCAGACCCACGCCGGCTTGTTGCGGCAGCAACCAGATCGTCTCGACGACTCCGATGGCGTCCTTATCGAACTCGATGATTCCCCAGAAGACGTCGGCATGGCGAACGCCGGTGGCGTTGCGCTGATAGCCGCGCACGCGCCGCACCCGCTGGCCGGTGTACCAGAGCATCAGGTCGACGTCGTGGATCGAGTTCTCGAGCGCCGGATGTGTTCGCTGATAGCGCTCGAGGAGGGTCTTGGGCCGGTTGCGGCGCGCATGCATCGAGACGATGCGGCCGAACCGGCCGGAGGCGACCGCGTCCTTGAGCAGCCGGTATTTGGTCTCGAACCGCAGGATATGGCCCACCATAAGAATGCGTCCCGCGGTCTCGGCCGCCTGAATCATCAGCTCGCAGTCGCCCGGATCGAGCGCCATAGGCTTTTCGACGAAAACGTGCTTGCCTTCGGCAAAGGCGTGCAAGGTGGGTTTGGCGTGCGCATCCTCGGTCGTGACGACGTCCACCGCATCCAGTTCCGGCAAGGCGCACAGCTCCTCGAGCGTCTCGCACACTCTGGGGATGCCGAACTCCGCCGCCAGTTGCCGCGCGCGATCGAGGTCGGTGTCAAAGACTGCGGGCACCTCGACGTCGGCCAGTCCCCGAAACGCCTCCAGATGGCTCCGGCCGAACAGGCCGCAGCCCACCAGACCGATCCTTACCGGTTTCATGCCATGCCTCCTCTGCCTAGTTGAGCAGAAACGGGCCGCACGGAAAAGTGCAGGGATCAGTGGCGGCGGAGACGGACCGGCAGGCTGACGCGAAGGTCTCTCCCCGGCGCGGTGTGGCAGTTGACGAGGTCGAATTCAAGCGAGAGCGACTGCTCGCCGTCAGGCGCATCGGCCGTCAGCGAAAGCGTCGCCGCGGCGGCCTGCATCGGCTCGATTTCGATCTCGCGCACGTTGATCCAGTGAGGCCAGCCCACGGGCCGGAGGCGGAAGGCGAGCGCCGAGGAATTGCGGAGGCGCAAGGCGACCGTGCGCTGATTCTTGGCAACGGAAATCGACTGAGTTTCCAGACGAACCGCACCCTCCCAAAGGCCCTGCAACAACGGTTCCGGACCCCACAGCTCCCCGCCCATCCAGGCGACGGTTCGCCGCGCCATCAAGGCCTCTCGCAGGCCCTCAAGGTCGGCGCTTCGCACGAAGACGAGCGTGATCGCCCGGCCGTCCTCCTCCGTCTCGGTCATCGGAGCGTGGATGTCGGTGTTGGCTAAGACGGCAAGATTCTTCTCCGTCATCCACGCGAAACCGCCGGCGTACACTGTGCGACCGTTGACCAGCTCGAAGCCTTGAAAGAGACCCTCGGCATGCAAGGGCGCGATCTCTTCAAACCACCGCTCCGGCCGCTTCCAACCCGGATGATTCCAGAAGACGAAGGCCCCTTGACGTTTGGCTTCGCGAAGCGCCTCGGCAAGCCCGAGCCTCTTGGTTGCATTGAAGTCGGTCACAAACAGGGCGTTGAAGTGCCATTCACCCTTGGTGATCTCGATGCCGGGCACGAGCAGAATGCCGAGCTCCTCCGCCCGAGCCCTGGCGATCCGGTAGGGCTCGGCGATGTCGGTGCTGACGTGAGGCTCGTGCGGATGATAGTCGTCATGGTCGGTGATCGAGATCGCATCGAGACCGCCGCGCCAGGCCTCGAGCACGCGGATGACCGGCCAGACCAAGCCGTCGGAGAAGACGCTGTGCATGTGAAAGTCGCACTTCAGCGTCTTGTAGCCGGCTACGTCGGGCACCGGAAGCGGCTTGCGGTGAAGCTGGGCGACGGCGGCCGGCGCAAGCAACCAGGTAGCCAGCAGCGCCGCTTGAGTCAGGATTCGCGGTCTCATATATACACCCTATTCGATCACATCCGAGTGGGCATGGACCCCTGGGGCAAGCCAAAGGCGCGGCGCCGCAGCCCAGGCCGCTACAATGGCGGGTTCAGGTGCTCGTATGAGCGTATGAGAAAGGCTCTGATTGCGTTCACGCTTCTGGTGACGATGACGCTCGGCGCCGCCGAGCGGCGCGCCCGGAATGTCATCCTTTTTATCGGAGACGCCGCCGGCGTGGCCACCATTCATGCCGCCAGCATCTATCAGCACGGCCGGCCGCACGCGCTTTATCTGCACAAGATGCCCCACATCGCGCTGATGGAGACCTCGACGGCCTCGCAGTGGGTGACCGACTCGGCTGCCGGCATGACGGCCATCGTCACCGGGCGCAAAACTCACAACGGCGTCATCTCACAAGGCGAGGATGCCGAGCGCGGCAAGAGGGACGGCACGCCTTTGAAGACCATCCTCGAATACGCCGAGGAGCGCGGCCTGGCCACCGGCGTCATCACCAACAGTCCCGTCGCCGACGCCACGCCCGCCGCCTGCTACGCCCACGCCAACGACCGCCGCAAATGGGGCGAGATCTTCTCCCAGATCTGGAAGCCGCGCTTCGGCGACGGCATCGACCTGGTCATTGGCCCGGGGCGCGAGCGGGTGATGAAGGAGATGCGCGCGGTGGGGCACGATCCGGAAACGGCCCTCAAGGGACGGCTGTTCTTTTCTCTCGATGCCGTCCCGGCCGAGGCGGCGCGGCCCGTGGTGCTGCTCGATGATCCGGAGTTCGATCTGGTGGCGGCCACCGAGCGCGCCATTCGGATCCTGTCGCGCGACCCGGACGGTTTCTTTTTGATGGTCGAATCCGACTGCCACACAAACCGGATCGTACGCGGCCTCAAGCGGGTGATTCTGATGGACAACGCGATCCGGCGCGCCGCCGAGCTGACCAAGCCGACCGAGACGCTGATCCTGGTGACGGCGGATCACTCCTACGACTTTCGGATCTTTCGCGGCCGCCGTAACGAACCGCTGCTTCCGGAGGCGGCTTTTTGGCCAACACGGACCTGTTCCGGATCATGCTGGCCGCCTACGGCTGGACGGAAGAAAATCGGTGACAGTATACTCAATTCCCTTTTTCCGACCTGCCCGTTAAGCTAAGAGAGGGGCGATTTGCCGCCTCCTGAGGGCGAGGCCATGCGGGTGCTGTTCCGGGGTCAGTCCGGCGGCAAGCCGTGCCGGTTCTGCGGGCAGTCCACGCCGCCGGTAAGCGCCACGTTAGGCTTTTGCCGCTCCTGTTTGGCCGAGCGGCCCGCCGAAGCCGCCGCGGCGGCGCAAACCGCTCGCGCCCGCCTGCGTAGTTCCTTCCATCTCCCCGGAGCCCCGCCGCGCGACGCCGGCGCCCCCGCGTGCCCGCTGTGCGTTCAGGCCTGCCAGATCGGTGAAGGAGAGCGGGGCTTCTGCGGTTTGCGGACCAGGAAAGGCGGTCGTTTGGTCCACTTGGCGGGCACGCCGACACGCGGGATCCTCCAATGGTACCGCGATCCGCTGCCCACCAACTGCGTGGCCGACTGGGTCTGCTCCGGGAGCGCTATGCGGGGCTACCACAACCTCGCCGTCTTCTATGAAAGCTGCACGCTCGATTGCCTGTTCTGCCAGAACTGGCACTTCCGCCGCACGCCCGCCTCGGCGCCGGGAATCTCGGCGCGCGAGCTGGCAGAGGCGGCCAACGAGCGCACCTGGTGCGTCTGTTTTTTCGGCGGCGATCCGGCCTCCCAGTTGCCTCATGCGCTCGCCGCCGGACAACTGCTGGCGGCGCGCGGGGTGAAGGTCTGCTGGGAGACGGCCGGTACCTCGAATCCCAAACTGCTGGACCACGCCGTCGAATTGGCGCTCAGAACCGGCGGATGCATCAAGTTCGATCTGAAGGCCTACGACGAGACGCTGCACCGCGTGCTCACCGGCGCCTCCAACGCGAGAACGTTCGAAAACATCGCGCGGGCAGCGCGGCGCATTCGAGAGCGGCCGGAGCCGCCGCTGGTGATCGTGAGCACTCTGCTCGTACCTGGATACGTCGGCGCCGAGGAAGTCGAACGCATCGCCCGATTCCTGGCGGAGCTCGATCCGGAGATCCCTTATGCCTTGCTCGCCTTCGCCCCCAACTTCGCGATGGACGATCTTCCCACCACTTCGGCGCGCCACGCCAAGGAGGCGGCCGCGGCCGCCCACAGGGCAGGCCTGCGGCGCGTACGAATCGGCAACCGCCATCTGCTCGGGCCGGACTACTCCGCGGCGAGCTCCAGCATTCGGACAGGTAATTGAACCGGAAGTGGACCACCCGGCTGAGCGTGCTTCGGCCGATCTCGTGCCGATCGCCGAGACCGGTCGTCAGAAACCTTCCGGGATCACCCAGAAACTCTCGCGCCAGTCGGCGCCCGGGGGGATCCACTGTAGCTCCGGGTAGCGGCCGGCGTGGTGCAGGTTCAGCCCGTTGGTGAGGGCAGTCATCGGCTCGATGGCCACGAACCGGCCCGCCGGCGGGGCGTAAACGACGCCGATGGTGTATTTGGGCCCGAACAGGACGGTGACCCTCTCGCGGACGCCCTCGAGCGAAAACTTTGCCCGGCCCGCCTCGTCGCGCACCAGGTGCGTGAAGACGTCGTCGAGCGAGCGCTCGGCGAGCACCAGCGGATCGGGCAAGGTCAGGGGCTTTCGCTCCCCAGTCGGCAAGAGCAGAGGGGAGAGGACCACCTGCTCGCGAGCGCCGATGCGAACCTTCCAGTTCTCGCGCGGCGCGTCGTGCACCTGGAAATAGGGGTGGTAGCCGATCGCCACCGGCATCGGCTCGGCTGAGCGGTTCTCCAGGCGTGTGGCGACCTCCAGAGCCCCGCCGGATAACCTGTAGCTCATCTCAATGAGATGCGCGAAGGGGAATTGCGCCATCAGGTCCGGGTAGCGCGCAAAGTCCAGGCGGCTGGTGACCCAGGCCGATTGGGCGTCGGCCCCGAGCTCGGCTAACTCCCAATGCTCCCAGAACAGCAGCAGGCCGTGGATGGGCAGCTTGTTGGCATCGCGGCGCAGGTTGCCGAGCGAGTCGTTGAGCAGGTAGCGCTTTCCGTTCGCGTAAAAGGCGTCCTGATCGAGCCTGTTCGCCCAGGGGGCCATGAACGGGTTGCCGGCCAGCCGGGGTTGCGCGCGCCAGGCGGCCAGCGTCTCGGCCGGCTGCCAGAAGACGTTCCTGCCGTTCACCTTCATCTCGTAGGCGTTGTTGCCCAGGGTGACGGCAATCGAGACCTCGATTCGGCGCGCGGCGTCGGCGAGCCGGACGAGGCGGACGCCGTCAACGGTGGTGGTGAGCGCCGAGAAGTCGGATGCGCTCGCGAAAGACAGAGTCGTCATGGCCAAGAAAAGAAATCGCAAGGAACCTCACTTTTTCTGCTTGTCGGGATCCGTTTCCGGGACGCGCAACTCGCGGCGCAGCCGGGCGAGCTCGGCTTCGAGCTCCTTGCGGACGCGCTCGTAGCGCGGGTCGTCATAGACGCTGCGCAGCTCGTTGGGGTCGAGCTCGAGGTCGAACAACTCCCATTCGCCGGTTTCGTAGTAATGGATGAGCTTGTGCGTGCGGGTGGTGACCCCGTAGTGGCGAGCCACGCCATGCACCGCCGGCGGCCCTTCGTAGTAGTGGTAGTAGAAGCTCCGGCGCCAGTCGCGCGGGGACTCGCCCCGGAGCAGCGGCACGAGGCTCCGGCCCTGCATGTCGGCGGGAACCGGCACGCCGGCCATCTCCAGGAACGTCTCGGCCAAGTCCAGATTGGAAACCAGGTGCGAGTTCCGGCTACCGGGACGGGTGACGCCGGGCCAGCGAACGATGAGGGGCGTCTTCAGGGACTCCTGATACATCCAGCGTTTGTCGTACCAGCCGTGCTCGCCGAGATAGAAGCCCTGATCGGAGCTGTAGACCACCACGGTGTTGTCGGCCAGGCCCTCCTCGTCGAGAAACCGCAGCAGGCGACCGACGTTGTCGTCCACGGATGCCACGCAACGCAAATAGTCTTTGATGTAACGCTGATACTTCCACCGCACCAGTTCCCGCCCGGCCAGATTGGCTCGAAAGAAGGCCGCGTTCTCCGGGCCATAGACGGCATCCCAGGCGCGCTTCTCGTTCTCGGTCATCCGGGCGAATTCGTCTTTGCCGGCGAAAGCCGAGACGAGCTTCAGATCGTAGTCATCGAGCAGGTCGCGGCCGATCTCCATGCCTTGCTTGCGCGCCGGGCTCGCCCGGTGGCTGTAGTCGTCAAACAGCGTGGGCGGCTCCCAGATGTCGATGCCCGCATATAGCGTCAGGCGATCCAGTGGCGGCATCCAGTTCCGGTGCGGCGCTTTGTGGTGACTCAGCAGCAGGAAGGGGCGTTTGGGATCGCGCCGTCTGGCCCAGTCGAGCGTCAGGTCCGTAATGACGTCGGTGACGTAGCCTTCGTGGCGGCGCTTGCCCCCGGCAAAGAGCATGTCGGGGTTGTAGTAGTGTCCCTGGCCGGGCAGGATCTCCCAGGCGTCGAAGCCCGTCGGATCACTCTGGAGATGCCGCTTGCCGAACAGCGCGGTCTGATAGCCGGCCTTCTGAAGCAGCTTGGGAAACGTCGGCTGGGAGGCGTCGAACGGCGTCGCGTTGTTGATCACCCCGTTCAGGTGGCCGTACTTGCCCGTGAGGATGACGGCGCGGCTGGGCGCGCAGATCGAATTGGTGACCAGCGCGTTCTCAAACAGCATTCCCTCGCGCGCCAGCCGGTCCAGATTGGGCGTGTGATTAATCTTCGAGCCGTAGGCGCTGATGGCCTGATAGGCGTGATCGTCGGCGAAGATGAACAAGATGTTAGGCTGCCTGTCCCCCTGGGCGAACAGCGCGGTCGCGGCAAGCGAGAGGGGAAGCGCCAGCGCCCAGGCTCGACCGGCTCTCATGGTGCACCACATAGAGTTGTGCGCAATCGCGCCGCGCGGGCGCATTGCCCTCGCAAGCTTATCACAGCGCGCTGGGCGCGTGCCCGCTTGGGGTCAGCGCCCCTTGGCAAACCTGCCCATGGCAGGCTTCACCAGGCGGGCATAGTCGGCCCAGGCCAACCGGACGAGCTCGCTGTGCGTGCCGGCGTTGAACGCGATCTCCTCATCTTCGGCGAGGGTTTCGTCGGCAAAAACCTTCATCCCGTACAGGTTGCCGAACGGGGGCATGGCGCCCGTTTCGCAGCCGGGGAACCTGTCCTTGAACTCGGCCTCCGTCGCCAGGCGCACCGACGCGGCGCCCGCCGCCTCTTTGAGTTTCTCCAAGTCGAGCTGGTAGGAGGCCGGCAGAACCGCCATGGTGAGCTCGCCATCCAAGAGAACCATCACCGTCTTGGCGAGCTCCTTGCCGCGGATGTGGGCGCTGGCGGCAATCTCTTGCGCCGTATAGGCCACGGAGTGACTGATCGTCACGTACTTGACCTGATTGCTGTCGAGGAACTCTCGAAGTTTTTCAACCGCCATGTTCAACCTCCTCGCACCCGGAGCGGCACGCGCAACCCTGCGGCGCCGGTGGCCGGCGCGTTCTGGCCTAATCTTAGCGCCGGGCGCCCCTGCGGCTCAACCGAGATTGCACTTTCGTGCAAACCGGATGGCCGTTTTGACAATCCGCCTCAGGCCGCCTCCGGACGCAGCGTCTCGCCCAGGGTTTCACCAAACCCTTATCAGCCAGAAGGATAGGACCGGATATTGGGAAGAGGATGGGAACGGTACCCCGATTGCGCATAAGTGAATAGAACGGCGGAAACCACGGGCGGATCCTGGAGACGGCCGGAGTAAAGGCGCCAACGGCGCCGGGACAGATCTCCTCGGACGGTCTCGGCGGCCGGCCTCGAGCGGCGACGCTTTCGGGCGGGAGGATACGGAGGAGGTTCTCCCGCCCGAGAGGGTTGCCGCGCACCCACGCCCCCGCCCGCCAAAGCCGATTCCTTGCTCCCTCAAGCGGCGCCGTGCGATCTAAATTGGAGAATGACCGTGCACCGGTTCCGCTATTTGGACACGCTGATACACGTCTTCGTCGTCGTCTTGATGATTTCCAACCTGGTGGGACCGAAGATCGTGGCTGTCGGTCCGTTCCGCATCAGCGGCGCTCAGCTTTTGTTTCCCATCACTTACATCTTCGGAGACATCTTCACCGAGGTGTACGGCTATGCGGCCTCGCGCCGCGCCATCTGGACGGGATTCTTCGCCTCCGCTCTTCTGTCGATCATGGGCATGATCGCCGTCGCCCTGCCGCCGGCGCCCGACTGGACCGGTCAGGAGGCCTTCGCCACGGTCTTCAACTTCGTTCCAAGGATGGTCATTGCCAGCCTGCTCGCCTACTGGGCGGGAGAGTTTTCCAACGCTTTCGTCATGGCGAAGCTGAAGCTGCTGACCAAGGGCAGGCATCTGTGGGTGCGAACCATCGGCTCGACGGCCGTGGGTCAGGCGGTCGACACCACGGTGGTGATGATCATTGCTTTCGCCGGCAGCCTCAGCCCGTCGCTGATCGCCACGCTCATCGTCTCCGGCTACCTGGGCAAGGTGCTGTATGAGGCTGCCGCCACCCCGATCACCTATGCGGTGGTCAACTTCCTCAAGCGCAAGGAGGGGGTCGACGTCTTCGACTACGCGACCGACTTCAATCCCTTCGCCCTCGGGCGGTCCCACCAGACGCCCCACCGGGCCGGAAGCCCGGCGGCCGATTGATATACTTGTCGAAAGAAGCCCGTCAGCCCTGCGGAATCGCGTCGCCACGAGGGCCCATGCCACGCTACTTCACCTTGAGTCAAGCCCAAGACCTGCTCCCGGTCGTCGAGGCACAGTTTCGTCAGGCGCTGCACGTCAAACGGCAGCTCGATGACGCCTCAAGCGAGCTCGCGGGCTACTCCAAGCATCTGTTGCTGGCCGGCGGCGCCGTCGTCGACCAGCGCAAGTTTCTCCTGCTGCGGTCGCGGCGCGACGCCCTGGCGCGGCGGCTCAAGGAGATGCTCGAAGCCATTCACGAGCACGGCTGTCAAGTCAAGGACCTCGAGCTCGGTCTGGTGGATTTCCCCACACTGTACTGCGGCAAAGAGGTTTGCTTGTGCTGGCGTCTGGGTGAACCGGAGATCGCCTACTGGCACGAGACCGACGAGGGCTACCGCGGCCGAAAGCCGATCGACCAGAACTTTTTGGACAACCATCGGGGCGACGCGCCCACCTGATCAGGCCCCGAACAGACGGGCGGCGGTGTTGAAGAGGATTTCGCGCCGGGCCTCTTCTGGGATCTCGAGAGCGAGGATCTTGCCGATCTCCGTGCCGGCGTTCTCCGGCAGGTCCGAGCCGATCATCGTCCGACTGGCGGGAACGTGGGCCACCACCTCGGCGACTTGGTGGGGGAGGAGCGTGGAAAGTTCCAAGTAGACGTTCGGGCAGACGGTAGCGGCCACGATCGCCTCGGCCGAGTATAGGGCGCCGCCCGAGTGCGCCAGCACCAAGCGGAGCTCCGGGAAGCGGCGCGCGGGCAAGATGAACAGGGAAGGAAGGTCAAACGGCGCCCCGGCGCCGGTGTGGCAGACCAGCGTCAGGCCGAGCTCGAGCGCCGTCTCGAAGAAGAAATCGCTGCGCGGCGAGATGGGATTGAGACCGTGATATTGCGGCTGAAGCTTGAGCGCGCGGAAACCGAAACGCTCCACCGTCCGGCGCACCTCATCGCGGAACTCCGCCTCGCGGAACTGCCAGGGGGGAAGGCAGGCAGCGCCCACCAATCGGTCCGGCCAAGCCCGAACCGCCGCACCGATCTCCTCATGCGCCGCCCGGCAGTCCTCGACGACGGGAAAGGGGATGACCAGGGCGCGGTCGATGCCTGAGGCGTCCATCCAGGCGAGCATCCGGCTCGCGGTGAATCGGCGGCCGCTGTGGCGCGCGACGCCCAGGTACGTATGCGCGTCAAAGATGCGGAAGCCGTCTCGCACGGCACCCCCTTTGCTGCGCCAGCGCTTGGAGCATGATCGTCAATTTCTCCCATGCGGGCACGCGCACGCGGCGCCGCAGCACGTCGAAACCCGACCGCTCGATCCGCTCGAGCAGCCGCCGGTAGATCCGGATCAGCGCCCACAGGGAAGCCCGGCTGGGCGCGTTCACCAGGTCGACCAGCGGCGCCGACTCCTCGTAGTAAGCCCGGGCGCGACCGGCCTCGAACCGCATCAGACGGCGGAACGGCTCCGTCATCCGGCCGTCCAGCAGATCCTCGCAGGCGACGCCGAAGCGCCTCAGGTCTTCGGCGGGAAGATAGATCCTGCCCAAGCGGGCGTCCTCGCGCACATCGCGCAGGATGTTGGTGAGCTGGAAGGCGATGCCGCACTTCTCGGCGAGCGGGGGCGCCTCGGGAGACTCGAAGCCGAACACATGAAGCACCGACAGGCCGACTGCGGAGGCCACATGGTAACAGTAACGATACAGCTCCTCGAAGCTCTCGATCGCCCGCGGCTCCAGGTCCGACATCACGCCGTCGATCATTTCGAAGAAATACCGGCGGGGGATCTCGAAGCGAAGCACGGTGTCGTGAAACGCCGGCCAGAGCGGATGGTCCGGCAAGCATCCCGCCAGCGCCGCTTCCAGCTCGCTGCGCCAGCGCTCGAGAGCCTCCCGCGGCGAGCCGTACCCATAGCGCTCCGGCTCGTCGCTGATGTCGTCGCACAGGCGGTTGAAGGCATAAAGGGCGCACATCGCGTCGCGGCGCACGGTGTCGAGCAGCAGGAAGGAATAGTAAAAGTTCCGGGCTCGGCGGCGCGTCAGCCGCCGGCAGTATTCGTACGAGGCTGCCACGCCCTCTCTCATGAGGCCACCCGCCCCGCCAGGCGAACCAGGGCGCGCACGAGCAGCCGGAAGCGTTCCGTCCGGGTGATCACAGGCCGCGCCGTCAGCACGTCGTAGTCGCGGGCGCGGATCTTCGCAAGCACTCTCAATCCGCCCAGGCTGAACAGGTCGATATCGAGCGCCAGACGCGGCGCGACCTGCGCCGCAAGCGGCAAACCGCGACGGAAGAACTCCTCGGCCACGTCAACGGCTTCACGCATCGCCGCGCGAAAGGCCGGCGTCGGCCGCCGCAGCCGGATGTCCTCGATCGAGGCGCCGTGCCGGTCGAGCAGCTCGAGCGGGATATAGAGGCGACCTTTGTCGAAGTCTACGGTGACGTCCTGCCAGTGGTTCGCCAGTTGCAGTCCGGTGCAGGTCGCGTCGGAGAGTCGCTGCCGCTCCTGGTCGCGGTAGCCGCAAAGAAAGAGCACCAGGCGTCCCACCGGATTTGCCGAATAGCGGCAGTAGTCCAGAAGCTGGTCGAAGCTCTGGTAGCGCGTTACGGTCTGGTCTTGAACAAAGGCGCGGATCAGGTCGGCAAACGGCTGGCGGGGCAACTGGTGTCGCTCGACGGTCTCCTTTAGGGCAACGAAGACGGGGTGGCGGACACATCCGCGGTAGAGCGCCTCGAGTTCGCCGCTCCACCACGCCAGAAGCCGGAGGCTGCGCTCACGGTCGCCGAGCTCATCGCCCAGATCGTCGGCCCAGCGGCAGAACGCATAGAGATTGAAAAAGTCCTGGTGGAGCCGCCGCGGCAACAGGAGGCTGACGACGTGAAAGTTCTCGTAGTGGGAGCGCGCCAACCACCGCGTGTAGGCGCGAGCCTCCTCGGCGGTGAAGCGCCGGTCGAGAAGCTCGGGCCGGTCGACGAAGGCTTTGGGCGGCAGGAAGGCTGAGTTTGAGAGTGCGCCGCGGGTGAGCACCGCCGGAACGCTAGGGAATGATGGCCGTCTTCATATGGCCGTTGTGGCTCATGAGGTGTTGCATCACCTCGAGCAGATTCGCCAGCGGCGCGACCCCGGTGACGAAATCCCGGGCCGTGATCTCACCCCGGGAGACGGCCTCCAGCGCCTTGCGGATATGTTGCGGGGTGTGGTGGAAGCTGGCTTTGCAGGTGATCTCGGAATAGTGCAGCAAAGAGGTGTCCAGAGCGATCCGGCTGCCGTTCGGGCAGCCGCCGAAGAAGTTCACCACACCGCCCTTGCGCACCAGCCTGACGGCCATCTCCCACGCCTCCGGCTGGCCCACCGCCTCGATGACGCGATCGGCGCCGCGGCCCTCGGTAAGATCCCGAACGGCACGCTCGAGATCGGTGTTCTCGTCAGCGATCAGGAACTCTTCGGCGCCCATCTGCGCGGCGCGTTCGAGTTGCGGCCGGCGGCGGCCGATGGCGATGACGCGCGCCCCCAGCACGTTCGCCAGCCGGACGAACATCAGGCCGATCGGGCCGAGCCCGAGCACCGCGACGGTATCGCCGGCCTCCACCCCCGTCTCCTCGATGCCCCGGATCACGCAGGCGAGCGGCTCCACCAGCGCCGCGTCCTGATAGCTCACGTGGGCCGGAATCTCGTAGGTGTTCTTCTCCACAATCCGGGCCGGAATGCGGATGTACTCGGCGTAGGCCCCGTTGTTGAACAGCAAATCCTCGCAGAGATTTTCCACGCCGCGATGGCAGTAGTAGCAAAGGCCGCACGGCGCGGAGTTGGCCGCCACCACGCGCTGGCCGACCCGAAACTTTCGGACCGCCTCACCGACCCGAACCACGTCTCCAGCCAGTTCGTGACCGAACAGCGCCGGCGGCACGATCATGCGCGCGTGATAACCCCGGCGGAATACCTTGACATCCGTTCCGCAGGTCAACGCCGCTTTGACCCGCACCAACAGATCACCCGCTTCAATCTCGGGAACGGCCACCTGCTCGACGCGGAGGTTCTCCCGCCCGTAGAGCACGGCCGCCATCATCTTGCTAGTCACGTATGACGTCCTCTATGGCAGAACAACAATTTTCAACGATTCGCCGTCCGGATGCAACGCCAAGGCGATGCCATCGCCGATGCGCTCCAGCGGGAATCGATGGCTGATGAGCTCCTCGACGGGAATGATCCCGTTGAACACCAGGTCGGCCGAATCGCGCTGTAGATCGACGGAGGCGCTGTAGCAGCCGGCCAACATTCTCTCTTCCTTACAGATGGCCGCACCCGAAACCTCGATGCGCTCTTTCTCCGAGGTCTGTGCAAACAGCAGGATACGGCCGCCGGGACGCGAGCAGCGCACCGCCTGCTCGACGATGCCGGGCGCGGAGGCGGCCACGAACACCACATCGGCGCCGCGACCGTCGCTCACTTTTCGGACCTCGGCCTCTAAGTCTACAACGAAAGGATCCCAGGCGCATTCGGCGCCGAAGCGCACGGCCAGCCGGCGGCGCCGCTCGATCGGGTCCGTCGCCACGATCCGTGAGCCGCGCAGGTGAACCAGCATGGTGAACAGCAGGCCGATCGGCCCCTGGCCGAGGACGGCCACGACCTCGTCCGGCTGGGGGTCCATTTGGACGACGGCCTTCAGACATGTGTTGACCGGCTCCACCAGACAAGCTCGCTCCGGGGGGACGCCCGCCGGCACGCGCTCCAGCCCCCGGCGCACGATCCAATCCATCACCCGGACATATTGCGCAAAGCCCCCGCCGGCCGGCTCCCAGCCGGCGGTCACGCCGACGCGCTTGTAGGTCTCACACTGCGCATACAGTTTCTTGCGGCAGTAGAAACACTCCAGGCAGGGCACATGGTGGAAGACGACAAGCCGGTCACCGGGTTGGACGTGGCGGACGCCCTCGCCCACCTTCTCGACGACGCCTGCGGTCTCATGCCCGTAGATGCGGGGCGGCGGCAGCAGGTCATATTCGATTTTTTTGAGGTCGGTGTGGCAGATCCCGCAGGCCTCCACGCGCAGCAGCAACTCGCCCGGTCCGATCTCGGGCACCGGCACAGCCTCGACCGAGACGCGTCCCTGGCCGCGATAGACGGCGGCCTTCATCGTCGACACCATCACCTCAGAACCGGCAATCTGCAAGGAACTCTCCTAAGGCTTGCGCGGCCAGATTCGCGCGCCGACGCAAGCGCCAAAGCTCGGCAAACCGGGCGGCGGGGTCGCCAAGGGCCGCCGTGAGAAGCCTGCGGTAGCTCAGACGGCCGTCAACCAGCCGAGCCCCTTCGAAGTCACAGCGGAAGCTCTCCTCGGCCGTATCGGTGACGGCGCGAATGGCGTAAAACGGCAGCCTCCAAGCCCAGGCACGTCCGGCGAGCGCCGCCGACTCCAGATCCACGGCGGCGCCGCCCTGCTCCCACAGGCGCCGCCTGTCCCGGCTGGTCTGAACAATGCGATTTTCTGAGACGAGCACGCCCCGAACATGCGGCCGCGCGCAGTCGGGAAGTCGGGCGGGATAGCAGGCCGCCTCCGGCCCCCGCACCTGGCAGGCGACGAAGATCTCGCCGGGCGCCAGCGCCGGATCGAGGCCGCCGCAGAAGCCCGTGCTGACGACGGCGCCAATCTCCGTCCGGTTGCGGACCAGCTCGAGGGCCTCGGAGGCGAGGCGCCCGCCCTGACCGTTGGCGACGAGCAGGACGCGCCGCCCGCCGAGCACGGCGGCGCAACAGTAATCGAGCGGCCAAGCGAGCGATTCCCGGCGAGCCAGGTGCGGCTCAACACCGGCAAATTCCCGCTTCTCGGCCGCCACCAGCACCAGTGTCTTCACCTCAGCAGTATCCGTTCGCCCGAAACCAGGCGACCGCCCGCGCGAGCGCGCCTTCAATCGGCGCGGGTGCGTAGCCCAACTCCCGAGCCGCCTTTGCGTGGGTGACAAACATCTTCTTGCGCGCCATGCGCACGCCGTCGAGCGGCGCCAGAGGCTCCCGGCCGCTTAAATAGGCCCAAGCCGTCGAGACTGCGCCCGCGGCGTAAGCCACGCCGTAAGGGATACGCCATTTCGGCGCCGGCACGCCGCTGATTGCCTCCAGCTTCTCGAAGATCTCCTTCAGCGTCAGATTCTGGCACCCCAAAATATAGCGTTCGCCCGGCCGGCCGCGCTCCAGGGCTAGCCGGTGTCCCACGGCCACGTCGCGCACATCTACCAGGTTTAAGCCGGTATCGATCCAGGCGCGCATGGCCCCGCGCAGGTACTCGACGATCGTCCTGCCCGTCGGCGTCGGTTTGAAATCGTGGTCGCCGACCGGCGCCGTCGGATTGACGATCACGACCGGCAAGCCCTGCGCGGCGTGGTCGAGCGCCACCTGCTCGGCCAGAAACTTGGAACGCTTGTAGGGTCCGACCATCTCTTCCAGGCTCACCGGAGTCGTCTCCTCTCCGATGCCGCCCGCCGGAATGCCGATGGTCCCGACGGTGCTCGTGTAAACGATCCGTTCGACGCCCGCCCGGCACGCCGCCTCGAGCACGTTTCGAGTGCCGTCCACGTTGGACCGGTACATTTCAGCCGGATTCCTCACCCAGAGCCGGTAATCGGCGGCGACATGGCAGAGCGCCTCGCAGCCGTCCACGGCCTGCCGGACGGCCGCGGGATCTTCGAGGTCTCCCTGAACGACCTCCACGTTGTCCAGTTCTCGCACTCGAGCCGGATCGCGTACCAGCACCCGCACCCGTCGGCCGGCCTCCACGAGATGCCGTGCGACATGCCAGCCCACGAAGCCGGTCGCGCCGGTCACCAGAGTCGGCTTCACGTCCGGCACTCACCCACCCGAGCTGCGCCTCGCCGGCCGCACATGGCGCCTCAGGCGTTCAACGCAGCGCCCAGCCGAGCAACCGAAAGTTGTCGGTGAATTTCGCGTTGATCCCCAAAGCCGCTGAGGGCTCATAGCCGCAGTGCACCATGCAATGCTCGCACCTGGGATCGTTGCCGACGCCGTAGTTCTCCCAGGGCGTCTTCGTCATTAATTCCGTGAAGGTCTCGTAGTGCGCGTCTGTGATCAGGTAGCAAGGTCCTTTCCAGCCTCTGACGTTGTAGGTGGGGTTGCCCCATGCCGTACAGGGCAGATCGCGCTCGCCTTTGAGAAAATCCTGATAAACGGGCGTCGTGTTGAGCGGAAACCGCCGCGCCAGCTCGTCGATGTTCTTGAACTTTTTGTGAATGTCCTCGCGGGTCATGAAGATCTCGCGGTCGTTGACGGCGGCGTAGCCGTAGGCGGGCGAGAGCATGTGGCCGTCAACGCCGAACTGGCTGAGGTATTCAAACAGCGCCGCGATCTCCTCCATGTCGGTCTGCGCGTAAACGGTGGTGTTCGTACAGACTTTGAAGCCGGCCGCCTTGGCCGCCTTGATCCCCTCGATCGCCTCGCGAAACACTCCGGGCCGCTCGACGATCGCATCATGCGTCTTCTCGAGGCCATCCAAGTGAATGTTGAAAAAAAAGCGGTCGTGGGGCTCGTATTCGTGGAGCTTCTTGCGCAAAAACATTCCGTTCGTGCACAGATAGATATGCTTGCGCCGCGCCAGTATCTCCCGAACCAGGCGGGCCAGCTCGGGATAGAGCATCGGCTCGCCGCCGCAGATGGAGACGATGGGCGCACCGCACTCGTCGACGGCCCGCAGGCATTGCTCGACGCTCAACTTCTCCGTGATCGTGGCTTCGTACTCGCGAATTCGGCCGCAACCGGTGCAGGTCAGGTTGCAGGCGTGCAGCGGCTCGAGCATCAGCACGAGCGGGAACTTCTTGTCGATCATCGGATGCGGCCGCCGGGCCTGTGCCGGCCGCGCCGAATGAATGATCCGGAACGGATTGTTGCCGTTCTCCTCAGGCGCCGCGCGCACCTGCCACTCCGGGCGCGGCCGCAGCTTGTTCCGGGCAATGTAGCCGGCCAGTCCGGCGGTCATCGAAAGCGGAAATCTCACGGCTTTGCCCCTCGCGCGCGCCCCCGGGCCTTGAGAAACTCCGCCAAGGCCAAGACCGGGAACGAGTCTCGGTACAGATGGTAGGTAAGGTAGAAGACCTTCGGAAAACCGGTCCCCGTCGCCGCCTCCTCTTCCCAGCCTCCGTGGTCGCACTGGCTGGCGATGAGATAGGCGACGCCGCGCTCCACCGCCCTCGATTCCGCCTCGCCCGCCGCCAGCAGGCCGAGCAGGGCCCAGGCGGTCTGTGAGGCGGTGCTCGGCGCGCCGACGAAGGCGCCCTCATCATAGCTGGCGCAGCTTTCCCCCCAGCCGCCATCCGGATTCTGAACCGAGCGAAGCCAGGCCGCTGCGCGCCGAAACGGCTCCGAATCGACCGACTCGCCCGCGGCGCGCAAGCCGCGCAGCGCCAGGAAGGTGCCGTAGATGTAGTCGACGCCCCAGCGGCCGTACCAGGCGCCTGTCGCCTCTTGCGTGCGCATCAGATACCGCACTCCGGCTCTGACCGCGGGATGGTCCCGGTTGAGGCCGTAGGCGCACAGCGCCTCGAGCACCCTTCCGGTGATGTCCGGGCAAGTGGGATCGAGCATTGCATTGTGGTCGGCGAAAGGGACCGAAGCGAGCGGCTTCCAGTCGTTATCCACGTCGAAGGCCGCCCAGCCTCCGTCACGCGATTGCATCCCCACGAGCCACCGGAGAGCTCGTTGCTCGGCGGCGCCCTGGGCCTTGGGGTCGCTCGCCTCCACGTGCCGGAGTGCCAAAAGCACCATGGCGGTGTCGTCAATGTCCGGGTAGAACTCGTTGGCGAACTCAAAATACCAGCCGGAGGGCTCTAGCTTCGGCCGCTTAACGGACCAGTCGCCTTTCCGCCGAACCTCCTTCGCGAGCAGCCAGTCGGCCGTCCTGCGGAAGGCCTCCCGCGGAAAAACGCCCGCTTGGGTGAGCGCGAATGCGGCAATGGCCGTGTCCCATACCGGAGAGAAGCACGGCTGAAAGAAAAAGCGCTCGCCGTCGTCGACCATCAGGTTGTAAAACTGGCGTTCGGCCTCGCGGCGGTCCGGGTGATCCGGCCCGTAGCCGAGCAGATCGAGCGCCATGATGGCGTACATCATTGGCGGATAGATCGCCCCGAGTCCGTCGGAGTAGCGAGTCCGCTCGAGCATCCATCGCTCGGCCTTGCGGATCGCGTGACGACGCACGGCGGTGAGCCCCAAGCGCTCCCACCGCTTCAGCAGCCGGTCGGCCGCCAAGAAAAAATTCCGCCAGCTCACCAGCCGGTCATCCCAGGCAAACGCCAAAGGCTTGCCGGGCAGGAACAGTTCCTTGAGCGTGAAGCCGGCCGGCAGCGGCCGTGGGCGATTCAGCGCCTGCACGATCGCGAGCGGAATGACGATAGCGCGCGTCCAGGACGACATCTGGTAGATGAACTTTCCTGGCAGCAGCATCATCTCCGGGGGAACCGAAGGACAGTGCTCACGCGGATAGAGCCCGAACAGACTTAGGTTGATCTTGACGTAGCTGTTGACCGCTTGAATTCCCCCGAGCTCAAGGATGCGCCGGCAGGCGGCTTTGAGAGCCGGATGGTTTTCGGAAAGGCCCGCCGCCTTCAACGCAAAGTAGGCCTTCACCGACGCGCTGACATCGGCAGGGCCGCCTGGATAGATGTTGAAACCGCCATCGGGAAGTTGTCTGGCCAGAATCGAGCGGACGGCCTTGTCCACCTGAACCCGTGAAGGAGGATTCCAGCGCCCGCCCTGCGGGGGATTGAGCCACAGCTCAAGCAGGATGTAATCGGACTCAAGCGTGGTGTCGGCCGTCAGATCGCCCCACCAGTAACCCTGCTCTCGCCGCTTTCGGAAGAGAGCCTCGGCGCCACGCCGCAACGCCGATCGCGCAGCCAGGACTTGAGCGCCAGCAACCTGTGTCGGAGAACTCATTTTGTCGCAATTGTCGTCAACCTCTGCGCCGCCTGTCCCAACTCAGGAGGGAGCGCAAAGCGGACGTCCTCGTCCTTGAGAACCATCTCTTCGATGCGGTCGAAGCCGAAACGGGCGAGCGAGGCCACCAGCCGCTCGACAAGCACCTCCGGAGCGGAAGCTCCGGCGGTCACCGCAACGGTTTCGACACCCTCAAGCCACGAAGGATCGACCTCGGATTCATCATCGACCAGATAGGCCGCAACCCCGTTCTTCTGACTGACCTCGACCAGCCGCCGGGAGTTGGAGCTGTTCTGGGAGCCGACCACCAGCAGGAGCTGGCACAACGGCGCCACTGCTTTCACCGCCAGTTGGCGATTCTCCGTGGCATAGCAGATGTCCTGCGCCGGCGGCCCGACCATGGCCGGGAAGCGCCGCTTCAGGCGAGCCACAATCTCGCGCGTCTCGTCCAAACTGAGCGTGGTTTGGGTGAGATAGACGACGCGCGAAGGGTCGGCTACCTGGACCAGGTCAGCCTCCTCTTCGGAGGAGACCACCACGGTCACCTCCGGCGCCTCGCCCATCGTTCCGATCACCTCGTCGTGATCTCGGTGCCCCACCAGGACGATCGTGTAGCCTTGGCGGGCGTACCGGACCGCCTCCAGGTGCACCTTCGTCACCAGCGGGCAGGTCGCATCGATCACCTCGAGCCCCCTATCGCGCGCCTGGCGGCGCACCTCGGGGGAAACCCCGTGAGCGCTGAAGACCACCCGCGCGCCCGGCGGCACCTCGTCGAGCTCCTCGACAAAGATCGCGCCCGCCCGTCGGAGCTCCTCGACGACGTGGCGGTTGTGAACGATCTCCTTACGCACCCAGATCGGAGGACCGTACAGCTCGAGCGCGATCTTGACCACGTCGATAGCGCGCACCACGCCGGCGCAAAAACCGCGCGGCGTCAGCAAAATCACCCTTTTCCCCGTCGGCTCCTTCGAGCCCGCCCTTTGAACAGTCATGAGGAAACTCTTTTAGGATTATAGCAGGCGGCCTCGATTGGCCTGCTCACCTGGGGCGGCGTCCTGCTAAAGTTGAGAGTGGAGATCTCGCCTCGGCAGGTGTGCGATGCAAACGAGTGCGGTCTTCACACCCACGCCGCGCAGCGAGGAGCTCGAGCTGCTCATCGAACTGCTTGAAACCGAGTGCCGGCGCCTGCCGGTAGAGATCCATCACAGTCACCACAGCGAGTTCAAGGGCCTCCTGCGCCGGAGGCTGGCCTTGGCCGAAGGGCTGCTTGAGCGGCTGAAGCATCCGGAGAAAAGTTGACGTCAAGCCGGGATGCGGCCGTCAAACGGGCTCATGCTATAGTCGCGGAGTGAGTCGGCGAAAAGCTCTGGGGATTCTGTTAGCCGCAGGGGCGGCCGGGGCGGGTGGGTGGTTCGGCCGCGAACCGTTGCGCCTAGCCTTGCTCGTGGCCCGCGGGCGGAGTCCCCACTGCCCCCTCGCCCAAGCCATCCAAAGCGCCTCTCACCGGCGAACCCTCACGGAGACGAAGGACCGGATCCTGGCCGCCAGCCGACGTCTCGAAGAAGATCCTGCCGGCTACGTCCTCTGGGAGACGCCCCACGGGCGCTTCTGGATCCCCCGCGGCAACGACTACTTCCTGCCCTTCCATCTCGCCGAGCAACAGGTGGGAATCTACGACCGTCCGGGACCCGGCATCAAGCCCGGCGACGTGGTGCTCGACTGCGGCGCCAACGTCGGCGTCTACACCCGCCATGCACTCGCCTCCGGCGCCAGGCTCGTCGTGGCGATCGAGCCGGCGCCGCCCTCACTTGAGTGTTTGCGACGAAACCTGGCTCAGGAGGTCGCCGCCGGGCGGGTCATCATTTACTCGAAAGGCGTCTGGGACAAAGAGGACTGGCTCACCTTGTACGTCGATCCGGAGAATACGGCGGCGGCGAGCTTTCTCAATCAAGACCGACAAGCGCGAGCCGTCGAGCGGGTTCCTTTGACGACCATTGACAACCTGGTGGCTGAGCTTGCCCTCGAGCGTGTGGACTTTATCAAGATGGATATCGAGGGCGCTGAGCTGAACGCGATTCGCGGGGCAGCGCAGACCATCCGGCGTTTCCGGCCGCGCCTGGCCATAGCCGCTTACCACGCTGTCGAGCATCCGGAGCTTATTCCGAAGCTCGTCCGAGAGATTGACCGCTCTTACCGCGTCTCCTGCGGCTTCTGTGCAGAATCAGACAGCTCGCTGCGCCCCGACATCCTCTTCCTACACTGAGGCGTCCTGGGAAGCCAAGAAGCAGGAAGCCCGAGCCTCCCTGTGGCCTACAATTGTTACCGCAATGCCTTGATTAGCCTTGCAAACGCCGACGCCGGGCCCACAGACCGAAACCGACCAAGCCGAGGCCAACCAAGCCCAAGCTCGCCGGCTCGGGCGTGTAGATCGTCAAACTAGCGCGGCCATCGCCGTCATCCCTCGTGAGAACGTAGAAGCCGAACCGATCGCCGGCGTTCAGGCTCACGCCACCCACCCAGCCGCTTTGCGAGGCCGGGCCGGAATTGTTGGAGAGTTGCGTTAAAGTCCACGACCAGGTATTTGGTGGGCCGGCGGGGATGCCGCGAAAGTAGCCGGCCCGATCGAAGCTTGGCCCACGGGAGTCCGAAGTCTGGTAAAGCCACAGGAAGGAGAACACCCCGGGGTTAATCACGTCCCAACCGACCGTGGTCAGAATTGTCCGATTCTGTCCAGAATCGCTGCCGTACAGGGTCACTGCCCAAGGGGCTCCCCACGGAGCTGCCGCCGGGTCGAACCATCCGTCACCGCCCCGCGGACGAAACTCCGCCGATCCCGGGGCGAACTGGCCCGTGAAAACCAGCGGAGCCGCCGACAGCGCAGCGGGTACAAGCAAAGCAGCCGCAACAACAAGCAAACGCATTCGGAACCGCATCATGTGAAACCTCCTCGCTTACAAGTATCCGG
>Ga0308391_1000106_pt1 | contig 32946 bp, 28 predicted proteins | sample Hotspr20Samplet1_FD_202363 | JGI IMG/M metagenome (GOLD analysis project Ga0308391, IMG submission 202363) | Hot spring phototrophic mat microbial communities from Octopus Spring, Yellowstone National Park, Wyoming, United States - 20050623_t1 ... | reverse complement strand
TGGCCAACGGCTGCTACGCGCGTCGGAACATCGAGCTCACGATCGAAGAGGGCCGCGGCTTGGTCCGCGCCGTGCAGGTGGTGGGAGCCAAGGGGGCGACCTTCGGCATGTCGGATGCCGGCTCCTTGATGATCGGGGTGAGCCGCGGCACACCGTTGAAGGCCGTGATGTCCCTCCTCAACACCTCGGGCTTCGCGATCATCGCCCTCGAAAAGTCCGGCATCCGCACGGCCAAGGACCTCGAGGGCAAGAAGCTCGCGGTCTCGCCGGGCGACGCCTTGACCCAGCTCTTCCCCGCCGTGGTCAGGGCCAACGGGCTCGATGCGAGCAAGATCGAGCTCGTTTTCATGGACCCACCGGCCAAGGTGCCGGCCACCCTGGAGGGTCGGACGGACGCACTTTTGGGCGGGATCGACGATCAGTTCTTCCTGATCGAGGCGCAAGGTCACAAGGCCGTGGGCCTGCGCTTCGCCGACCTCGGCGTCAACACGGTCGGCATGACGATCCACGCCGACGAGGACACCATCCGCGACCAGCCCGACCTCGTCCGCCGCTTCGTCGAGGGTACGGTTTGCGCCTGGCAGGCGGCCAAGGCCGATCCCGACGCGGCGGTGGCCGCTGCCGCCGCGGCCAAGCCGGACCTCAACCGCGAGTCCACGAAGAAGCAGCTCCTGGTCGACCTCGACCTGCTCGATTCGCCGGCGACCCGCGGCAAGGGCATCGGCTACGCCGCGGTCCAGGACTGGGAGCGGACCAAGGAGCTTCTCGTCCAGTACCGCGACCTGAAGACCGACCGCCCGGCCATGTCGTTCGTCACCAACGAGTTCCTGCCGCGGTGAGCGCGGCCCCGGCGCGCCGCGCGCCCGTGCCCGCCGCTGGGCCGGCGGCGGCCGCCCGAACGATGATCGGCCTTTCCGGTGTGGCCAAGACCTTCCGCCGCGACGGGCTCGAGACTCGAGCCCTCGGCCCGGTCGACCTCGAGGTCGCGCCGCACGAGTTCTTGGCGATCGTGGGGCCTTCCGGCTGCGGCAAGAGCACCCTCTTGCGCCTGGTGGCCGGCCTCCTGGCCCCGAGCGAAGGCCGGGTGACGGTGGGCGGGCGGCCCGTCACGGGCCCCGTGACCGAGCTCGGGTTCGTCTTCCAAAAGCCCGTGCTCCTGCCCTGGCGGGACCTCTTGGGCAACGTCCTCGTCCAGGTCGAGCTGCGCGGCCTGCGCGGGCCCGGCTGGCGGGCCCGGGCGCAGGAGCTCTTGGCGGCCGTCGGGCTCGCGGGTTTCGAAAGCCGCTGGCCGCACGAGCTGTCGGGCGGCATGCAGCAACGCGGCGCCCTGGCCCGCGCGCTCATCCACGACCCGCCGCTCCTGCTCATGGACGAGCCGTTCGGCGCGCTCGACGCCTTGACCCGCGAGCAGCTGCGGATCGACCTCGAGGAGCTGTGGCTCGCGACCGGGAAGACGGTCCTGTTCATCACCCATTCGATCGACGAGGCGGTCCTGCTCGCCGACCGGGTCGTGGTGATAGGGCCGCGCCCCGGGCGGATCGAGCGGATCGTCCCGGTGCCCCTCGCCCGCCCGCGGGGGCTCGAGGCGCGGCGCGAGCCGAGCTTCGAGCGGATCGTCCGGACGATCACGGACGTCTTTTTGGCGCGGGGCGTGCTGCAAAGCGGCCGGGTTTCGTTGACCGCGGCGGGGACGTCCGCAGCAGGAGCTCGGACGACATCGATCGCCGGCTCGGGCAGGGAGGAGCCATGACACTTTTCGGCGAGGGCTTCATCGCCATCTGGTCGAACATCCGGGAAGAAGGGCTCGAGACCTTCTACGCCTGGCACGACAACGAGCACTTGGCCGAGCGGGTCGGCATCCCGGGCTTCCTGCGCGGTCGCCGCTACGTCGCGGTGGACGCTCCGGTCCGCTTCTTCATGTGCTACGAGACGGTCAGCCCCGAAGTCCAGGTCGGCACCGACTATTTGAACCGCTTGAACGCCCCGACCGAATGGACGCGCGCGGCACTTCCGCATTTCTTCGACACGACCCGGAGCCTCACCCGCAAGATCTTCAGCCAGGCGAAAGGCGACGGGGCCGAGCTCGTCACGGCCGGGATCGACGCGCCGGGCGGAGCGCTCGTCGAGCTGCGCCGGCGCCTCCTCACGGGGCTCCTCCCCGAGCTCTACCTCGAGCCCGGCATCGCCGGCGTGCACTGGTGCGAGACCAACCGGGCCGGCTCGACGATCGAGACCGCCGAGAAGAAGGGTCGGGCGGTGGGCGTCTGCGACGCGGTGGTGCTGATCGAGAGCTCGCGGCCCGGCCCTGCCCGCGCGGCCCGCGAGCGCCTCGGCCAGGCGGTGGCGGCCGTCCCCGGCGTGACGACCCCGGTGGCTCCCGGCCACTTCCGGCTCGAGTTCGAGAAGGTCAAGCTCGCCGTCTGAGCCCGATCGCCCGTCCGGGCGGGCCCGCAAGAGAGCGGCGCGATCGAGACCGAGCGCCGCGGCGATCGCGGGGGACGCCGAGCGGGGCCCGGGGTGCGGCGCGCCGAGCTCGGGGTGGATCGGCGAAGCGGCGGTCGGTGGAGACATCACGCGCGACGGAGCGCCGGCGCGGAGCGGCCCGCCTCAGCCGGGCCGGAAGCAGCACAGGAGCTTGATCTCGACCACCCGACCCTCGCCCTGGCGCTGGTCGGGCGGCGCCATGCCGGCCTGGAAACGGCCGGCCAGCCGCTCCGCCGGCAGGCCCTGGCGGGCGAGTGTGTCGACCACCAACGCCATCCGCAGCAGCGCCTTCTCCCAAGCACCCACCTCCACCCCCGCGGGCGAGGCCGCGGCGGCCGCGAAACTCTCGACCAGGATCAGCCAGTCGCGGTCGGCCGGCACCTTGCGGACCGCCTCGGCGAGACCCAGAATCGCTTGTTCGAGTTGGCGTTGTCCCTCCGGGTCGAGCTCGGTACCGCCGGGCGGGAAGGCGACCTCGCCCGCGAAGAGGAACCCACCCCCCGATCGGCCGGCCTGGAGCGCTTGGTCGAGGCCGGCCACGGTCGAGGCCCGGTAGCGGGTACGGGTGTCGGCCTGCGCCGCGACCGCGTCGGACAAGCGCAGCGAGAGGTCCTGGATCTGCGCGTCGGCGAGCGCCAGTTGCCGCTCGGCCGACCACCAGAGCGCGGTCAGGGCGAGGCTCACGAGCGCGAGCGCGATCACCGCGAGAACCGAGCCCATGGGCCAGCTCCCGGGCCGCGGCGTGAGCCGCGGGCTTCGCCCTGCCGGCCGGGGGCGTGCCGAGGCCGTCTGGCGTTCGGCCCGCTCGCGCGCGGAGCGGAACCCGCTTTCGTCGTAAGCGCGTCGGCGCACCGGGTCGCGCAGCACTTCATAGGCTTCGACGAGGTGGCGGAAGCGGTCCTCGTCGGCCTCGGGCCCGCCCTGGTCGGGATGCCAGAGCTTGGCACGCTCGCGGAACGCCGCCTTGAGCTCCTCCGGCGAGGCATCGCGACCGACGCCGAGCACACGGTAATAGCCCTTGGGGTCGTCGACCGGATCCATGCCACGCCCGTGCCAGGACCGGCGCTCTATAGGCGGCCTTGCGCCGGCTCGGCAACCGCGCCCGACGGCTTGCGGCCGCGGGCCGCCACCGTCATCGTCGGCCCCGGAGCGAACGAGGCGAGGCGTGCCGACGCGGCTTCTGCGGATCCTGACCGGGTTCGTCGCCACCGTGCCCCGAGCGTCGCCGCGCCCACGCCGGCGGCCGCCGGACCGGCAACGCGCTCGGGTCTACCGCTGGGAGCAGGCGGTGGTCTTCCCCGGCCGAGAGGACCTTCTCGACCTCGCGGCCTGTCGGATGCTGGTCGAGGCGGCCTACCGGTGGGCCGAGGCCGACTGCGCCGCTGCACCGGGGTGGGCGCCGCCTCGGGTGACCGACGGTCGGGGCCGGCGCCACGCCTGCGGCTCGCGCGAGGTCGTCAAGCTGCCGCGCTGGGCCCGCACCGCACCGATCGTCCTGCACGAATGCGCGCACGGGCTCGCCCCCGACCAGCACGGCCCGTGCTTCGTGGCAGCCTACGTGGCGCTGCTCGAACGGTTCCTGGGCATGGACGGAGCGGCGTTGCGGGCTAGCCTGGCGGCCGCCGGGATCGCCTGCGGCGAGGCTCGCTACGGCCCGGCCGGCCGCCTCGAGCTGCGCGCCGCTCAGGCCGGCTGCTCACCTACGAAGGTCATGAAGCGTTCGACCCGGCCATCCGCACCGAAGGCCAAGACCTCGTAGCGCTCGGGCGTGGGTGAAGGCATGCCCGGCGAGCCCGCCGGCATGCCGGGCACCGCGAGCCCTCTCACCCACCGCGGCCGGTCCGCCAACAGGCGGCGGATCGCCAGCGCTGGTACGTGGCCCTCGACGAGGAGGTCCGCGAGCCGCGCCGAATGGCAGCCGGCGAGCTGCTCGGGGATGCCGAGCCGGGCGCGGATCGGGGCGAGGTCGGCGTGCTCGCTCGTCCGGGTCGAAAAGCCTTCGGCCTCGAGATGGCGGACCCAGAGCGTGCAGCAGCCGCAGCCGCGCAGCTTCCAGATCTCGACGAGCGGTGCCGCGGCGGCGGCGCGCGGCGCGAGAGCGGCGGTGACCACGAGTAGGAGCACGCGGCGGGCGAGCGGCATGGGCGATCTCCCTCAGGCGACCTCGACCAGGGCCATCATGCCCGAGCCCTGGTGCTCGAGCACGTGGCAATGGAGCATCCAAAGGCCCGGATTGTCGGCCACGAACGCCACCTCGACCCGCTCGCCCGGGGCCACGAGCACGGTGTCCCGCCAGGGCCGCTCGGGCTCCTCGCGGCCGTCGCGGGCGAGGACGCGGAAGGCGTGGCCGTGCAAGTGGATCGGGTGCGGGAAGGCGGTCCGGTTGAGGATCGCGAGGCGGTGGCTGCGGCCGAGCGCCAGGCGCATGAGCGGCGGCTCGTGGCCGTGCCCGTGCTCGGCCATCGCACGGCCGTTGATGGTCCAGAACAAACCTCGGGCGAAGAGCGCCCGAAGCTCGCGCGGGTCGGGAGGCGGCCGTCGCGCGGCGGGCGTCCGGCCGCGCATCATCGTCGCCATCATGCCGCCGTCCAGCACGAGCTCGTGCTCCTGCGCTGCGGCCAGGTCCGGCTCGGCCAGCGGGTTCGCCGGAAGCGCGGGCGGCGGCCCACGGTCCACAGCGGGCGGCGGCGCCTCGTTGCGGGTCACCGCGAGCGACGTCACCCGGTAGGTCCCCTGCGGATCCCCCTCGTCGAGCAGGTCGACCCGCGCGAGCCGCACGGCCGGCACGTCGAGCACCAGATCGGCACGCTGGCCCGGAGCGAGGAGGAGCGGGGCCTCGATCCGTCGGGGCGCCAGCGGGTGCCCGTCGAGCGCCACGAGCCACGGCTCGGCACCTTTGAGGCGCAGCGCGAAGATCCGCGCGTTGGCGGCGTTCAGCAGCCTGAGCCGGAGCCGCTCGCCGGGCCGCACCTCGAGCCGCTCGACCACCCTGCCGTTGACCGTGACGGTGTTGCCGTAGGCGCCCGCGTGCGAAGCGTCGTGCGGGCTCGGGCGAACCTCGTTGACCGCGTCCGGCCCGAGCCGCCAATCGTCGAGCACGAGTGCCAGCTCGCGGTCGACCGGCCAGCGCTCGGGCTCCTCGACCACGAGGAGGCCGTAGAGGCCGCGGCCGACCTGCTCGGCACTGCGAACGTGCGGGTGGTACCAGAAGGTGCCTGCGTCGAGGAGCGGCAGCTCGTAGCGGAACCGGCCGCCGGGCGGGATCGGCGGCTGGCTGCTGCCCGGCACCCCGTCCATTCCGACCGGGACCCTGAGCCCGTGCCAGTGCACGGTCGTGGGCTCGGGCAGGCCGTTCTCGACCTCGACCACGAGCCGCTCACCCTGCCGCCCGCGCAGCGTCGGCCCCGGCACGGTGCCGTCGTAAGCCCACACCTCAGTCGAGGGCCAGCCCTCGCCGACGAGCTCCACGCGAGCGGGCGCGGCGCGCAGGCGCCGCGGCCCGGACCCTGCCACGGCCAGGCGGGCGAACGGTGCGGTCGCCGCCGCGGCGAGCAGCGTTCGGCGGACGAGCCGCGGCCCGCTCATCCCGACCCATCCCGTGCCGGCCGCCAGCGGCGCAGGCGCAGCGCATTGGCCACGACCGAGACGCTCGAGAGCGCCATGGCGGTGCCGGCGATGGCCGGCGAGAGCAGGCCCAGAGCGGCGAGCGGCAGTCCCAGGATATTGTAGAGGAAGGCCCAAACGAGGTTCTGGCGGATCGTCCGGCGGGTCGCCGCGGCGATCTCGAGCGCAGCGGCCACGAGCCGCGGGTCCGGGCGCAGGAGGGTCAGACCGGCCGCGGCATGCGCCGCGTCGGCCCCGCCCCCCATCGCGACCCCGACGTCCGCGGCGGCGAGCGCCGGGGCGTCGTTGACGCCGTCGCCGACCATCGCCACGACCCGCCCCTCGCCGCGGAACCGCTCGATCGCCGCGACCTTCTCGGCGGGCAGGAGGGGTGCTTCGACGCGCGGGATGCCGACCGCGCGGGCGACCCGCTCGGCGGTCGCGCGCAGATCACCGGAAAGCAGCGCCGTCGCGAGCCCGCGCCGGTGCAGGAGTGCCACCGCCTCGGCCGCCTCGGGCCTGAGCGCGTCCTCGAGCGACAAGAGACCGGCGAGCTCGCCGTCGACCGCCACCCAAGCGAGGCTGCGCCCCGCGGCCGCCTCGGAGCGGGCGCGTTCGGCGAGCGGTGCGGTTGCGATCCCGACTTCCTCGAGGAGCTCGGCGCGACCGATGCGCACCACCCGACCTTCGACACGCGCGACCAGACCGATCCCGGGCCGCGCCTCGAAGGTCTCGACCGGGGGCAAGGCCAACCCGCGCTCGGAGGCTGCTCGCAGGATCGCCCGGCCGAGCGGGTGCTCGCTGCCCTGCTGGGCGGCGGCCACGAGGCGCAGCAGCGCCTCCTCCGATCCGGTCAGGGGATGCAGGGCGACCAGCTCGGGCCGGCCGAGGGTGAGCGTGCCGGTCTTGTCGAAGGCCACGAGGTCGACCGCGTGCGCACGCTCGAGCGTGGCGATGTCGCGGATCAGGATGCCGGCGCGCGCCGCCGCTCCGGTCCCGGCGACCAGGGCTGCGGGTGTGGCCAGACCCAGCGCGCAGGGGCAGGCGATCACCAGCACCGCCACGGCAGCCGGCAGGGCCCGGTCGAGGCCGCCCCCGGCGGCGAGCCAAGCGAGGAACACGAGCGCCGCGAAGCCGATGACCGCCGGCACGAAGGCCGCGCTCACCCGGTCGACCAGCCGCTGGATCGGTGCCTTGCCGGCTTGCGCCCGCTCGACGAGCTCGGTGATCCAGGCGAGCGTCGTGTCGCTGCCGACCCGCTCGGCCACGCAGCGCAGCAGCCCGCTGCCGTTGATCGAACCGGCGATCACCCGATCGCCCGGCCCCTTGCGCACGGGTAAGCTCTCGCCGGTCAGGAGCGACTCGTCGAGCTCGCTCACGCCGTCGAGGATCCGGGCGTCGACCGGGACCCGCTCGCCCGGGCGGATCACCAACCGGTCGCCGACCGCGACCTCCTCGACCGGCAGTTCGACCTCGCGGCCGGCGCGCAGGACCCGCGCGGTTTCGGGCGCGAGCGCCGTGAGCTCGCGCAAGGCCGCCGCGGCGCTCGCCTTGGCTCGGGCCTCGAGCCAGCGGCCGAGCCGGACCATGGTGATCACGACCGCCGCCCCCTCGAGGAAAAGTCGGCCGCGCGCCGCCTCGCCCTCGAGCAAAACGAACACGAGTCCGTGCAGGAAGGCCGCACTCGTGCCGAGTGCCACGAGCAGGCTCATGTTGCCCGTGCCGGCCCGCAGCCCGGCCCAGGAGTCTCGGTAGAACCGCGCGCCGAGAAGGAACTGGACCGGGGTCGCGAGCGCGAGCTCGAGCCAGGGGCTCGGATGCAGGTGGAGCCCCAAGGGAGCCGCGAGCATCGGCAAGACGAGCGGGGCCGTGAGGAGCGCGGCGAGGACGAGCGCCACCGCCTCGCGCCGGCGGGCGGCACGTTCGGCGGCCGCTGCCCGCTCGGCCTCGAGGCCGCACCCTCCCTCGAGCACCGCCCGGTAGCCCGCCTCCCGCACCGCGGCCGCGAGCGCCGCCGGGATCGCCGGATCGGACAGATGGCGGACCTCGGCCCGTTCGCTCGCGAGGTTGACGCTCGCCTCGAGCACGCCCGGCACGGCGGCGAGCGCCCGCTCGACCCGGCCGACGCAGGAGGCGCAGTTCATCCCGCCGATCGCGAGCCGGCTGGTCCGCTCGCGCACCGCGTAGCCGGCCGAGCGGACCGCCTCCACGAGCTCGGCCGGGGCGGCCGGGGGGTCGGCGAGCAGGAGCTCGGCCCGCTCGGTCGCGAAGTTGACCTCGGCCGCGGCGACCCCGGGGAGACGCCCGAGCACGCGCTCGAGGCGGGCGGCGCAGGCGGCACAGGTCATGCCGGCGATCGGCAGGGAAAGCCGTAACTCGCTCCGCGCGGCCGGCGCTGCGGCGGGCTCCGGCCTCGTCTCGGCGAGCGTTTCCATGGTCGAGCCGTCCTCCCGACCGCCGCGCGGCGGGGTCCGCCTCAACGCCCCGGCCGACCGGGTGGCGGCTCGCCACGCGCCAAGCTCAAGACATACGCCTCGTCGAGGGGACCGACAACCAGCAGCCCCGTGAGCCCCAGCGCCCGGATCCGACCGGCCTCGCGCGGGTCGAGGCTGCGGACCTCGACGCGCAGCCCCTCCGCCACGGTCACCGTCGCGACCTTCCATCGGCGCGCCTCGGCGAGCCGCGCCGCGCGCTCCGGGAGAAGCCGTCGGATCGCCGCCACGCTCGCCGGATCCGGACCGGTCACGGTCAAGCCGACGCCACCCGGCAGCTCCTCGGCCCGCACCTCGGCGGCGAGGGTCACCCGCTCGAGGTCGGCCAAGTGGCGGCGGACCGCCTCGAGGTCGACGCGCCGCCAGTCGGTCGTCGGATCGGCCTCGAGCCGGGCGACGAGCCCGGCCAGAACGGCGAGCGACGTCGGTGCTGCCGTCGGAGCCGACGACGGGCGGTGGCTCGCGGAGGGTGCCCCCGCCTCGACCGAAGGCGTGGAGGGCGGTGCGGCGGCAGCGGCGAGCAGCAGGGCGAAGAGCACGACGAAAACGGCGGGGCTGCGCACGGTTCACCTGTCCCTCGAGAAGGCGTCCAGCTTTTTTGCACCTTTCTGCGCGAGCCCGCATCCCCGTGCGGGCGATCTGCGCGCGCGAGGCTTGACCGCGCCTCCGGAGCGACGGCCTATGTCCTCGGGCAGGGGAGGATCGAGCGATGGCGACCGCACGCATGGCCGTTCGCGCGGCCAATCTCGGGCTCGAAGAGGCGGTCGCCGACGCCGAGGCGCGCTACGTCGCGGCCCGACCGAAGAGCCGAGAGATCTTCGAGCAGAACCTCAAGGCCATGCCCGGCGGGAACACCCGCACGGTGCTGTTCTTCCGGCCTTTCCCGACGGTGATCGCCCGAGGCCAAGGGGCGAGGTTGGTCGACGTCGACGGCCACGAATATGTCGACTGGCTCGGCGAATATTCGGCCGGCCTCTACGGCCACAGCCACCCCGTGATCCTGCAGGCGATCCGCGAGGCCCTCGAGGACGGGATCGCGCTCGGCGGACCGAACCGCTTCGAGGGTCCGCTCGCGGCCGAGCTCTGCCGCCGGTTCCCCTCGCTCGAGCTCGTGCGCTTCTGCAACTCGGGCACCGAAGCCAACCTGTTCGCGATCTCGGCGGCGCGCGCCTTCACCGGTCGGCCGGCGGTCATGGTGTTCGAGCACGGCTATCACGGTGGGGTGTTCTATTTCACCCCCGGCGGCGACCGGATCAACGCGCCCTTCCCCTGGGTCGTGGCACCGTTCAACGACCTGGACGGGACCCTGGCCCTGCTCGAGGCGCACGCCCACGAGCTCGCGGCCGTGCTGATCGAGCCCATGCAGGGCAGCGCCGGCGCGCTGCCGGCCGAGCCCGGGTTCCTTCGAGCGCTGCGCGAGGCCTGCAGCCGGCACGGCGTCTGCCTCATCTTCGACGAGGTCATGACCTCGCGGACGAGCGCCGGCGGCCTCCAGGCGCGGCTCGGAATCACCCCCGACCTCACTTCCCTCGGCAAATATCTGGGCGGCGGGCTCACTCTTTCGGCGTTCGGCGGCAAAGCCGCGATCATGGCCCAATTCGACCCGCGCCGACCGCAGGCGATCCCGCACGCCGGCACCTTCAACAACAACGTGCTCGCGATGGCCGCGGGCCTCGCGGGGCTCACCCGCGTCGCCATCCCCGAGGTCCTGGAGGCGCACTTCGCACGCGGCGAGAAGCTCAAAGAAAAGATCAACGCGCTGGCGGCACGGCACGGGGTGCCGTTCCAGTGCACCGGCTGCGGCACGATCCTGGGCCTGCACTGCCAGGCCGGTCCGCTGCGCTCGGGGCGCGATCTGGCCGCGCAAGATCCGCTCCGCCGCGAGCTGTTGCAGCGCCTGCTCCACTACGACCTCCTGGAGCGCGGCCACTATCTGGCCCGGCGCGCCTATCTCACGCTCTCCTTGCCCCTCACCGAGGCGGACGAACGGAGCTTCCTCGCCGCGATCGACGAGTTCCTCTCGGTTCGACGCAACCTGCTCACGGCTTGAGCCGATGGCGGAGGGAGCCGGGATCGGCGCGGGAGCGACCTCGGCCGCGAGCCTGCCCGGCGACGAGCGGCCGCCCGCGGTGTGGGTGCCGCCTTTGGCCGATCCCCGGCCGCGGAGCCTCTGCACCGATTGCGGGCTGTCGCGGGTGCGGATCGCCAAAGCCTGCGGGCGGGCCTGCCAGTTCATCGCGCCCGACTACCCGGCCGCGGAGGCGGCGGTCCACGGCCGGGCGCGCGATCCCGACCGCCCCGACGAGCTGCATTTCGGGCCGTTCCGACGGATGCTGCGCGCCTCCCTCGCCGCGCCGCGGCCCGGGGCGCAGTGGACCGGGATCGCCACCCGGCTCGGCGAGCTTCTGCTCGAGACCGGGCGCGCCGAGGCCGTGCTCACGGTCGGACCGACACCCGGCGATCCCTGGCGGCCGCGGCCGGTGATCGTGACCCGTCCCGAGGGCTTGGCCGCGTGCCGCGGCATGCGGATGGGCTTCGCACCCACGCTCGCCCTGCTCGAGCCCGCCCTCGCCGCCGGCTACCGGAGGCTCGCGCTGATCGGCATCCCCTGCCAGGTCCACGCGCTGCGCAAGATCGAGGCCGAGCTCGGCCTGGAGCGGCTCTGGGTCGTGGGTACCCCCTGCTCGGACAACACGACGACCGAGCGCTTCCACGAGTTCCTGGCGCTGCTCGACCCCGAGCCCAGGCGGATCACCTACCTCGAGTTCCGCGCCGACTACCGGGTCGAGCTCCGCTACGCCGACGGCCGGGTCCGCTTCGTGCCGTTCCTCGAGCTGCCGATCGCCCGGCTGCCGCCCGACTTCTTCCCGCTCACCTGCCGGACCTGCGTCGACTACACCAACGTTTTGGCCGACCTCACGGTCGGCTACATGGGCGGCTCGGGAAGCCAGTGGTTGCTCGTCCGCAACCCGCGCGGCGAGGAGCTGGTGGGGTTGATCGAGCCGGAGCTGCGCATCGAGCCGCTCGAGAGCCGCGGCCGCCGGGCGGGCCCGGTGCGCGCCTATGCCGAGAACGTCGCGCGCGCCGCGGGCGGCTTGCCCTTGCGCCGGATGCCCGACTGGCTGCGGCCGATCGCCGGGCGGATGCAGCGTTGGTTCGGCCCCAAGGGCCTCGAGTTCGCCCGGACCCGGGTCGAGATGAAGGCGATCGAGACCGTGCTGCATCTCCGCCGCGCCGCCCGCGCGAAGATGAAGACCATGATCCCGGCGCACGTTTGGCGGCTCGTCGCGCCCTACGGTCTGGCACCGGAACCCGGGGAGCGGGCGACACCCCGCTCCCCGGGCCGCAACGCAGCTCAGGCGGCGACCGCGGCCGGCGCCGCCCCGCCTTCCGGGGCGAAGGCGAGCCCGCCAGCGTAGCGCCAGGCGACCGCTCCGGTCTCGTCCAGCACCAGGAGGTGGAGCCAGCGCTGGTCCAACAGCGCGCGCAATCCCTCGTGCCGGGCGACGATGCCGCGGATCGCTTCGACCGGGGCTTCCACCACGACGGTGAGCCGCAGCGGCTCGTGGACGAAGCGCGCGCCGTCGTGCACCGACTGCCACGGGAGGCCGACTCGGAGATCGCCGCCATTGCCCTCGAGGACGCCGATCCCGCCCACGACGTTGTGCAGGAGCTTGTTGCCGCCGCCGAAGAGCGACGGGGCGACCACCGACCCGTAATATTGGAGCGAGATCCAGGAGGCGACGATCACGGGCGCGGTCAAGATCAGCTCGAGCGTGGCGAAGCCCGGATCCCGCCGGTGATCGTACTCGTGCAGGAAGGCTCGGCCCTCGAGGGCGAGGCCGCGGCTGCGCGCCCGGGGTGCGGCGATGAACGCGGCGCAACCCGCGAGCCCCCATTCGGGCCGCACCTCCGACCAATCCCGCCCGCGCGCGAGCAGCTCGTCGGGGGCCTTCGCCCGCGGCAAGGCGAGGGCCCGCTCGGCCCGGGCGAGCGCACCCGCCCGCTCGAGCCACCCCTTCACCCGCGCCACCGCCTCGGCCGGTGCGGGACGGTCGAGGAACAGGGTGACCCGATCGCTCGTGGTGTCGTGCAGCCCGGCGAGGAAGATCGTGTCCTCGGGGATCGCCGGGCCTTCGGCCGCGAGGCCCGCACGCACCTCGGGATCCTGGAGGAGGGCGGCCAGGAGCCGGGCGCTCTCCGCGCCGTGATGGCCGCCGCACGCCCCGCAGGCGAGCGCGCTCGCGTGCGGGTTGTTGGTGACCCGGGCACCGTGGCCGATCAGGAGCACGATCGGGGCCAAGGGCTCGGGCAGCGACATCGCCCGGAGGACGCCGCGGGCGAGCGCCACCCGCTCCGCCGCGGCGAGCGGCGGGTCGAAGACCGGGGCGGGATCCTCGGCCGGCGGGCGGCCCCGCCGCAGCGCGTCGCCGAAGAGCTTGCCGGCGTAGAGCGGTCCCGCCGCCTCGACGAAGGCGAAGCAGGAGATCGCAGCGCGCTGGAACCGGCCCCAGGCCCGCTTCACCCGTGCCGCGATCCGCCGCTCGGCCTCGTCCTCGGCGGGCGCCCGGCTCGACAGTGTGGGCGAGAGCAGGACCGGCAGATGGTGCTCCGCGACGTCCGAGCCGCAGCGCCGATGGGTGAGGGGCAGGCCGAAGAAGCCGGCGAAGCCCGCGGTCACGATCCCCGGATCGAGGGATTCGAGCGCCCGCCGGAAGGGCTCCGAGCGCACGTCGATGCAGAAGACCGCCTGCAAGGCCGGCCGGTTCGAGCCCGCGGCCGGCGCGGCTGCGGGAAGACGGGCCGAAAGCTTGCGCTGGAACGCCCACTCGGCCGCCTCCTGGAGGATCGAATCGACGATTTGCGCCGGCGTCGGCCGGAGCGGGGCGGCATGGGCCTCCCGGACCTCGAACCAGCGCTCGGCGAGCTGCTCGCGATATTGCAGGAGGAGCGCCTCGTCGAACGCGGCCCGCACGGCGAGGAGCACGAGGCCGGTCTCGTCGAAGCCGCCCTGCCGTTCCGCTTCCCAGCCCGGCAGCCGGGCGAGCTGAGCCCACCCGGCGATCCGGGCGAGCAGCGCGTGGAACCAGGTCTCGAGCGCCGCATCGGGCATGGCGAGGGCATCGGCAGCCCGCAGGAGCGCCCGCTCCGGCCGGTCGGGGAGGCCGGCCACGAACCCGGCGAAGCCCCGAAGGCCGATGATCTCGGGCACGAGGTCCCGGCTCGCCCAGGCCCGCCAGGAGGCCCAAGCGTCCTGGCCGGGCGGCAGCGACCAGAGCGCCTGACCCCGGTCGAAGAAGGCGGCGGCCCAAGCGCCGATCCGCTCGCGCACGAGCTCGGGCCAGTCGATCCCCGAGAGCTCGAAGGCGAGTTCGGCCACCGTCGGCAGCGCCGCGGGCGGCGGGCTCGGGCTCCGCGCGGCGGCGAGCAAGCCGTCGAGCGAGCCCGGCCGGCCGGGCTCGGTGCAGGCGGCAAGCGCCGCCTCGAGATCCTCCGACCGGATCTCGCCGGCCTCGATCCGCTCGAGGTACCAGCTGCGCGGCATCGTCACCCGCACGCCCGCGACCCGACCGAGCCGCGCTGCGACCCGGGCGAGCGTCTCGTCCATCTGGCCGAGGAACGGATTGACAGCGACCGTGGCGTCGAGCGGCCAGGCGGGCGGCAGGGCGCGGACCGCGGCCTCGGCGGCGCGCAGGACGGCACCCAGCCGGGGCGGGACGATCTCGCGCATGGTCATGATCGGTCTCCTCGGGATGGAGGTTCGGTCAGGCGGCCCGCGCCGTGCGCAGGTCACCGATCAGCCGGTCGACGAGGGCGTCGAGGTAGAGGCCGTTGGCGAGATGGACCCGCAGCCCGGTGGCGGCGGGATGGTGGGCCCAGCGGGGCAGAGTCGTCTGGGCCAACGCCACCGCCGCGAAGGAGAGGATGACGAGCGCCATGAGCGCCCAGTCGAGGGTCGTGGGCGGGGGCGGCGGGGGCAAAAGGCCGGCCACGAGCCAACCAGCGAGGCTCTGGAAGCCCAAATAGCCGAGCACCGCGAGGAAGGAGGCGAGCGCGGTCCGCCGGGCGAGCGCGGCCGGGGCCGCATCGGCCAGGCCCTGGGCGAGGAGGTAGGCGACACCGAGCACCAAGACCCCGCCCAGGACCAGGGCCTGGGGCGGCTTGTCGAGTGCGACCAGCAGCGGCACCGCCGCGAGATAGACGAGGAGGGCCGCCCCTCCGGCGAGGAGGACGGCTCGGCCGCCGGGCACAGCGACCGGCCCCGGCCGGCGCTGGGCTGCGACGAGCTCGACCGCGGTGCCGGCGGAGAGGAAGGCGTGCGCCTTGTAGAGCGAGTGGGCGAGCAGGTGGAGAAGGGCGAGCGGCCAGAGCCCGAGCCCGCATTCGAGGATCATGAAGCCCATCTGGGCGACCGTCGACCAAGCGAGCGCGGTCTTGACCGCCGGCTGGGTCAGCATGACGAGGCTCGCCACGAGCGCGGTGAGCCCGCCCAGGAGAACGAGGGCGGCGAGCGCCCCGGGAGCCAGCACGAGCAGGTCGGCGAAGCGCAACAGGAGGAAGCCGCCGATGTTGACGATCCCGGCGTGGAGGAAGGCCGAGACCGGGGTCGGGGCCTCCATGACGCGCACGAGCCAGCCGTGGAACGGCAGTTGCGCGGTCCGCACGAGCGCCGCGGCGGCGAGCAGGCCGGCTGCGAGCATTGCTGTGGGCGGCACCTCGCCGGTCCGCGCCGCGGCCGCGATCGCCTCGATCGCGCTCGTCTCGAAGCTCCAGACGAGCAGCAGGAGTGCCGTGGCGAGCGCGGAGTCGGCCAGCCGCGCCACGAGCCGGGCCTGGCGGGCCGCCCGCCGAGCCTGGGGCCGTTCGGGGTAGAAGAGGAGGAGCCGGCCGAGGCCGGCACCGACCGCCACCCAGGCCGCGAACAGCACGAGCAGGCTGCCGGCCTGCACGAGCAGGAGGACGGCCGCGAGGGTGAGCGACATCCAGCCGGCGAAGGCACCCTCGCGCGGCTCGCCGTCGAGCTGGACCCGGGCGTAGCGGATCACGACCCAGCCGACGAAGCTCACGAGAAGGAGCATCGGCACCGAGAGCGCGTCGCGGGTGAGAGCCAGGACGACAGGGCCCTCGCCGATGCCGACCGTGGCGGGCCCACGGACGACCAAGAGCCCCGCGGTGGCGATCGCCGCGAGGAGCGCCGCGGCGGCCGCCGCTTCGGCGAGCCGGGGGATCGGGTGCGGTCGGGGACCGGGTCGGAAAAGGCCGGCGAGGCCGGCCACGGCCGGCAGGATCGGGGCCAGGAGCGGCAGGAGATCGAGGCTCATCGGCGGGCTCCCGCGAGGGTCACGTCCGGCGAGCCTTATCCGGCCGGAATATCCTCTTGAAAATTACAATGTTTTGTCCGAGCCGTTCGATCGGATCGAACGATGAGCCTCAACTACCACCATCTCCGCCTGTTCCGCGCGGTCGCCCTCGAGGGCAACCTGACCCGCGCGGCCCAGCGGCTCGGCCTCTCGCCCTCGGCGCTCTCGGCCCAGCTCAAGGCGCTCGAGGACCGGCTCGGTCACGCGCTCTTCGAGCGCCGCGGCCGCGGCCTCGTGCTCAGCGAGGCGGGCCGGATCGCGCTCGAGCACGCCGAGGTCATCTTCCGGACCGGCGAGGATCTCGTCGCCACGCTGCGCGGCCACGGCCGGGCCCGGGCACTCCTACGTGTCGGCGCGCTCGCCACCCTCTCGCGCAACTTCCTGGTTGGCTTCCTGCGGCCGGTGATCGGCCGGAGCGAGGTCGAGGTGGTGATCCGGATCGGCAGCCAGGCGGAGCTCCTGCGCGGGCTCGAGAGCCTCGCCTTCGACCTCGTCCTGACCACCCTGGCGCCGCCACGCGAGCGCGGCTCGCGGTTGGTGGTCCATCGCCTGGCCGAAATGCGGGCGAGCCTGGTCGGCACCCCCGAGCGGCTCGGCTCGCCCGTGCCGCCACTCGAGGCGCTGCTGGCGCGGGAGCCGCTCGTCCTGCCGACGCCCGAGACGGGGCTGCGGACCGCGTTCGACGCGCTCCTCGCCCGGCTCGCCATCCGCCCGGCGATCGCCGCGGAGGTCGAGGACATGGCGACGATGCGGCTCTTGGCGCGGGCCGATGTCGGTGTGGCCCTGCTGCCGCCCGTGGTGGTGCGCGACGAGCTCGCCCGCGGGGAACTCGTCGAGGCCCGGGCGCTGCCCGAGATCGTCGAGACCTTCTGGGCGGTCGAGCTCGGCCGACGCTTCGCGAGCCCCCTCGTGCGCGAGCTCCTGGCCGGTGCCGAGGGGCCGGCGGCGGACCCGGCTCAGCCGGCCAGGCTCTGACCCGCGGCGTTGAAGGTGTAGCCCAAGAAGTCGCGCAACGCCCGGGCCGCCGGGCCGGGCTCGGCGCCACGCCGCCAGGCCAGGCCCACGTCCATCGTCGGGACGGGCTCGGCCACGTCGCGGGTCTCCAGCCTGAGCCCTTCGAGCGACCAGGGGCGGTAGACCATGTCGGAGAGGATCGTCACGCCCATCCCGGCCGCGACCATGCTGCGCACCGCCTCGACCGAGCTCGTGCGGAACAGGACCTTCGGCATCCAAGGCGTGCGTGCCCAGTAGCGCCGCGCGGTGAGCTCGGCCTCGTCGACCGTGAGCATGACGTACCGTTCCTGGGCGATCTCCTCGAGCGGCACGGTCGCGAGGGCAGCGAGGCGGTGGCCGGTGGGCAGCCAGAGGCGCCGGCGCGAGCGGATCAGGGTTTCGTGCTGGAGCCGCGCGCGGTCGACCAGGTTCGAGGTCAAGAGGACCGCGAGCTCGAGCTCGCCCTCGGCGAGCCGGCGCTCGATCTCGGGACGCGGGGCTTCGACGAGCTCGACCTCGATTTTCGGGAAAAGTCGGGCGAAGCGGGCGAGGTGCGCGGGCAGGAAGTAGCCCGCCACCGTGTAGGTGACACCCACCCGGACCCGACCCTCGACCTCGTCCTTGGGGGCGAGGCGGGCGCGCAGGGCACCGTCGACCGCGGCCACGACGTTGCGCGCGTGCTCGACGAAGCGGGCGCCTTCCGGGGTGAGGCGCATGCCGCGGGTGGTCCGCTCGAACAGCCGGTGGCCCAACAGCTCCTCGAGCTCGCCCACGGCCTCGCTCACGGCCGAGGGCGAGAGCGCAAGTTCGGAGGCGGCGCGCGAGACCCGGCCCGCCGCGGCGACGGCGAGGAAGGCACGGACCTGGCGCAGCGTGAGGCTCAACCCGGAGGCCCTTCGGAAAAAGCGAAAAGGAGCGTCGGCACTTCCTGTTTCACAAACGCGCCGCGCTCGGCAAGAGTGCCGACACGGCGATCGGCCGTGCCCTGCCACGGCCCCAGGAGGGAGGAAAAGGATGCGGCGCAACGCTCTGGGCGCGGGCGCGGCGGCGCTCGCCCTGATCATGTGCGGCCCGGTGGTGCAAAGCCACGCGGCCGACTGGTTCCCCTACAAGGTCGAGGTCTGGGACCCGCCCTTCGACATGGCGAGCCCGCGGAAGACGGTCGACTACGTGCCGCTCCCCAAGGCCTCCAGGCCCTGGAACTTGTGCGTCTCCTTCCCGCACATGAAAGACGCCTATTGGCTCGCGGTCGATTACGGCGTGGTCGAGGAGGCGCGCCGGCAAGGCGTCAACCTCCAGCTCGTCGAGGCGGGCGGCTACACCGAGCTCGCCAAGCAGATCGCCCAGATCGAGAACTGCGTGGCGGGCGGGGCCAACGCCGTGATCATCGGCGCGATCTCCTACGACGGGCTCAACAACCTCGTGGCCGAGATCCGCAAGAAGAACGTGCCGGTGATCGACGTGATCAACGGCATGAGCTCGCCCGAGCTCTCGGCCAAGTCGCTGGTCTCCTTCGGCGAAATGGGCGCCAAGGCGGGCGAGTTCCTGGCCAAGCGGCACCCCGCCGGCAGCCCCAAGGTCAAGGTCGGCTGGTTCCCGGGCCCGGCCGGTGCCGGCTGGGTCGAGGCCGGCAACAAGGGCTTCCTCGATGCGATCAAGGGCTCGGCGATCGAGGTGGTCGAGACCAAGTACGGCGACACCGGCAAGGAAGTCCAATCCAAGCTCGTCGAGGACACGCTCGAAGCGCACCCCGACATCGCCTACATCGTCGGTACCGCCGTCACCGCCGAGGCGGCGATCCCGATCGTCCGCACGCGCGGGCTCCAGGACAAGGTCAAGATCGTCTCCTATTATTACACGCCGGGCGTCGATCAGGGTATCCGCCGCGGCCAGATCCTCGCTGCCCCGACCGATTCGCCGGTGATCCAGGGACGGATCGCGGTCGACCAGGCGATCCGGATCCTCGAGGGCAAGGACTACCTCAAACACGTGGGTCCGGCCCTGTTCGTCGTGACCCAGGACAACATCAAGGAGTTCGACACCGCCTCGACGCTCGCTCCGCCGACCTTCAAGCCGACCTTCAAGGTGCCCTGAGGCCGGCGCGCGGCCGCGAGCGAGGCGAGGGTCGGGTGGCTGCGGCGCCGCTCCTCGAGCTGCGCGGGGTCTCGAAGGCCTATCCGGGCGTGCTCGCCCTCGACCGGGTCGACCTCGAGCTCCGCGCCGGTGAGGTGCACGTCCTCTTCGGCGAAAACGGCGCCGGCAAATCCACGCTGATCTCGCTCGTGGCCGGCGTGCAGGCGCCGGATGCGGGCGAGATCCGGCTCGCCGGGACGGCGGTCCGCTTCGCTTCCGTGCACGAGGCGTGCCGGGCCGGGGTCTCGGCCGTGTTCCAGGAGTTCTCGCTGGTCCCGCAGCTGACCGTGGCCGAGAACATCGTGCTCGGCGACGAACCTCGGTGCGGCCTCCTGCTCGACGTGACCGCGGCGCGGCGGATCGCCCGCGAGCTCCTCGACCGGCTGGGCTTCGCCCTCGACCCGGACGCCCGGGTGGAGGGCCTCACCCGCGCCGAACAGCAGATGGTCGAGATCGCCAAGGCCTTCCGCAGCGAGCCCAGGGTCCTCGTGCTCGACGAGCCGACCGCGTCCTTGACCGAGCGGGAGGCCCGGCGCCTGCTCGCGCTCGTCGAACAGCTCGAGACCCAGGGGGTGGGGATCCTCTACATCACCCACCGGATGGGCGAGATCCGCCGGATCGGCGACCGGGTCACGGTCCTGCGCGACGGGCGGAAGATCGCGACCGTGCCGGCCACGACGAGCGAGGACGAGCTCGTCCGGCTGATGACCGGGCGGGCGATCGAGCAGATCTTCCCGCCCTTGCCGCCCGTGCCCGCGGGCGCGCCGGTCCTGCGGGTCGAGGACCTCACGACCCGCTCGGGGAGCGTCGTGGCAGCCAGCTTCGCGCTCCGTGCGGGCGAGATCTTGGGCTTCGCGGGCCTGGTGGGCTCGGGCAAGTCGGAGGCGGCACGCGCCGTCTTCGGCCTCGAGCCGATCACTTCGGGCCGGCTGCTGCTCGACGGGGCGCCGGTCGAGACCCCGACGCCGGCTGCGATGCTGGCCCGCGGCGTGCTCTACCTGCCGCCCGACCGGCGCGAGGAAGGGCTCGCGATGGTCAGGCCCGCGCGCGAGAACATGACGATGGCCGCGCTCGACCGCCCGGAGCTCGGTCCCGGCCCCTGGCTCGGCCCGTTCCGCGAAGCCCGCCTCGCCCACGAGCTCGCGCGCCGGATCGAGCTCCGGCCCGCCGCCCCCGAGCGCACGGTCGAGCTCTTCTCCGGCGGCAACCAGCAGAAGATCCTGCTCGCCCGGGCGCTCGCCCGGCCGGTCCGGCTCTTGATGCTCGACGAGCCCACCGTGGGCGTCGACATGGCCACCCGGGCGGCGATCTACCGGCTGGTCGTGGAGCTCGCCGAGCGGGGCACGGCGATCCTCCTCGTCTCTTCCGATCTGCCCGAGATCCTCCACCTTTCCCATCGCGTGCTCGTCTTCCATCGCGGCCGGGTCCGCGCCGAGCTCGTCGGCGCCGAGATCGGCGAGGAGGCGGTGCTGCAACACTTCTTCGAGCGCGAGGCGGCATGATCGAGACCGAACGCGCCGCCACACTCGCCACACCGGGTCCGGCCGAAAGGGTGCGGTTGTTGCTCGTGCGCCTGTTCGTCCGGCTCGGCGTTCTACCGTTCCTGTTGCTCGTGGCGGTGGTCGTCTTCGCCTCCTTGTCCGAGAACTTCTTGACGGTCCGCAACCTCACCAACGTCGTCCGCCAGGCGGTCTATCTGTTGATCGTCTCGCTCGGCCAGATGCTGGCACTCTTGACCGGCGGCTTCGACCTCTCGGTCGGCACGATCCTGGCACTGACCTCGGTGGTGAGCGCGTCGGCCATGGCCGCGGCGCACGCGGCTTTTCCCGAACTGCCCTGGCTGTCGATCGCGCTCGGCTCGATGGCCGGCCTCGCGGCCGGGACCGCGATCGGGGTCGCGAACGGCCTCGGGGTGGCGCTCTTCGGCGTCTCGCCCTTCATCATGACCCTCGGCATGGCCTCGGTCGGCTTCGGCATCGCGCTCTATTTGACCGGCGGCGTGCCGGTTTACGGGATGCCGGTCCTGTTCGGCGAGGTCTTCGGCTTCGGCACGCTCTTGGGCGTGCCGGTTCCGATCCTGATCGCCGCGCTTCTCGTCCTCGTCATGCTCGTGCTCGTCTACCGCACCCGGCTCGGCCGCTCGTTCTACGCGGTCGGCGGCAACATCAAGGCGGCCCGGCTCTCGGGCATCGACACCCGCCGCGTGCTGTTCGCGACCTACGTGCTCTGCGCGCTCGCGACCTCGATCGGCGGGCTCTTGCTCACCGCCCGTCTGGATACCGGCGAGGCCAACATCGGCGCCTCGATGCCGCTCGAATCGATCGCCGCCTGCGTGATCGCGGGTGTGTCGCTGCGCGGCGGGGTCGGTCGGGTCGAGAACGTGGTCTTGGGCGCCCTTTTCATCGTCCTCGTCCAAAACGGCATGAACCTCGCCCGGATCGAGTCCTACCTGCAGACCGTGGTCCTCGGCCTCTTGTTGATCCTCGCCGTCATCGCCGACCAGCTCCGGCTGCGGGCGATGGCGAGCCTGCGCGCGTGAGGGCAGCTCCCGTGGTGCCGATCAACTGCGACATGGGCGAGAGCTTCGGCCTCTGGCGGATGGGCGACGATGCCGGGCTCATGCCGCTCGTCGACCTCGCCAACGTCGCCTGCGGCTTCCACGCCTCCGACTTCGAGCACATGCACGCGACCGTGCGGCTCGCCAAACGCCACGGCGTGAGGGTGGGGGCGCACCCGTCCCTGCCCGATCGGCAGGGCTTCGGCCGGCGCGCGATGGTGATGCGCCGCGACGAGCTCGCCGATTGCATCCTCTACCAGGTGGGCGCCCTGACCGCCTTCCTGCGCGCTGAGGGCATGGAGCTCCACCACATCAAGCCGCACGGCGCGCTCTACGGCATGGCCGCGCGCGATCCCGAGGTGGCGCACGCGGTGTGCGACGCCGCTTCGGTGTTCGGCGTGCCGATCCTGGGCATGGCCGGCACCGAGCACGAGCGCATCTATCCGGCCCGCGGCCTGCGGCTCCTGCGCGAGTTCTACGCCGATCTCGACTACGACGAGGCGGGCCGGCTCGTGATCACCCGCGAGCACCGGGCCGTCGACCCGGCCGAGGCGGCGGCCCGGGTGGTGCGTGCCGTGCAGGAGGGGGTGGTCCGTTCGACCGGCGGCACGGACGTTCCGGTCGTGGTCGAGACGGTCTGCGTCCATTCCGATACGCCGAACGCGGTCGCGATCGCCGGAGCCGTGCGCGCGGCGCTCGCCGCCCTCGGCGGCGCGGCCAACCAGGAGAGCTGAGAACATGGCCAAGAAAGAGATCCTCTCGCCCTTGCCCGGGACCTTCTACCGCCGGCCGGCACCCGACCAGCCGCCCTACAAGAGCGAGGGCGATCCGGTGGCGGTGGGCGACGTGGTGGGCCTCGTCGAGGTCATGAAGTCGTTCAACGAGGTCAAGAGCGAGGTCGAGGGCAAGCTCGTGCGCTTCTTGGTCGAGAACGAGGACGCGGTGATGGCCGGCCAGCCGCTGGCCGAGCTCGAGGGCTGAGCGCGTTGGCGATCCGCACCCTCCTCGTCGCCAACCGCGGCGAGATCGCGCTCCGCATCCAGCGGGCCGCGCGCGAGCTCGGCATCCGCGTGGTCCAGGCCCATTCGGCAGCGGATCGCGACTCGCTCCCCGTGCGGCTCGCCGATGCGGCGGTGGAGATCGGCCCGCCGCCGGCCAAGAAGTCCTATCTGTCGATCCCGGCGATCGTCGAGGCGGCCTTGAGGGTCGGCGCGGATGCCGTCCACCCGGGCTACGGCTTCTTGGCCGAGAACGGCGAGTTCGCCGATGCCTGCGAGGTGGCCGGGCTCGTCTTCGTCGGGCCCACGGGCGACACGATCCGTGCCATGGGCGACAAGGTCGAGGCGCGCCGGCTCGCCGCCGAAGCGGGCGTGCCCACCGTGCCCGGCAGTGCGGGGCGGATCCACGAGCTCGAGGAGGCCCGCGAGGTCCTCGCACGCACCGGCTTCCCGGTGATGATCAAGGCCGCGGCCGGTGGCGGCGGGCGCGGGATCCGCGTCGCGCGCGACGGGGAGGAGCTCGCCCGGCTCTGGCCGCAGGCGCGCGCGGAGGCCTTGGCCGCCTTCGGTGACGGCGGGCTCTATCTCGAGAAACGGATCGAGCGGGCCCGCCATCTCGAGGTCCAGGTCCTGGGCGACGGCCGGCAGGTCGTCCACCTCTTCGAACGCGACTGCTCCCTGCAGCGCCGTCGGCAGAAGCTTTGGGAGGAGGCCCCGGCCGTCCGGCTCGATCCGGCCGTGCGCGAGCGGTTGTGCGCCGCTGCCGTCCGGCTCGCCGAACGGGTCCACTATCGCGGGGCGGGGACGGTCGAGTTCCTGTTCGACGAAGACAGCGGCGAATTCTACTTCCTCGAGATGAACACCCGGATCCAGGTCGAACATCCGGTGAGCGAGGAGATCACCGGCATCGACCTGGTCAAGGCGATGCTCGAGATCGCCGGCGGTGCCCCCCCGCCCTTCCGCCAGGAGGACGTGGTCCCGCGCGGGCACGCGATCGAGGTGCGGATCAACGCCGAGGACCCGGGACGCGATTTCGCGCCGCATCCCGGGCGGATCGCGAGCCTCGAGCCGCCGGGCGGGCCCGGCGTTCGGATCGACACCGCACTCTACGCCGGCTACGTGGTCCCGCCCTTCTACGATTCCCTGCTCATGAAGCTGATCGCCCGCGGCCGCGACCGAGCGGAGGCGCTCGCCCGGCTCGAGCGGGCCCTGGGCGAGCTCGCGATCGGCGGGATCCCGACCACGGCGGGGCTGCACCGGCTCCTGGTCCGCACACCCGAAGTCCGGAGCTGGGAGGTGCACACGGCCTGGCTCGAGCCCTGGCTCGAATCGAACCGAGAAAAGCTCGCGTGAAGGAGGTGGCGGTGGCGAGAACGGAATCGCGATATTCCTTCGGCGGTGACGAGCATCTCTTCGTCGAGATCGACGAGGAAATGTCGCTCGAGGCCTTCTTCAAGAGCCTTTCGGTCTGCACCGCGATCAAGGAGGCCGGGATCAAGGGTGTGACCGAGATCTGCCCGGCCAACGCCTCCTTCCAGGTGAAGTTCGACCCCGACGTGATCGCGCCCGCCGACATCGAGGCCGAGGTGCGCCGGATCGAGGCGCGGGCCCAGGCCTCGCACCGCATCGCCACCCGCATCCTCGAGGTCCCGGCCTTCTTCCGCGATCCCTGGACGACCGAGACCTTGATGCGCTTTCGCGACCGCCACCAGGACCCGAACGCCACCGACATCGAGTTCGCCGCCCGGGTCAACGGTTATCCGAGCGTCGAGGGTTTCCTCGCGGCGTTCACGGGTTCGCCCTGGTTCGTCTCGATGGTCGGCTTCGTCGCGGGGCTGCCGTTCCTCTACCAGATGGTCGAGCGCAAGCGGCAGATCCAAGTGCCCAAATATCTCCGGCCGCGGACCGACACCCCGGCGCTCACGATCGGATTCGGTGGTTGCTTCGGCTGCATCTATTCGGTACGCGGTGCCGGCGGCTACCAGATGTTCGGCATCACGCCGATGCCGATCTACGACCCGCAGCAGAAGATCTCTTATCTGCAGGACTTCATGTGCTTGTTCCGGCCGGGCGACATCCTGGTCTGGGAGCCGATCGACCGCGAAGGCTACGATACGATCAAGGCCGACGTCGAGGCCGGCCGGTTCACACCCAAGATGGCCGAGGTCACCTTCGACCTCGACGCCTTCGAGCGGGACGTCGACGGCACCAACCGCAAGCTCCTGGAGGCGCTCCATGCTTGAGGTCGTCCGCCCCGGGCTCGCCACCACCGTCCAGGACCTCGGCCGGCCCGGCTACTATCATGTCGGCATCCCGATCTCCGGCGCCATGGACCGGCTCGCGGCCCGCGCCGCCAACCTCCTAGTCGGCAATCCCGAGGACGCGGCCCTGCTCGAAAGCCCCTTCATGGGCCCCGAACTGTGCTTCGCGGATGCCCGCACCGTGGCGGTGACCGGCGCCGAGATCGCGCCCAAGGTGAACGGCCAGATCCGGCCGCTCTGGACCTCGTTCCGGGTCGACAAGGGCGACGTGCTCTCCTTCGATTTCCTGAAGAAGGGCGCCCGCATCTACGTCGCGATCTCGGGCGGGATCGACGTCCCGGTCGTGCTCGGCTCCCGTTCGACCTACGCGCTGGGCGCCCTCGGCGGCTTCGCGGGCCGCAAGCTCGAAGCCGGCGACGTTTTGCCGCTCGGCCCGGGCGCAGGGGCAGCCGAGGGACGCACCGTGCCCGAGCATCTGCGGCGGATGCCCGAGATGCCGGCCCGGCTGCGCGTCATGCCCGGGCTCTACTGGCACCGGCTCACCGAGGAGGCCAAGCAGAGCTTCTTCGAGGACACCTGGAAAGTCGCGCCCGAGGCCGATCGGATCGGCTACCGCTTCCGCGGCGGCCGACCCTTGACCTTCGTGCCGCGCGAGCAGCCCTTCGGTGCCGGCTCCGATCCCTCGAACATCGTCGATGCCGCCTATCCCTACGGCTCGATCCAGGTGCCGGGCGGCACCGAGCCGATCGCGCTCCACCGCGACGCGGTCTCGGGCGGCGGCTACATGATGCTCGGCACGGTGATCTCGGCGGACATGGACCTGATCGGCCAGCTCCAGCCGCACACCCCGACCCGTTTCGTGCCGTGCGACATGGCCGAGGCGTTGCGGGCGCGGGCCGACCGCCGCAAGCTGCTGGACGCGATCCGCGCGCACTTGGCCGCGTGAGCCGGGGGCGCGTCGTGAGCCCGCCCTCCGGACACCTGAAACGATCGAAGAGGAAAAGACGATGACAGGAACGCTCGCCGCCCGTCTTTGGCCCGTCGAAGCCGGCAACGCCGTCACCCGCGCGATCGTGCTGATCGTCGCGGGCTCCTTGCTGTTGACCCTCTCGGCCAAGGTTCAAGTGCCGTTCTGGCCGGTGCCGATGACCATGCAGACCTTCGCGGTCCTGCTGATCGGCGCCGCCTACGGCCCGACCCTCGGGGCCGCGACCGTGCTCGCCTATCTGGCGCAAGGTGCCGTGGGCCTGCCGGTGTTCGCCAAGGGCGGCGGGCTCGCCTACATGATGGGCCCGACGGGCGGCTATCTCGTGGGCTTCTTGGTCGCCGCTTGGCTCGTCGGCAAGCTCGCCGAGCGGGGCCTCGATCGCCGCGTGCCGACCGCCCTCGCCGTGTTCTTGCTGGGCGATCTCGTGATCTTCGCCTTCGGGGTCAGCTGGCTCGCCTCGCTGATCGGCCTCGAGAAGGCCTGGGCCGCGGGTGTCGTGCCGTTCCTACCGGCCGAGGCGCTCAAGATCGCGCTCGCCATGGCGGTGCTGCCGCTCGCCTGGCGGCTCGGCGAGCGGCGCAGCGGCTGATCCGCGCCGGGGCGGCGCCCCGTCCGGCCGCCCCGCGAACGAGACCCGAGCCGGAGCAAGGGAGTGACGTCCATGTCCGATCGGCTTCTCGGTGCAGCGATCCCGCGCAAGGAGGACCGCCGGTTCCTCACCGGCACGGGCCGCTACACGGACGACATCACGCTCCCGCGCCAAGCCTATGCGGTGATCGTCCGCGCGCCGCACGCCCATGCGCGGATTCGCGCCGTCGACGTCGAGGCGGCGCGGGCGATGCCGGGCGTGCTCCTCCTGCTCACCAGCGCCGAGCTCGCTGCGATGGGCGTGGGCGGGCTGCCCTGCGGCTGGCAGGTGACGGGCTCGGACGGCAAGCCGATGGCCGAGCCGCCGCACCCCGTCCTGGCCCAAGGTGTCGTGCGGCATCTGGGCGAGCCCGTGGTGTTCGTGGTCGCCGAGAGCCTCGCCCAGGCGGAGGACGCGGCCGAGGCGGTGCGGGTCGACTACGAGCCTTTGCCCGCGGTCGCCGATGCCGTGGCCGCGCTCGCCCCGGATGCCCCGCTCGTCCACGCCGAGCTCGGCCACAATCGCTGCTACGATTGGTCGATCGGCGACCGTGCCGCGGTCGAAGCGGCGTTCGAAAAGGCCGTGGCGGTCGCCGAGGTCGACCTCGTCAACAACCGCATCGTGCCGAACGCGCTCGAGACCCGCGCCTGCAACGCCGCCTACGATCCGGCCTCCGATTCCTGGACGGTCTACCTCACCACCCAGAACCCGCACGTCATCCGGCTCTTGATGGGTGCCTTCGTCCTCAAGATCCCCGAGCACAAGCTGCGGATCGTGGCCCCCGACGTGGGTGGCGGCTTCGGCTCGAAGATCTACCACTATCCGGAGGAAGCGCTCTGCACGCTGGCGAGCAAGCTCGTCGGCCGACCGGTCAAGTGGACGGCCGAACGCTCCGAGGCGTTCCTCTGCGACGCGCATGCCCGCGATCACGTGACCAAGGCGCGGCTCGCGCTCGACGGAGACGGCCGGTTCCTCGCCCTCGAGGTCGACACGGTCGCCAACATGGGGGCGTATCTTTCGACCTTCGCGCCCTCGATCCCGACCTATTTCTACGCGCTCATGTTCTCGGGCCAGTACCGCACCCCCTCGATCTTCGTGCGGGTCCGGGCGGCCTTCACCCACACCCCGCCGGTCGACGCCTATCGCGGTGCCGGGCGGGCGGAGTGCATGTACGCGCTCGAGCGGGTGGTCGACCGTGCCGCCAGGATCACCGGGCTCGACCCGGCGGAAATCCGCCGCCGCAATCTGATCCCCGAAGACGCCTTCCCCTTCGCGAGCCCGGTCGGTGTGGTCTACGACAGCGGTGCCTTCGCCCGCGGGCTCGAGCTGGCCTTGCAGGCGGCCGACTGGGACGGCTTCCCGGCGCGCAAGGCGGACTCCGAACGCCGCGGCCGATTGCGGGGACGCGGGCTCGCCTGCTGGATCGAATCGTCCGGGGCCGCCCCTTCGAAGGCGGTGACCGCGCTCGGCTGCCGCGCCGGGCTGTTCGAGGCGGCCAAGATCCGCGTCCATCCGACGGGCTCCGTGACGGTCTACACCGGCGCCCACAGCCACGGCCAAGGCCACGAGACGACCTTCGCCCAGGTCGTGGCCGACAAGTTCGGCCTCTCCCTCGACCAGGTCGAGGTGGTCCACGGCGACACGGCTTCCGTACCGTTCGGGATGGGAACCTACGGATCGCGGTCGATGGCGGTGGGCGGCGGCGCGCTCGCCCTCGCTGCCGACAAGGTGATCGAGAAGGGCAAGAAGATCGCCGCCCACATCCTCGAGGCGGCCGAGGAAGACATCGTCTTCGAGCGCGGCAGCTTCAAGGTGAAGGGCACCGACCGCGCGCTGGGATGGGTACAGATGGCGCTCGCCGCCCACGTCCCAGCCAATTACCCCCTGGACAAGCTCGAGCCTTGCATCGAGGAGAACGCCTTCTACGACCCGCCCAACTTCACCTTCCCCAACGGCGTGTTCGTCTGCGAGGTCGAGGTCGACCCGGAGACCGGCGTGGTCACGGTCGATCGGCTGACCGGCGCCCACGATGTCGGCACCCCGATCAACCCGCTCGTCGTCGAGGGGCAGGTGCAAGGTGGCGTCGCCCAGGCGATCGGCCAGGCGCTCATGGAGCGGGTGGTTTTCGACGAGCGGGGTCACCTCCTGACCGGCTCGCTCCTCGACTATCGGCTGCCACGGGCGGCCGACTTGCCGTCGATCGGCACCGTGTTCAACAGCGTGCCCTGCAAGCACAACCCCCTGGGGGTCAAAGGTGCGGGCGAATCGGGTGCGACCGGCGCCACCGCCGCGGTGATCAACGCGCTCTTGGACGCGCTCGCCCCGCTCGGGATCGAGCGTATCGACATGCCGGCGACGCCGGAGCGGGTCTGGCGGGCGATCGCCGAGGCGCGGGCCGCCGCGGCGGCCTGAGAGCGGCCGGCGGAGCGGCGTGCGCCCGCAGCTCCGCCCTTTCGACCTTTTCTGGCTCGCGGCGACGCTCGCCGCCGTCGCGCTCGCGTTGATCCGACTGGACGCCGCGGCACGCGGGGTCGAGCGCGAGCGCCTGGTGATCGACGGGGTGATCCCGGCCGAGCTCTTCCGGTTGGAAGGCGCACCACGCGGCCCGGTCGTGGTCGTCGCCCACGGCTTCTCGGGCTCGAGCGTGTTGATGCGCTCGCTCGCCCTCACCTTCGCCAAGAGCGGCCTCACCGCGCTGACCATCGACTTCCCGGGCCACGGCCGACACCCCGAGCCGCTCGATGGCGACCTCTTCCGCGTCGAGGGGGCTTCGGCCCGGCTCGTGGCGGCGACCCGCGCGGTGCTCGCCGAGGCGCGCCGGCTGGGCGACGGCCGGGTCGCCCTCGTGGGCCACTCGATGGCAGGCGACGTCATCGTTCGCGCCGCGGCGCTCGAGCCCGACGTCGCCGCGGTCGTCGCGATCTCGCTCTTCTCCCCGGCCGTCACGGCCAGCGCGCCGCGCAACCTCCTCGTGATCGCGGGCCAGTGGGAAGGGCGGCTCGCCGCGGAGGCGCTACGCGTGGCCGGCCTCGCTAGCGCGCCCGCGCCGGCGGCCTATGGTGTGACCTACGGCCGGTTCGCGGACGGCACGGCGCGTCGGGCGGTGGTGGCGCCGATGGTCGAGCACGTGGGCGTGCTCTTCGCGCCGACCACCCTCGTCGAGGCGCAGACCTGGCTCGACTCGGCGTTCGGCCGGCCCGCCCGCGGCGAGCCGGCAGCGGTCGAGCGCGGTCCGTGGATGCTGCTCCTCGTCGTGGCGTGCGTCCTCCTCGCCCGGCCGCTGCTCGCCTTCCTTCCCCGCTTCGCCGCCCACGGCCCGTCCGGGTCGCGCTGGCGCACGCTCCTCTTCCCCCTCGCGGCGGCGACGCTCGTGCCGCCGATCCTGCTGCGCCTCCTCCCACCGGATCTGCTGCCGCTCGCGCTCGCGGACCACTTCGCGGCGCATCTCGCGCTGTTCGGGCTCCTGCTCGTGGCCCTCGGTCGGCTGACCCGGGGACCCGACTCGGCTCCCGTGCGGCCCGGACGCGCGAAGATCCTACTCGTGAGCCTCGCCGCGACCCTCCTCACGACCGTGCCGGTCGCCCTCGCGGTCGATGCCGAGGTCACCGCGCTTCCCTGGACCGATCCCCGCATCACGCTGCGGCTGGTCCTCTTCGCGGGCGCGCTCGGCTTCTTCCTCGGGCTTGAAGGGGCAGCACGCGCGCGCTTCGGCGCGCCGGTCGCCCTCCTCGCCTTCCTCCTTTCCATCGCCGGCTCGATCCTGCTCGATCGGCGGCTCGCGTTCCTCGGTGCGCTTTCGATCGTGATCGTGCCGGTGCTGGCCACCGCGCTGCTCGTCGCCCGTTGGACCCGCCGTGCGACGGGCCGGCCGTTCCCCGCGGCGACTGCCTGTGCGGCCTTCACCGCCGAGCTCTTGGGCGGTTCCTTGCCCTTGATCGCCGACAGCGCCCTGCCCTGAAGCTCAGGCGGCGGGCGGCAGCCTCAAGATCGCCCGCGCCTCGGCCACGGTCGCCGGGCGCCGTCCATATTCCGGGCACAGTTCCACCACCCGGCGGACGAGGGCGGCGTTGGAGGGCGCGAGCGTGGACTTGTCGAGCCGGACATTGTCCTCGAGGCCGGTGCGGCAATGCCCGCCGAGCTCGAGCGACCAGCGGTTCAAGGTGATCTGGTCTTTGCCGATCCCGGCCCCGGTCCAGGTCGCATCCGGAGCCAGGCGCTTGAGCGTGCGGACGTAGAACTCGAAGACCTCGCGGTCGACCGGCATCGCGTTCTTGACGCCCATCACGAACTGCACGTGCAACGGTCCGTCGATCTTCCCTTCCTCCTGCATCTCGACGGCTTTGAAGAGCATCGAGAGATCGAAGACCTCGATCTCGGGCTTGATGCCGTACTTCTTCATCTCGGCGGCGAGCCAGTCGATCAGTTCGGGGCTGTTCTCGTAGACCCGGGTCGGGAAGTTGCAGGAGCCGGTGGTCAGCGAAGCCATGTCGGGCCGCAAGGGCAGCATCCCGCCCCGCTCGCGCCCCACCCCCGACCGGCCGCCGGTCGAGAACTGGACGATCATCCCCGGGCAAAATTTCCGGATGCCCTCCAGCAAGCGGGCGAACTTCTCGGGGTCGGAGCTCGGCGTCTCGTCCTCGTTGCGGACGTGGCAATGGACGAGCGTGGCCCCGGCTTCGAACGCCTCGTGGGTCGATTCGATCTGCTCCGCGACCGTGATCGGGACCGCCGGATTGTCCTTCTTGCGCGGCAAGGAGCCGGTGATCGCGACCGTGACGATGCAGGGGACGAGCTCAGACATCGAAGAACACCGTCTCCTCGGGCCCCTGGAGATGCACGTCGAAGCGGTAGACGACCCGCCCTTCCCGCTGCTCGCGCCGTGCCAGGAGCGTGCGCCGCCGCGCCTCCTGCTCGATCAGCGCGAGGACCGGATCCTCGGCGTTGGCGGCCGCCTCGTCCTCGAAATAGATCCGGGTGTGCAGGTGGATGTTGATGCCCCGGGCGAAGATCAACAGGGTCGCGTGCGGCGCTTGCAGCCGGCCATCCGTCGTGGGGACCCGGCCCGGCTTGACCGTCTCGAAAGCGAAAAGCCCACTCGCGAAATCGGCCGCTACCCGGCCGAAGCCCGCGAAGGCCGGATCCGCACCGGGATCGTGACCGGGAAACCGACCGGCCGCATCCGGCTGCCAGAGTTCGAGCACCGCGTCCTTGACCGGCGCCCCCACCCCGTCGAACACGACCCCTTCGATCCGGATCCGCTCGCCCCGCACGCCCGGGCGCACGAGGATCGACCAGTCGCGCTCCGGCTCGAACGGGATGCCGGCCACGGCCGGCACGAGGCCGATGTGGACGTAGGGGCCCGCGGTCTGCGAGGGGAGCTCGCGCAACATCTCACGCACCCTCCGGGCGATTCTCGAAGTAGGTCTGGCGCGGGCCGCGCAGCACGATGTCGAAGCGCCAAGCCAAGAGATCGTGCGGCAGGCTCTCGCCCATGTCGAGCTTGGCCACGAGCCGTTCGCGGGCGGCCGGGTCGGGAATGCTGTTGTAGATCGGGCAAAGGGGCAGGAGCGGGTCACCCTCGAAATAGATCTGGGTGATAAGCCGCTGGCAGAGGGCCGCCCCCCAGAGCGAGATGTGGATGTGCGCCGGCCGCCAGTCGTTGACCCGGTTGCGCCAGGGATAGGGCCCGGGGCGGACGGTGCGGAAACGGTAGGACCCGTCCGGCTCGCTCAGAGTCCGCCCGACACCCCAGAAGTTCGGATCGAGCGGGGCCAGATACGAATCGTTGACGTGCCGGTACCGGCCGCCGGCGTTGGCTTGCCAGAGCTCGATCAAGACCTTCGGGACCGGCCGGCCCTCCTCGTCCAGCACCCGCCCGAAGAGGATCATGCGCGGCCCGATCGGCTCGCCGTCGACCCGGCCATTGACCAGGAGGTCGTTGTCGGTGGCGCGGATCAGGTCGTGGCCGAAGAGCGGCCCGGTGAGTTCGCTGCGGGTCGCGGTGAGCGAGACGAGCGGCAGCCGCGGCGCCCGGTAGACCGAGGTCTTGTAGTCCGGGAACAGGGCCGGTGGGTGCCAGGCCCGATCGCGCGGCCGATAGGCCCGCGGCGCGTTCTCCATGCTCGTCGCTCCCCCTCCGAACCGCGGCGGGTCAAGCCGCCACTGCGTCGCGGACGCTAGCCCAGTCCTTTCGGGCGATGAAGGGTGCGGAGCGATCGCCCAGCGCTGGGGTCCGCTAAGGCGGCCGAAACGCTCTTCCGCGGTGGGAGCGGACCGTTTAGCAGGAGTCGCCGACGGCGGCCGCAACGGGAGGCGGACGAGAGATGATCGCCGCGCTCGCGCTCGCCTGCGCCGAGCGGCACATGAGCCTCTTCATCGAACACACGGCCCTCGAACCGGAGGCGGCGGGCGATCTGTCGAGCCGCGCCGTTCGGCTCCGATCCCGAGT
>Ga0308391_1000105_pt1 | contig 32959 bp, 29 predicted proteins | sample Hotspr20Samplet1_FD_202363 | JGI IMG/M metagenome (GOLD analysis project Ga0308391, IMG submission 202363) | Hot spring phototrophic mat microbial communities from Octopus Spring, Yellowstone National Park, Wyoming, United States - 20050623_t1 ... | reverse complement strand
GGTCCGCCGCGGGCCGCTTCCCGAGCTGCTCGAGGGCGAGCTGTCGCTCGTCATCCTGCCCGATGTCGGCAAGCTCGCCGAGCCCGATCGCGAGCGGCTCTCCGCATGGATCGACAAAGGAGGGGTCGTGCTGCGCTTCGCGGGTCCCCGGCTCGCGGCGGGCGGCGACGACCTCTTGCCGGTGCCCCTCCGCGCGGGCGATCGCGAGCTCGGCGGCGCGCTTTCCTGGTCCGAGCCGCTGCCGCTCGCTCCCTTCCCGCCCGACAGCCCCTTCGCCGGGCTCGTGCCGACCGCGGAGACGGTGGTCCGCCGCCAAGTGCTGGCCGAGCCAGGGCCGACCACGTCCGCCGCCACGCTCGCTGCGCTGGTCGACGGCACGCCGATCGTGACCGGTCGCCGGCAGGGAGCGGGCTGGCTGCTCCTGGTCCACACCACCGCCAACACGAGCTGGAGCAACCTTCCGATCTCGGGCCTGTTCGTCGAGATGCTGCGCCGTACGCTCGCCCTCGCCCCGGGCGTGGGGCTCGTCCAGCGCGGGCCGCTCGAGCTGCACCGGGCACTCGCCGCCGACGGCACGCTCGAGCGGCCCGCGGTGAGCGTCCTGCCGATCGAGGCCGCCGCGTTCCGCGAGGCGCGGGCGAGCCCGCGCACCCCGCCGGGGCTCTGGGCGCCGGTCGGCGCGGCGACCGCCGGCGAGACCGAGCCGGCCCGTGTCGCCCTCAACCTGCAGAGCGCGGTCGGTGACCTCCTGCCGCTCGGCGCGGCCGAACTCGGCCAGCCCGTCGGCAGCTTCGGCCGGGCCCGCGAGCTCGATCTCGGCCCCTGGCTGCTGCTCGCCGCCCTCCTCCTCGCGCTCGCCGACCTGGTGATCGGCTGGGCGCTGCGGGGGCTCTTGCCGACCCCGGCCCTGCGGCCGGCCGCCGGGGCGGCGCGCTTCGCGCTGCTCGTGGCCGGGACGGCCGGAGCCGCTCTCGCCCAGGACGTCGAGGAGGCGCGCTTCGCCCCGGCCTACGAAACCCGACTCGCCTACGTGCTCACCGGCCGGCCGGATGTCGACGAGGTCACCGAGGCGGGTCTGCGGGGCCTCGGCCGCATCCTGATCGAACGGACCAGCGTGGAGGTGGGCGAGCCGGTCCCGGTCGACCCGGCGCGCGACGAGCTCGCGCTCTTCCCGCTGCTCTACTGGACCGTGCCACCCGACCATCGTGACTTGCCGCTCGAGGCTCTGCAAAAGGTCCAGCGCTACCTCGAGACCGGCGGGATGATCTTCTTCGACACCCGGGACGCCGGCGTGCTGTTGCCCGGCCAGGAGGGCGGCGGGCCGGGCGAGCGGCGCCTTGCGAGCCTGCTCGCCGGGCTCGACCTGCCACCCCTGGTGCGGGTTCCGCCCGACCACGTGCTCGGCCGCTCGTTCTATTTGCTGCAGGACTTCCCGGGCCGCTTCACGGGCCAGCCGCTCTGGGTCGACCAGGCCTCACCCTCGATCAACGACGGGGTCTCGAGCCTGGTGATCGGTGCCAACGACTGGGCCGCGGCCTGGGCCGAGGACGAGCGCGGCCGCACGCTGTTCCCGGTGGTGCCGGGTGGTGAGTTGCAGCGGGAGATGGCCCGCCGGTTCGGGGTCAACCTCGTGATGTACGCTCTGACCGGCAACTACAAGACCGACCAAGTCCACATCCCGGCGCTCCTCGAGCGCCTCGGCCAATGAGGGAGGGCCCGGGCCGATGACCACGAGCCTGGCCTTGGCCTTCGAGCCGCACCTGCCCTGGGCGGTGCTCGCGGGATTGGCGCTGCTCGCCGCGGCGCTGATCGGCTTCGGGCTGGTGCGGCGGGCGCGCGGCACGCTCTGGCGTCTCCTCTTCGTGGCGCTCCTCCTCCTGGCCCTCGCCAATCCGGTCTTGCGTCGCGAGGAGCGCGCACCGCTCGACGATGTCGTGGTCCTCGCCCTCGACCGCTCGCCGAGCATGCGGCTGCCCGGTCGGACCGAGCGGCTCGAGGAGACGGCGGCCGCGCTGCGCGAGCGTCTCGCGACCCTGGGCCGGGTCGAGCTCAGGGAGATCGAGCTCCCGGGCGGGCCGGACGGCACCCGACTCCTGGCCCCGCTCGACGAGGCGCTCGGCCGGCTCGAGCGGGACCGGCTCGGCGCGGTGATCGTGATCACCGACGGGGTGATCCACGACGCCCCGAGCGATCCCGAGCGGGCGCCCGCGATCGGGGCGCCGCTCCACGCTCTCCTCGTCGGTCGGCCGGACGAGGTGGACCGCCGGCTCGTGGTCGAACAGGCGCCGAGCTTCGCCATGGTCGGCGAGCCGCAGCGCCTCACCCTCGGCTTCGACGAGCTGCCGGGTGGGCCGAGCGGGACCGCGCGAATCACCGTCCGGCGGGACGGCAAGCTCGTGGCCGAGCTCGAGGCCCGGCCGGGCGAGCGGCCGTCGGTCCCGTTCACCCTCGACCGGGCCGGCAAGAGCGTGCTCGAGGTCGAGGTCGCGGCCCGCGAGGGCGAGCTCACCACCCTCAACAACCGCACCGCGGTGACCATCAACGGCGTGCGCGACCGGCTGCGGGTGCTCCTCGTCTCGGGCCAGCCCTATCCGGGGCTCAGGGTCTGGCGCAACCTGTTGAAAGCCGATGCCGCGGTCGACCTCGTCCACTTCACGATCCTGCGCCCGCCGGAGAAGCAGGACGGCACGCCGATCCGTGAATTGGCGCTGATCGCCTTCCCCTCGCGCGAGCTGTTCGAGGTCAAGCTGCACGAGTTCGACCTCGTCATCTTCGACCGCTACAATCGGCGCGGCCTTTTGCCCCTGCCCTATCTCGAGAACGTCGCCCGCTACGTCGAACAGGGCGGTGCGCTGCTCGAAGCGGCCGGGCCCGAGTTCGCTACGCCGACCGGGCTCTACCGCACCCCACTCGCCCGCGTCCTGCCCGGCCGGCCGTCGGGCGAGGTGATCGAGCGACCCTTCCTGCCGCGGCTCACCGAGGTCGGACGACGTCATCCGGTGACGAGCGGGCTCGCGGCCGACCCGGCCGATCCCGGCTGGGGGCGCTGGCTACGGCAGATCGACGTCGAGCCGGGGGATGCGGCGGTGCTCATGAGCGGTGCGGCCGACCGACCACTCCTCCTCTTGAAACGGGTCGGTGAGGGCCGCGTGGCCCAGCTCCTCTCCGACCATCATTGGCTCTGGCAGCGCGGCTTCGAAGGCGGCGGGCCGCAAGCGCAGTTGCTCCGTCGGCTCGTCCACTGGCTCATGAAGGAGCCGGAGCTCGAGGAGGAGACGCTCCAGGCCGTCCCGCACGAGGAGGGGATCGAGATCGTCCGCCGCTCGCTCGAACCGCGGCCGGTCGAGGTCACGGTCACGGCACCTTCGGGCGGGCAGCGGAAGGTGACGCTCACGCCGGATGCCGACGGGATCGCGCGGCAGCGTCTCCCGGCCGAGGAGGACGGACTTTGGCGGGTGGAAGACGGCACGCGGGTGGCGCACGTCGTGCCGCGCCCCTTGGCGGCGGTGGAGCTCGCCGAGTTACGGGCCACCGCCGAGCGGCTGCGCCCCCTGGTCGAGGCCACCGGCGGGGCCAGCCTCTGGCTCGCCCGGGACGGGGTGCCCGAGCTGCGCCGCGTGGCGGCCGAGCGCCGCGCGGCCGGCCGCGGCTGGCTCGGCGTGGTGGCCAACGAGGCCTACACGGTGACCGGAGCGAGCCGGACCGCGCTCCTCCCGCCTTGGCTCGCGCTCCTCCTCGTGAGCGGGGCGGCCGCCGCCGCCTGGTGGCGCGAGGGGCGAGCCTGAGCCGCGCGGCCTCGAGCCGGTCGAGCCGAGCGCGGTCGGCCGCCCGGAGCGAGGCCGGCGGTGGGGCGGTCGGACGATGCACGCGTTGTGCGGCGCTGTTCTCGACCCTATATCCGAAGCGGTCCGGCCGCAGCGCAAGCCGGTCGGCGTCGGTTGCGGCGCCCCCTTCCGCGCACGAGGCTCATCGGACATGGCCCGACGCAGGCAAGTCTACGAGGGCAAGGCGAAGATCCTCTACGAGGGGCCCGAGCCCGGCACACTCATCCAGTATTTCAAAGACGACGCCACCGCCTTCAACAACAAGAAGCACGCGATCATCACCGGCAAGGGCGTACTCAACAATCGGATCTCCGAGTATTTGATGATCAAGCTCGGGGAGATCGGCATTCCGACACACTTCCTGCGCCGGCTGAACATGCGCGAACAGTTGATCAGGGAAGTCGAAATCATCCCGCTCGAGGTCGTGGTCCGGAACATCGCCGCGGGCAGTCTGGCCCAGCGCTTCGCTCTCGAGGAAGGTTCACCGCTGCCGCGTTCGATCGTCGAATATTATTACAAGAACGATCAGCTCGGCGATCCGATGGTGACCGAGGAGCACATCACGGCCTTCGGTTGGGCGACCTATCAGGAGCTCGACGAAATCCTCAATCTCTCGTTGCGTATCAACGACTATTTGTTGGGGCTGTTCACGGGCGTGGGGCTCAAGCTCGTCGACATCAAGCTCGAGTTCGGCCGGCTCTGGGAAGACGAGGAAATGCGGATCGTCGTGGCCGACGAGCTCAGCCCCGACAACATGCGCCTGTGGGACGCGCGGACCAACGAGCGGCTCGACAAGGACCGCTTCCGCCGCGACCTCGGCAACGTCCAGGAAGGTTACGCCGAGATCGCTCGCCGGCTCGGCATCCTGCCGGAAGCGGGCCCGCGCGACCTCAAAGGGCCCGAGGCGATCCAGTAGCCGAGCCGGTCGGCCGGGAACGCTGCGGGTCAGGACGGCGGTCGGCCGGCCTCGCGGCGGAGGATCGGCGCATCCGGAGCGACGCGAGCGCAAGGCGGCGGCGCACCGTCCAGCCAAGCGCCGAGGCTCTCGGCCGGCATGGGCTCGGCGAAGAGCGGCCCCTGACCCGAGCGGCAGCCGAGACCCGCGAGCATCGCCCGCTCCGCTTCGCTCGCGACGCCGAGGGCCGTGACCTCGAGACCGAGACCCACGGCGAGTCCGCAGACCGCGCGCAGGAGCTGCATCGGCGGGCCACCGTGCTGGCCGGCGCGGAGCACCTCTTCGGCCAGGAGCACGCCGTCGAACCGGCCTTCGACGAGCGGCTGGAGGGCCGTCGGGCCCTGGCCGAACCGGTCGAGGAGGAGCGCCACCCCGGCCGCGCGGAGCCGATCGAGTGTCGCCGCGACCGCCGTACCTTGCCGTCCCGGCAACGCCTCTTCGGCGACCTCGATCGCGAGCCGAGAAGCCGGCAGCCGCCGGGCGGCGAGCTGGCCGAGGATCCGATCGGCGAGGTCGGGCACGGCGAGCTGGGCGGGGAAGAGATCGAGGCCCACCCGCGCCGGGCCACGACCCGCCTCCTCCCAAGCGGCGAGCTGGTCGAGGGCCATCCGGATCGTGCGCTCGGCGAGCTCCAGGGCGAGGCCCGTCTCCTCGGCGAGCCGCGCGAGCCGATCCGCCAGGAGCCGCCCGCCGGGCGCTTCGGACCAGCAGGGCAGTGCCTCGAGGGCGGTCGCGCGGCCAGTCGCGAGCTCGACCCGGGGCTGCCAGAGCAGCACGAGCTCGTCGCGAGCGAAGGCCGCACGCAGGGCCGCGCCGAGCGATTGGCGCTGCTCGAGCTCGACCCGCAGCGACCCGTCGAGCCGGGCGAGCCCGCCGCGGCCGTTCGCCTTGGCCCGGAACAAAGCGGTATCGGCGATCTTGAGGAGCACCTCGGCGTCGCTGGCGTCGTCGGGGAAGAGGGCGACACCGATGCTCGCGCCGGCGCGCAGCGGGCGGCCCTGGTGGCGGATCGGGGTAGTCAGCGCCCGGACGATCCGCTCGCCGATCCGCTCGACCACGGCGGGATCGGCGATCGGATAGAGCAGGAGCGCGAACTCGTCGCCGGCCAGCCGCGCCACGGTGTCCGAGCGTCGGGTCACCCGCTGCAGCCGGCGGGCGACCCCGCGCAGCAACGCATCCCCGGCGTCGTGGCCGTGCGCGTCGTTGACGGCCTTGAACCCGTCGAGATCGAGCATCAAGAGCGCGCCGCGTCGCTCGTCGCGCTCGGCGAGCGCCACGAGCTGGCCGAGCCGGTCGAAGAACAGGAGCCGGTTGGGCAGGCCCGTGAGTGGGTCGTGGTGGGCGAGCCGGCGCAGCTCGGCCTCGATCGCCTTGCGCTCGGTGATGTCGCGCAACACCGTTTGAATGGTCGGCCGGCCGCCGTCGAGGACGAAGGCGCCCGAGGTCTCGACGTCGACGATCCGCCCGTCGAGCCTTCGGAGCTTGGCCTCCATGGGCGGCACCCGGCCGCCGTCACGGAGCAGTCGCTGGCCGCGCTCCTCGATCAAGGGCTGGAATTCCTCGAGGAAGAAATCGCCCGGAGCGCGCCCCACGAGCTCCGCGGGATCGGCCGCGCCGTAGAGCTCGGCCGCGGCTCGGTTGGCGAAGACGTAGCGCCCGTCGCGCAGCAACAGCACGGCTTCGGGGCTGAGCTCGACGAGCGCACGCCAGCGAGCCTCGGCCTCCTCGAGGGCGCGGGCCGCGCGCCGCCGCTCGGTCACGTCGCGCATGACGATCTGAATCGCGGGCTCGCCGCGGTCCCGGATCGCCGCGCTCGTGGTCTCGACGGTCACCGTTTCGCCGTCGAGCCGACGCATCTCGATTTCGATGGGGGGCCCGACGCCACCGCTCGTGAGCAGCCGCTCGGCCCGGGCACGGATCGCCGCTCGAAAGGGCTCGCCGATCAGCTCGAACGGATCGAGCCCGATCAACGCCCCCGGGTCCGGTGCACCCAGGATCTCGGCGGCGGCACGGTTGGCGAAGCGGTAAGCGCCGCCGCGGTAGACGAGGATCCCGATCGGCGCAAGCTCGACCAGGGTCCGGTACCGTTCCTCGGCCTCGCGCAAGGCCCGTTCGGCCGCCTTGCGCTCGCCGATGTCGCGCAGCACGCCGAGGAGCATACGGCGGCCACCTTCGAGGATCAGCGAGCCCTTGGCCTCGATCTCGACCCGGAGCCCGTCCGGCCGGAGGATCTCGAGTTCGACCGGCGGCAGGCTCTCGCCCTCCCGGAGGGGCGTGGCATGGCGGGCGCGGATCGTCGGGTGCAGCGCGTCCGGTAGGAAGTCGTAAAGCGAGCGGCCGCGGAGCGCCTCCGGGTCCTCCATGCCGAACAGCCGAGCGGCCGGTCCGTTGGCGAACACGAAGTGGCCGTTTTCCACCAGGATGACGGGGTCGGGGCTGAGCTCGACCAGCGCACGGTAGCGCGCCTCCGCTTCGTGCCGCGCTCGCTCGGCGGCCTTGCGCTCGCTGATGTCGCGGAGCACGGTCAGCACGAGACGGCGGCCGTCTTCCTCGATCGCGGTCGCCGAGCTCTCGACGTCGACGAGCGTGCCGTCCGAGCGGCGCAGCCGGAACTCGGCCGGTGGCAGCGGCTCGCCGGTTTCGAGGAGCCGGCGAAGGCGAGCTTCGGCCGCCGGTCTGTGCTCGCTCTCGAGGAAGTCGATCGGGCAGACGCCGAACAGTCTGCCGGGGGCGTCCACACCGTAGAGCCGCGCCGCGCTGTGGTTGGCGACCACGATCCGTTGTCCGTCGAGCAACAGCACAGCGTCCGGCAAGAGATCCACGAGCCGGCGGTAGCGCTCTTCGGCGGCCCGGGCCAATGCCCGCTGGCGCACGAGCTCGGTGACGTCGCGGCCGGTGCCGCGATAGCCCAGGAACTTGCCGGTCGAATCGAAGATCGGCTTGCCGCTGATCCGCAGCCAATGGTCCCCGGCAGGGCTGTGCCGGCAATATTCGAAGTCGCGGAACGGCTCGCGGCGGAGCATCAGCTCCTGGACGCGCTGCGCCACTTCCCGATCCGCCTCACTCGCCGCGATCTCGAGCCGGGTCTTGCCGTAGTGCCACGCGGGATCCAGCCCGAACCGGGTCCGCACCGCCTCGGACAGCCAGGAGAAGCGGAGATCGGCGTCCATCTCCCAGAACCAGTCGGACGCCGTCTCGGCGAAATCCTGAAGGCGCCGCTCCGAAGCCTCGAGGCGGGCGAGGAGCTCGCGATGCTCGGAGATTTCCCGTTCGAGCATCAGCTGGTCGCTCACGAGGGCGGCGAGCCCTTCGAGCAACGCGACGTCTTCCTCCTCGAAGCGGCGGGGAACGACGTCGCCCACGCAGAGCGTCCCCGCGAGATCGCCTGTAGGCCCGCGGATCGGGATGCTGGCGTAGAAGCGGAGCGGCCGACCGTGGATCAGCGGCACGGGCGGCGGCGGGTCGAGCGCGGCCAGATCGGGGACGACGCTCGGCCCGCCGCGATCGAGCGTCGCCCCGGGCAAGAAGCCGCAGCGTGGGATGATGTCGAGGTCGCACCCGTGCCGAGCGGCCACGAGGAAGCTGTCGCCGTCGAGCAGGGCCACGGCGGCAGCCGGAGCGGTGAACAACCGGGTGGCCAGACGTACGATCCGCTCGAGAGCGTTGCCGTCCATGAGCCACCCCTGTCGCCAATGGCTCGGGCCCATGCCGTCGCTCGTTCCCGCATCCGGTGGATTGCACGACGGATTGGACCACGAATGAATTGCTGGTCTCTTAACGTGTCCCCTTGTACATGCAACTGCGGCGCGTTAGCAGCGCGGGGCGAAAGGTGGCACGAGGATGCGGGCGGTCGTCACGATCGGGTTCAAAGACGGCGTGCTCGACCCGGAGGCGGTGGCGATCGGCCGCGCCCTGCAGAGTCTGGGCTTCGCCGAGGTGCGCGCGGTGCGCCGGCGCAAGGTGATCGAGCTCGAGCTCGACGGAAGCGATCCGACGGCGGCACGCGCACGGGTCGAGGCGATGTGCGAGCAGCTGCTCGCCAACCCGGTGATCGAAAGCTACGGGATCGAGATCCGCGACTGAGCGAGCGGCACCTGGCTGCCCCGGCCGGCGGAGGGGCGGTGACCCCGACGGTCGGGGCGGGGGCGACGATCAGCGCAGCTCGGACACCGCGAGCTTGGCCTTCGAGGTGGCGGCGAGCGCCGCTCCGGCATCGGCGGGGGTGCCCGGGCGGGCGGCGGGATAGAGCGGCTTCAGCGCGGCTAGTGCGGCCGAAAGGGCCGTCGCCGCCTCGGTCCCGTTCTTCGCCAGCGCCGGCAAAAGGCTCGCCGCCCGACGCTCGCCCGCGAGCTTCCATCCCAGCCCGTCGAGATAGGCCTCGAGATCGTTCGGGCGGGAGGCCGCCGCCTGGTACTGGAGGACGGCGCGTTCGATCGTCTCGGCGAGCACAGCGGCCTCGACGGCGAGCCGCGAGCGGCCGTCGGCCGGCGCCTTCTCCATGGCCGCGGCGGTGAGCGCCAAAACCCGGTCGACCGCCGCGCGGATCTCGTCCGCCGAGCCCTTCTCGGCGGCCGATTGAGCCCTCTCAAGTTCGACCAGGAACGGCTTCACGCCGCGGGCCTCGAGCGTGGGCTCGAGATCGACGTAGACTTCGGCGATGGCGTGGCCGAAGAGGGTGGCGCCGAGCTCGCGCTCGCCCGCCTCGATCGCCGCGAGGCCGGCCAGAAGATGCGCATCGACCACGGTGAGTGCCGTGCCGAAGACCACCGGGTCGCGCGCCGCGGCCTCGGGGTCGATCCCGGCTTCGCCGCCTTCGCCGCCCTCCCCACCTTCGCCACCCGCGGCACGGGCCGCTCGGGCGAGTCGCAGCAGGAGTCCGGCCGCCTCGGGCGACGCCTCGATTCCCGGAACGAGCACGGCCGTACCCACGCCCAGCCAAACTTTTCTCCGGTTCATGCGATTCGTTCCAATTCTCCACCGTGCCGGTCCTTGCATCGGCCGGTTCCAAAAGATAACGAACGTCGAACCCTGCAGTCGAGACCGGAGGGACGCGACCATGATCATTTGCATTGGAGAAATTCTGAAACCGACGGATCTCGCCGAGATGGTGGCAACCCTCGAGAAGATCCGGTTCGTCGACGGTAAGGTGACCGCCGGTTGGGCGGCGCGCGGCGTGAAGGAGAACCTCCAGGCGGCCATCGACGATCCGCTCGCCGAGGCGGTCCTGGCCCGGCTGCGCCGGCGGCTCGAATCGCATCCGCTGTTCGCCATGGCGGCCCGGCCGCGGCGCTTCGGCCCGCTTCTCTTGAGCCGCTACGAGGCCGGTATGGGCTACGGTCGGCACGTCGACGATGCGATCATGGGCGAAGCCCGCTCGGATTGCTCGTTCACCCTGTTCCTCGCCGATCCCACCTCCTACGACGGCGGCGAGCTCGTCGTCGAGAGCCCGGCCGGCGAGCAGGCCTTCAAGCTCGAGCCCGGCCATCTCGTGCTCTATCCGTCCACGGCGCTCCATCGGGTCGAACCCGTGACCCGCGGGGTCCGTGTCGCCTGCGTGGGCTGGGTGCAGAGCCTTGTCCGCGATCCGGCCCGCCGCGAGCTCTTGTTCGAGCTCGACACCGCGCGGCGTCGGCTCTTCGACGAGGGAGGCAAGAGCGAGGTCTTCGATCTCGTCGACAAGAGCTTCCGCAACCTGCTCCGGATGTGGGCGGAGCTCTGAACGGCGCAGGTCCCTCTCGCTTGCGGCCGTGGGCCCCGACGGCTACTGAGCGAGCGCCCCCGGACCCGCGGAGCCCAGGGCCTTGCGCGCCGCCGTCGTAACCTTTCCCGGCTCGAACTGCGACCGCGACCTCGTGGTCGCCATGGAAGCCTGCTTCGGCCGGCCGGTGGCTCGCGTCTGGCACGCCGATTCCGAGCTGCCGCCGGTCGACCTCGTGGGCCTGCCCGGTGGTTTCTCCTGGGGCGATTATCTGCGCTGCGGGGCGATCGCCGCCCGGGCGCCGATCATGGCCGCGGTCCGCCGGCACGCCCAACGCGGCGGCTACGTGCTCGGCATCTGCAACGGCTTCCAGATCTTGACCGAGGCCGGGCTGTTGCCCGGGGCGCTGGTCCGCAACGCGGGCTTGCGCTTCGTCTGCCGGCCGGTCCGACTCCTGGTCGCCAACCGCAACTCGGCTTTCACCTCGGCCTACGGCGCCACGCCCGTGACGATCCCGGTCGCGCATCACGACGGCAACTACGTGATCGACCCCGAGGGCCTCGCCCGGCTCGAGGGCGAGGGCCGGATCGCCTTCCGCTATCTCGACAACCCGAACGGCTCGGTGGCCGACATTGCGGGCGTGCTCGACCCCCGCGGCCGGATCCTCGGGATGATGCCGCATCCCGAACGGGCCGTCGATCCGCTCCTCGGCAGCGAGGACGGCAAGCCGCTCTTCGCCTCGCTCCTGGCTGCGATCGGCGGCCGAGGAGGCGCTCCTTGACCCGCGCGATCACCGACGAGCTCCTCGCCCGGCACAAATTGAGCCGGGCCGAGTATGCCGAGATCGTGCGGATCCTCGGCCGCGAGCCGAACTTCGTCGAGCTCGGCATCTTTTCGGTCATGTGGTCGGAGCACTGCTCCTACAAGTCCTCCAAGATCCACTTGAAGAAATTCCCGACCACGGCCCCCTGGGTCGTCTGCGGGCCGGGCGAGAACGCGGGTGTGGTCGACATCGGCGACGGGCTCGTCGCCGTCTTCAAGATGGAGAGCCACAACCACCCCTCCTTCATCGAGCCCTATCAGGGAGCGGCCACGGGCGTGGGCGGGATCCTGCGCGACGTCTTCACCATGGGCGCCCGGCCGGTGGCGCTGTTGGACGCGCTGCGCTTCGGCCGTCCGGAGGCCCCGCGGATGCGCCATCTGGTCTCGGGGGTGGTCGCCGGGATCGGTGGCTACGGCAATTGCGTGGGCGTGCCGACGGTCGGCGGCGAATGCACCTTCCACCCCGCCTACGACGGCAACATCCTGGTCAACGTGATGTGCGTCGGGATCGCCCGGGCCGACCGGGTGTTCTACGCGCGTGCCGCCGGCATCGGCAACCCGGTCGTCTACATCGGCGCCAAGACCGGCCGCGACGGAATCCACGGTGCCACCATGGCCTCGGCCGAGTTTTCCGAGGCCGACCGCTCGCTCCGGCCGACCGTCCAGGTGGGCGATCCGTTCACCGAGAAGCTCTTGATCGAAGCCTGCCTCGAGCTCATGGAGACGGGCAGCATCGTCGCCATCCAGGACATGGGAGCGGCGGGGCTCACCTCCTCCTCTTTCGAGATGGCAGCCCGCGGCGGCACCGGGATCGAACTCGACCTGGATGCCGTGCCGCTGCGCGAAGCGGGCATGACGGCTTACGAGATCATGCTCTCCGAGAGCCAGGAGCGGATGCTCCTGGTCGCCGCGGCCGGCCGGGAGGAGGAGGCCTTCCGGATCTGCCGCAAATGGGGCCTCGATGCGGCGGTCGTGGGTCGCGTCACGGACACCGGGCGGATGGTGATCCGCCACCGGGGCGAGGTGGTCGCCGACCTGCCGGTCGCCCCGGTGAGCGGGGCCTCGCCCGTGTACGACCGACCCACGGCACCTCTCCCTCGCCCGCTGCCCATCGTCGCCGAGGCGATCCGCGCGCCGCTCGATCCCCCGGAGGCGCTGTTGCGCCTTTTGGGCTCGCCCGATCTGTCGAGCAAGCGCTGGATCTTCGAGCAGTACGATTGGCTCGTGGGCGCCGACACGATCCTTCCGCCCGGGCTCGGCGCCGCCGTCGTCCGGGTCCACGGCACCCGTAAGGCCCTGGCCCTCACCACCGACTGCACGCCGCGTTACTGCGCGGCCGATCCGCGGGCGGGCGGGATGCAGGCGGTGGCCGAGGCTTGGCGCAACCTCGTGGCGGTCGGCGCGCGGCCGCTCGCGATCACCAACTGCCTCAATTTCGGCAATCCCGAGCGGCCCGCGATCATGGCCCAGCTCGTGGCGGCGATCGAGGGCATGGCCGAGGCCTGCCGGGCGCTCGACTTCCCGGTCGTCTCCGGCAACGTCTCGCTCTACAACGAGACCGACGGTCGGGCGATCCTGCCCACCCCGCAAGTGGGCGGCCTCGGGCTGATCGAGGACGTGGCGCGGCTCGTCCGGTCGGACGCGGCGCGAGCCGGCGACCGGCTGGTGCTCGTGGGCGAGAACACCGGCTGGCTCGGTGCATCGCTCTTCTTGCGCGAGATCCTCGGCCGCGAAGAGGGCGCACCACCACCGGTCGATCTGGCGGTCGAACGGCGCAACGGTACGTTCGTCTCCGACCAGATGCGGGCCGGGCGCGTGCGGGCCTGCCAGGATCTCTCGGACGGCGGCCTCGCCGTGGCGCTCGCCGAACTCTGCCTGGCGGCGGGGATCGGAGCGACGGTCGACCCCGCCCCTTCCGCGGAGGGCGAGCCCGGCTGGTGGTTCGGCGAGGACCAGGGGCGCTATCTCTTGGCCGTGCCCGCGGACCACGCGGTCGAGCTGCTCGCCGCCGCGACTGCAGCCGGTGTCCTCGCCCGGGCGATCGGCACCTTCGGCGGCGACGCGTTGACGCTCGGCCACCACCCGCCCATATCGCTTCGAGCGATGCAGCGAGCGCGCGAGGGCTGGCTGCCCGCCTGGATGGGTGAGACGAGCGGAGCGAAGGGGTAGCTGGGCATGCCGATGCCGGCCTCGGAGATCGAGCGACTGATCCGCGCGGCCCTTCCGGATGCCCGGGTGGAGATCCAGGACCTGGCCGGGGACGGCGATCATTATCGGGCGATCGTCACGAGCGAGGCGTTCCGTGGCAAAAGCCGGCTGCAGCAACACCAGCTCGTCTATCGGGCCCTCGGCGAGAAGATGGGCGGTGAACTGCACGCGCTCGCCCTCGAGACGAGGCTGCCCGGCTGATGCCGGCGGGGAAGAGGAGCGGAGGATGAGCGAGGCGGTGTTCGAGCGGATCCGCGAGCAGCTCGCGGCCGACGACGTGGTGCTCTACATGAAGGGGACGCCCGTCTTCCCGATGTGCGGGTTTTCCGCTCGGGTCGTCCAGATCCTGAGCGACGCGGGGGTCAAGTTCCAGTCCTACAACGTCCTCGAGGACCCGGAGCTGCGCCAGGGGCTCAAGGACTTCTCGAACTGGCCGACCTTCCCCCAGCTCTACGTCAAGGGCGAGCTCGTGGGCGGCTGCGACATCGTGACCGAGATGGCGCAAACCGGCGAGCTGCAGCAGCTCTTGGCCGAGAAGGGCGTCGTGGTCGCCGCCTGAGCGCGCCCAGGCTCGCACCGCCGCCGGCACCCCTCACCCCGGTGGCGGGCAGCGTTCCGACAGGCAATCGCGCAGAAGCGTGATGACCGGTCCCGTGCGGCGGTCGGGGACGTCGATCCGCAACGGGATCGCGCCGTTCGTCGTGTCGACGAGGACGCGGAGCGGGGCCGGGCGGTCGCCGTCCGGCAGCTCGATGAACCGGTCGTCGGAATCGAAACCGTAGCGGCCGATCAGACGGACGGAAAGTTCGTGCGCCTCGCCACGCCCGTCGGGAGAGGGCGTTCGGCCGACATAGCGGGCTTCGAGGTCGACCCGCTTGCGGCCGTCGAACACCGGCAGGGTGATCTCGCGCTCAGCTTCGCCCGTCGCGGCGCGTAGCAACCAGTCCCGCAGCCGCTCGAAGGCGGTGAGCGGGTCGATCGTGCCGACCCGGAGCTCCTCGGGGACCTCGGGCGGCTGCGGTCGCCCCTGACTCCTCAAGGCGAGCGCGGCGATCGCGCCGTCGCCGCCATAGCGGATGCGGACCTCGCGCTCGCGGTCGCGTTTGGTGTGGACCGCCTCGAAGCGCAGGGGCGCGGGCGGCCCGCCCTCGGGCCGACGCATGACCGTGGCGAGCTCGCTCCGGGCACCCGACCAGGCCGCGGCGAGCCCGACCGACTGCATGACGAGCCGGCTCGCCGCCCCGCCCTCGCCCGGCGTGACGGTGAGCGCGAGCTCGGCGACCCGGATGCCGGCGACCTCGATCGCATAGCGGGCGTCGACCGGTGGTGTGCTGCCGCCCGCCCGCGGCGCGGCTGCCGGCAGCAGACCCGCGAGCAGCGCTGCGACCAGCAGCCTGCGGCGGTGGTGGACCGGTGCCGACGACCGCGCGAACCTCTCGCTCATGCTCGCCAAGGTAGCCCGGGCTCGCTTCCTGTCCAGCCGCGCACGCACGAGGGTCGCGCCGTTTCCCTCCGTCCTCACGCTGGCCCGCCCCGATGTGCCGACCGCCTCGGTGACCCGCCACCGCTCGTCACCGAGCGCACGGGCGGCGATCTCAGCCGCCTTCGCGGGCCGCTCCGCGCGCCGCGCCTGGCCCGGGATCCAGCGCGTGACCCGAGGCGGGGCCGCGGAACGGCTGGGTGAGCATCCGGTCGAGCCACAGCTCGCGCGGCTCGCGGAACAGTTCGATGCCGATCGTCATGCCCTCGTGGCCGGCCGCCGGCTGGGGTCGATAGGTGCCGAGCAGCCGGTCCCACCAGGACAGGTTGAAGCCGTAGTTGGAGTTCGTCTCCTCTCGCCGGATCGAATGGTGGACCCGGTGCATGTCGGGGGTGACGAGCACGAGCCGGAGCGCGCGGTCGACCGGCTCGGGCAGCTTCACGTTCGAATGGTTGAACATGGCCATGCCGTTCAAGATCACCTCGAACAGCAGCACCGCCAGGGGTGGTGCGCCGAGGGCGGCCACGGCGGCGAGCTTGATGGCCATCGAGAGGAGGATCTCGATCGGGTGGAAGCGCAGCCCCGTGGTCACGTCGATCTCGAGGTCGGCATGGTGCACGCGGTGGAGCCGCCAGAGAGCGGGCACGGCGTGGAACAGCACGTGTTGCAGGTAGACGACGAGGTCGAGGAGGACGATCGAGGCGAGGACGGCGACCCAGGCCGGAACATCGACCATGTTGAACAGGCCGAAGCCCCGCGCTTGCGCGGTCACCGCCAAGCCGACCCCGAGCACCGGGAAGGCCAAGCGGAGGATCGCCGTGTCGAGCACCACGAGCGCCAGGTTGTTGGTCCAGCGCAAGAGGCGCGGGATCTCCCGGCGGCGGCGTGGTGAGGCGACCTCGGCCGCGGCCATCAGCGCGAGCACGACGAGAAAGGCGACGCCGCGGACCAGCGGCTCGTGGTTCAGCAGGAACTCGCCCATAACGAGCGACATGATGCGCCCGAAAGACAGGTCGAGCCCCGCGAGCTGCGACGCGGCGCCGCGCTTCGGCGCCGCCTCGCCGCGTCAGCGCGAGTAGAACTCGATGACGAGATTGGGCTCCATCTGCACGGGATAGGGCACGTCGGCCAGCTTCGGCACGCGGAGGAACGTCGCCTTCATGGCCTTCGGGTCGAACTGGATGTAGTCGGGCACCTCGCGCTCGGGCCGCTGCTGACACTCGATGACCATGGGGATGGTCTTGGCGCGGTCGGTGAGCTCGATCACGTCACCCTCCTCGACCAGGTAGGAGGGGATGTTGACCCGCTTGCCGTTGACTTTGACGTGCCCGTGATTGACGAGCTGGCGCGCGGCGAAGACGGTCGGCACGAAATTGACCCGGTAGCAGACCATGTCGAGCCGCCGCTCGAGCAGGCCGATCAGGTTCTCGGCCGTATCGCCGCGCATCCGCGTGGCGAGCTCGTACATGCGCCGGAACTGGCGCTCCCCGACGTCACCGTAATAGCCCTTGAGCTTCTGCTTGGCCATGAGCTGGGTGGCGAAGCCGGAGAGCTTCCTGCGCTTCTGGCCGTGCTGGCCGGGTCCGTAGTTGCGCCGGGCGAGCGGGTCCTTGCTGCGACCCCAGAGGTTGACACCCAGACGGCGGCAAATCTTGGTCTTGGCGGCAGCGCGCTTGCTCATCGGACCTCGGAGCGATGGGGACGAAAACAGCCGTGCGATCCCACGGATCGCGGCCGTCGTGCTTATAGCCGAGGCGACCCGCCTGTCAAACCCCGCCTGCGGCCGTGCGCGAGCTCCTTGACGATGCCGCGCAGCAAGTGGACCTCGGACTTCGTCAAGCCGCGCCGGCCGAGCATCACCTGGATCGCCGCGCCGAGGCTCGCCCGCCGGTCCGCGCTCTTGAAGAAATCGACCGCGTCGAGTTCGGCCAAGAGCTGGTCGACCAGGCCCTGCAGCTCGGCCTTCTCCGCGGGCGGCTCGGCAGCCGCCGGATCGCGCTCGGCCGGCGGCCGCTCGCCCGCCCGGTGCCACTCGTAGGCCAGGATCAAGACTGCCTGGGCGAGGTTCAAGGAAGCGAAGGTCGGATCGGTCGGGATGGTCACGAGCGCGTCGGCGAGCAGCAGCTCCTCGTTCTCGAGGCCGGTCCGCTCGGGGCCGAACAGGAACCCCACCTTGCGGCCGGCGGCCACGAGCCGACGGGCCTCCTGGGCTGCCGCCTCGGCCGTCAGCACCGGAAGCTTGAGTTCGCGGGCGCGCGCGGTGGTGGCGAAGAGGTGCTGGAGGTCGGCCACCGCCTCGCCGGTCGTGCGGTGGAGGGTCGCCGCGCCGAGGACGTCGTGCGCGCCCGAGGCGGCGACCACCGCCTTGGCCGAGGGCCAGCCGCACTCGGGGGCCACGAGGCGCAGCGCGCGCAGGCCGAAATTGCGCATCGCCCGGGCCGCACTGCCGATGTTCTCGCCGAGCTGCGGGCGGGCCAGGACGACGACCGGGCCGGCCGGCTCGGTGACGCTCACCGGCCGGAACCCGTGCCGTCCGGCGGCACGGCACCGTCGACCAGGAGCTTCCAGGTGATCGCGTCGTGCAGCGCCATGTAGGAGGCGTCGATGATGTTGCCGGACACGCCGACCGTCTGCCACACGCGGCCCTCGTCGTCGGCGCTCTCGATGAGCACGCGCGTGACCGCCGCGGTGCCGCGCTCCGGGGCGAGGATCCGCACCTTGTAGTCGACGAGCTGCATGTGGCCGAGCGAGGGATAGACCGGGGAGAGCGCCTGGCGCAGCGCCGAGTCGAGCGCGTTCACCGGGCCGTTGCCCTCGGCCACGGTGAAGAACCGCCGCTCGCCGATCCGCACCTTGGTCGTGGCTTCCGAGAGCGTCACGAGCTCACCCTTGGCGTTGCGCCGCCGCTCGTCGATCACGCGGAACGACAAGAGCTCGAAATAGTCGGGCACCCGGTCGAGGGTCCGGCGCACCAGGAGCTCGAAGGAGGCGGATGCCCCCTCGTAGGCGAAGCCCTGGGCCTCGCGCGCCTTGAGCTCGGCGAGGAGAGCGCCGGTCGCCTCCGGTTGGGGCTCGACCGCCAGACCCATCTCGCGCAACCGGGCCAAGAGGTTCGCCCGGCCGGCCTGGTCGGAGACCAGGATGTCGCGCCGGTTGCCGACCAGCTCCGGGTCGATGTGCTCGGAATAGGAAGGATCGCGCAGCACGGCTGAGGCGTGCAGCCCGGCTTTGTGGGCGAAGGCGGCGGCCCCGACATAGGGCCGGTGACGGTTGGGGGTCCGGTTCAGGGCCTCGTCGAAAGTCCGAGAGAGCTGGGTCAGGCCCTGGAGCGCCTCGGCCGAGACGCCGGTCGCGTAGCCGAGCTTGAGGACCAGGGTCGGCAGGAGCGTCACGAGGTCGGCGTTGCCGCAGCGCTCGCCGAGCCCGTTCAAGGTGCCCTGGATCTGCCGCACACCGGCGCGCACCGCCGCCAAGCTGTTGGCAACCGCGTTGCCGGTGTCGTCGTGGGCGTGGATGCCGAGCCGCTCGCCCGGGAAGTGGGCGAGCACCCGCTCGCAGACCCGCGCGACGTCGTGCGGCAGGGTGCCACCGTTGGTGTCACAGAGCACGAGCCAGTGCGCTCCCGCTTCGGCGGCCGCCTCGAGGGCGGCCAGCGCATAGCCCGGGTCCTCCGCGAAGCCGTCGAAGAAATGCTCGGCGTCGAACATGACCTCGCGGGCCCGGGCCGCCGCGGCGCGGATCGAATCGGCGATCATCGCGAGGTTCTCCTCGCGGCTCACGCCGAGGGCCCCTTCCGCCTGGCGGGCGCTCGCCTTGCCCACGAGCGTCACGGTCGGCGCCCCCGCGCCGAGCACCGCCACGAGCCCCGGGTCGTTGGCCGCACTGCGGCCGGCTCGCCGGGTCATGCCGAAGGCCGCGAGCCGCGCCCGCTCGAGGGCCGGTGGTTCGGCGAAGAAGCGCTCGTCGGTCGGGTTCGCCCCCGGCCAGCCGCCCTCGATCCAATCGATCCCGAGCCGGTCGAGCTGGCGGGCGATCCGCCGCTTGTCGGCCAAGGTGAAGTCGACCCCCTGGGTCTGCACGCCGTCTCGCAACGTGGTGTCGTAGAGCCAGATCCGCTCGCCCGCCATCGCTCGCCCCGCGCTCAGCGCCGCTCCCAATCAGTGCGGCCGTCGGGTCGGTCCTTGAGCACGATGCCGGCCGCCTCGAGCTCGGCGCGGAGCGCGTCGGCGGTGGCGAAGTCCCGCGCCTTACGGGCCGCCCGGCGGCGTTCGAGCCGCTCCTCGACCTCGGCGTCCGAGAGCGCCGCGGCGGGTGCCGCGTGCTTGAGCCAGGCGACCGGGTCGGCCCCGAGGAGACCCAGGAGTGCCGCCTCGCCCTTGAGGCGCCGGGCGAACTCTTCGCGCTCGCCCGCGCTCTCGGCCTTGTTGGCACGGGTCGCGAGCCCGTGCAGCACGGCGATCGCCGCGGGTGTGGCGAGATCGTCCGCGAGCGCTTCGGCCACCCTGCCCTCGGCCACACCCGGATCCTCGGCCGCGACCCGGGCGTCGGCCAGTACCCGGTACCAGCGGCGCAGCGCATCGCGCGCCTCGAGCAGCGCCTCCTCGGTGCAGTCGAGCGGCTGGCGATAATGCGCCGACAAGAGCCAAAGCCTGACCGCCTCGCCCGGGAAGCGCTCCAGGACCTCGGCCACCCGCACGACGTTGCCGAGCGACTTCGCCATCTTTTCGCCCGCCATCTGAACGAAGCCGTTGTGCAACCAGAAGCGGGCCATGAGGTCGAGGCCGCGGGCGCAGCAGGACTGGGCGATCTCGTTCTCGTGGTGGGGGAAGATCAGGTCCTGGCCACCGGCGTGGATGTCGAACGGCAGGGGCCCGAGATAGCGTTCGGCCATCGCCGAGCATTCGATGTGCCAGCCCGGCCGGCCGCGGCCCCAGGGGCTCGGCCAGCCGGGCTCGTCCTCGGCCGCCGGCTTCCACAGGACGAAGTCGGCGGGGTCCTTCTTGTACGGCGCGACCTCGACCCGCGCTCCGGCCACCTGCTCCTCGCGGTCGCGGCCCGAGAGCCGCCCGTAGGCCGGCATCGACGGCACGTGGAACAGCACGTGGCCGGCGGCCTCGTAGGCGTGCCCCTTGGCCAAGAGCGTCTCGACGAGCGCGATCATCTCGGCCAAGTGGTCGGTGGCCTTGGGCTCGTGCGTCGGCGCGAGGCAGCCGAGCGCCGCGGCGTCGGCGTGGAAGTCGCGGATCGTGCGCGCGGTCAACGCCTCGATCGGCTCGCCGTTCTTCCGTGCCTGGTCGATGATCTTGTCGTCGACGTCCGTGATGTTGCGGACATAGACCACGCGCTCGGCGCCGTAGAGGTGGCGCAAGAGCCGGAAAAGGAGGTCGAAGACGACGAGCGGGCGGGCGTTCCCGACGTGGATCCGCTGGTAGACCGTGGGTCCGCAGACGTACATCCGCACCCGGCCCGGGTCGATCGGCTCGAACCGTTCCTTGTGGCGGGAGAGCGTGTTGAAGAGGTGGAGGCCGCGGCTCACCCGGCTGGCTCCGTTTCTGCGCTGCGGCAGCGGTTAGCAGAGGCGTCGGCCGCGGTCCACGGAGCTGCGGCCGGTGCGGCCGAAGGGCTCAATCCTTGGCGCGCTCGAGGTAGGAGCCGTCCTCGGTCGAGACGACGATCCGGGTCCCGACCTGGATGTGCGGTGGGACCATCGTGCGCACGCCGTTCGAGAGCTTGGCCGGCTTGAAGGAAGAGGCGGCGGTCTGGCCCTTGGTGACGGGCTCGGTCTCGACCACCTCGAGGACGACCCGCGGCGGCAAGGTGACCGCGAGCGGCACGCCGTTGTGCGTGGCGATCGTCACCGTCATCCCGTCGGTCAGGTAGACCGCCTGCTCGCCGATCACGTCCCGGGGCACCGTGATCTGCTCGTAGCTCTCGGGATTGAGGAAGTGGAAGCCTTCGCCGTCCTCGTAGAGGTAGGTGTACTCCCGCTCCTCGAGGAAGGCGCGCTCGACCATCTCGGTCGTGCGGAAGCGCTCCGAGACCTTCACCCCGTCGGTGATCCGCCGGAGCTCCAGTTGGGTCACGGGTGTACCCTTGCCCGGGTGGATGTTCTGGGCCGTCAGGACCACGTAGAGCTTGCCGTCGATCTCGACGGCATTGCCCTTCCTGAGCGAGCTCGCGATGACCTTGGGCACGAGGCCTCCGATGCACCACCCACGGGTCGAGCCGGGCCGTCCGGCGCCCCGGAGCCGGCTCTTACCCGCTGCAGCGAGCGTGGTCCAGAGCGGCCGGGGGATCGGCCGATGAGGGGGTTCCGGCCCTGGTGGGCGCCCGACCGCCACGCCGATCGTCGCCCCTTCCTGCTCGCCCGGGTGCGGATCGTCCGGGCGTTGCGGCGCTTTTTCGAGGAACGCGGCTTCCTCGAGGTCGAGCCCTGCTGCCTGCAGGCCTCGCCCGGCAACGAGCCGCATCTCCACGGCTTTCGGACCGAACTCCGCGACGTCGCGGGCCGACCGGTGCGCGTGCTCTGGTTGCACACCTCGCCCGAGTTCGCCTGCAAGAAGCTCCTGGCCGCGGGCGAGCGGCGGATCGTCGCGATCGGCCCGGTGTTCCGCGATCGGGAGTCGGGGCCCTTGCACCATCCCGAGTTCACGATGGTCGAGTGGTACCGCGCGGAAGAGCCCTACACCGCCTTGATGGCCGATTGCGCCGAGCTCTTGGCGACGGTCGCCGAGGCGGCCGGCACGAAGACACTCCGCTTCCGTGGCATCGAGGCCGATCCCCTTCTGCCGCCGGAACGCCTGACGGTGGCCGAGGCCTTCGAGCGGTTCGTCGGCATCGACCTCCTCGCGACGGTCGCGGCCGACGGCTCGACCGACCGCGAGCATCTGGCACGCCAGGTGGCGGCGGCCGGGCTCCGGGTGGCCGAGGACGACAGCTGGTCGGACCTGTTCGCCCGGGTCTTGACGGCGCGGATCGAACCCGAGCTTGGTCTCGGCCGAGCGACGATCCTCGACGCCTATCCGATCCCGGAAGCCGCCCTCGCCCGACCGAGCCCCGCGGATCCGCGCACCGCCGAGCGGTTCGAGCTCTACGTCTGCGGGGTGGAGCTCGCCAACGCGTTCGGTGAGTTTATCGACCCCGTCGAGCAGCGGCGCCGCTTCGAGGCGGCGATGGCGCTCAAGGAGCGGCTCTACGGCGAGCGTCACCCGATCGACGAGGAACTGCTCGAAGCCTTGGCACTCGTACCCCCCACTGCGGGCATCGCCCTCGGCCTCGAGCGGCTCGTGATGCTGGCGAGCGGTGCCGAACGGATCGAGCAGGTCCTCTGGGCGCCCGTGCCGGTCGGCTGAGGCGTCGGCTCGGCACGCTCAAGCCGTTATCCCGCCGAGTGCGGCGAGGATTTTCTCTTTGGCGTCGTCCGAGAGCGTGGGCGAGCCTTCGATTTCCCGGAGCACCGCGGGCCGCGCCGACGCGGCGATCGTGCCGAGTACGCCGCGGTGTTCCGGATTGCCTCAGCGGTCGAGCAGCTCTTTCAGTCGATGTTCGTCCACCTCGATCAAGTCGCTTCGGCAGCAGAGCCACGACCGATGCCGGAGGAACGGGTGCTCCTGCGGCTCGAGTGGCACGGCGCCCGGCCGCTGTTCGGAATTGATCCGCAAGAACCAGCCGAGGCTCGGCGCCACCGATACCCAGAGCTTGGGCTTGGGCGGCTTCGCCCAGGGGTCGTAAGGCCAGACGACCGACCAGGGCTCGGGGATCACAAGACCATGCGCCAGTCGATCTCTTCGAGATCCTCGAGGATCTCGGCGCGACGGGGGTTGTCCTCGTCGATCATGTCCTCGTAGCGCATCCAGCCCAGCTCGGCCCTCTGCCAGTCCGGTCCGTGCGAAGCCGCGGTCCGTTCGTCGAAGGTCATCGTGCGGGCGAGTTCGAAAGCTCGGTCGAGCGCCTCCCGATCGCTCGGCGAAAGGACCCGCAGGTCCGGCTCGACGTTGCCCGAGCGGACCACCCGGTATCCCCGCAGCTCCCAGGGAACACGCTCCGTCCCCGCCTCGACCAGCCAGATCGGCTCGCCCTTGAGCATCTCGTAGATTTCGACGGGAACGGGGCCGTACCGCATCGCCCGGTAACGGGCGCCGAAGATCGGCCGGCCGTACGCGTTCAAATGCGCCCGATCGGCGAAGTAGCAGGTCTTCAAGATGGTATGGAGGTCGAGGGGGGCCGGAGCCGCTTTCTCGAGCATCCACCCGATCGCGGCCAGCGCTTTGCGCGGCGCAAACCGAAAGCGCAGGGGTCTCCGGCCCGCCACCACCGTCTCCCGATCGCGACACCCGCTCGAGAGTGTCCCTCGAATAAATTACCTCACCGCCGCGGCGGCGTCGAGGCGGTCGACGAGAACGAACGCCCGCGCGGAACTCGGGCTGGGGACGCCCGCGCGGGCGTTCCCCGGGATGGTTGCGCTGTAGTGCTCACCCCTTCTCGACGTTCCAGGCGACGAAAAGGAGCGCGTTCGGCACGTTCTTGACTGTCTTGCGCCAGGCCACCGGAGTCACGAACTGGCCGGTGTTGATGTAGGGGAAGGTCTCGTAATAGCGCTTCTGCAGCGCCTCGATGATCTTCATCTGCGCCTCTTTGCCCTCGGCCTCCAGGAACGCGGCGCGCAGCTTTTCGGTCTCCTCGTCCTTCGGCCAGCCGAACCAGGCGGTCTTGGGATCGCCGGTCGAGACCAGGGCGGCGTTGGTGATCGGGCTCGACATCGGGATCCCGGTCCACCAGGTCGGGAAGATGTGCCAGCCGACCTTGGGATCCTTGTTCGGGTCCTCCATCTTGGTCCGCCGCGAGGTCAAGGTCGACCAGTCCATCGACTGGGCATCCACGTTCACCCCGATCTCCTTCAACAGCCCGACCATCACGAGCACGTTGTTCATGATGATCTGCTGGTCGGTCGGCACGAGCACGACGATCGGGTCTTTGAAATTGTAGCCGGCCTCGGCCAAGAGCTGCTTGGCCTTGGCCTTGTCCTGCTTCATCCAGGGCTCGGCATGGGCGAGCGTCGTGAACGGCGCATCGCACATGAAGATGGCGTAGCAGACCTTCTCGTATTTCGGGTTACCGACCTGGGCCGCCAGGAACTCGCGTTGATCGACCAAGAGCTGGAGCGCGGCGCGGGCCCGCCAATCGTTGAAGGGCGGGTGCAGATGATTCGGCCGGATGTGGCCCATCTTGCCGAGCGGATCCAAGACCTTGACCACGATGTTCGGATCCGCCTCGAGCATGGGCAACAGGTCCATGGGCGGGATCTCGTAGACGTCGACCTCGCCGGCGATCAGCGCCTGGGTCGCGGTGTTCGTGTCGGGGATGTACTTCCACTCGACCCGGGCCACCTTGACCAACTTGCCACCCGCGAAACCGGAGGACGGCTCTTTGCGCGGAACGTACTTGTCGAACTTCTTGTAGACGACCGTGTCGCCCGGCTTCCACTCCTCCTTGACGAAGACGAACGGTCCCGAGCCGATCGTCTCGGTCACCTGGGTGTTGGGATCGGTCTGCGCCTCCTTCTCGCGCATCACGAAGGTCGGCAGCGAGGGATCGGCGAGGACCGTGAGCATCGGCCCGAACTTCGCTTTGAGCTTGATCTCGAAGGTCCGGGCGTCCTTGACGGTGATCGATTCGGCGCGCGCGGTGAGTGCCTGGCCGCCCGCCCGCTTCACGCTCCAACGCTTCAAGGAGGCGACCGCGTCCTTGGCTTCGACCGGCGTGCCGTCGTGGAACAGGAGCCCCTCGCGGAGTGTGAAGGTCCAGGTGAGCCCGTCGTCGCTCACCGTGTGCCGTTCGATCATCTGCGGCCGCGGCTCGAGCTTCTCGTCGAGCGCGTAGAGCGTGTCGTAGATCATATAGCCGTGATTCTGGGTGATCGCGGCCGTGGTCCAGATCGGGTCGAGGTTCTTGAGGTCGGCCTGCGGCACGACCTTCAGCGTCTGGGCACTCGCGAGGCTCGTGCCGGCGAGCAACGCCGCGGCGAGCGCCAACCCGGTTCGTGCGATCCTCATGGGCGACCTCCCTCTGGGCCCTCCGTCCTCGGCTGGACGCTAGCCCCGGCGGACGGGACCGGCAAGCCGACAGCCCGGCTTGGAGGGCCCGGGACCGGCTGCTAGAGCCGCCGCCATGACCTCACCCGCGACCGGAGCCCCCTCCCCCGCGCCCAAGGGGCTCCTCTTGGTCCTGCCGTCCCTCGTGGCCTTCCAGGCCATTTCGACCGACCTCTACCTGCCGGCTCTGCCGGCGATCGGCGCCGATCTCGGCGCGAGCGTCGAAGAGGTCCAGCTCACCCTCTCGCTCTTCCTCGTGGGCTTCGGCGTGGCCCAGCTCGCCTGGGGCCCGCTCTCCGACCGGATCGGCCGGCGGCCGCCGCTGCTCGCCGGGACGGGGCTCTACGTCGCCGCGAGCCTCGCCTGCCTGCTCGCGCCCTCGATCGAAGCGCTCGTGGGCGCCCGCTTCGTCCAAGCGGTCGCCGCCTGCTCGGGCGTGGTCCTCGGCCGCGCCGTGGTCCGCGATCTCTTCGAGCCGGCCGAGGCGGCCAAGGTCTTGGCCTATCTCGGCACCGCCATGGCCTTGGCGCCGATCTTCGGCCCCGTGCTCGGCGGCTGGCTCACCATGGCCTTCGGCTGGCGGTCGACCTTCGCCGCCTTGGCGGCGTTCGGCCTCCTTTCCTTCCTGGGCGTGCTGCTCGCGGTGCCGGAGACCAACCGGCGGAAGGACCCGCAGGCCACGAGCCCGGCGCGACTCGCTGCCAATTACGCGGCGCTCCTGCGCGATCGGCGCTACCTCGCTCGGGTGGCCCTCGCGGCCTTCGGCTATGCCGGGATCTTCAGCTTCATCTCGGGCAGCCCGCACGTGCTGATCGACGCTGCGGGGCTCCGCCCCGACCAGTACGGGCTCTGCTTCGCGGCCGGGGTGGCGGGCTGGATGGCCGGCACCTTCGCCGCTGGCGGGCTCAACCGACGGCTCGGCCTTGCCGGTCTGTTGCGCCTCGGGACGCGGCTCTCGGCCGTGGCCGCACTCGCTGGGCTCGGCTGGGCGCTCTCCGCGCCACCGTCTTGGCCCTCGGTCGTGGCGCCGATGTTCCTCTTCATGCTCGGTGCCGGCTTCACCTTGCCGACCGCCATGGCCCTCGCGATCGGCCCCCACCCCGAGAAGGCCGGGCTCGCCTCGGCCCTTCTGGGCTTCCTCCAGCTCCTCTTCGCCTCGCTCGTGGGGCTCGCGGTGAGCGCGCTTTACGACCGCACCGCCGTGCCGATGATGGCCGCCCTGGTCGCCGTGACGGCCGCGGCCCTCCTCGTGTCGGCCGCCCGTGAGGTCGGGCGCTGAGCCCGCCCGCCGCCCGGGCTCAGCGGACCGGGCCGCTCATCGCCGTGACCACCGGCCCTTCGGACGTGCGCAACACCGAAAAGAACCGCTCGCCCTCGCCGCGACAGCGCGGCGCGCCCGGGTTCGCCGGTGGCGCCTCCCATTCGTAGACGATCGCGACGCGAGTCGGCGCGCCGAAGGCGGCATCGCTCACGACGCGGCCACTTCGGATCCGCGTGATGAAGGGCTCGCCGCAGCCTTCGCCCTCGTGCGCGTGCGCATCGTAATGGGCGCGGATCGCCCGCAGCACCCGCTCATCGGCCAACAGACGACCGCCGGTCACCGGACCGCAGGCGCCGAGGCCCGCGAACAGCGCCAAGAGCACCCGCCGATCGAGAAGCCGCCCTGCACGCCCCGGCCCGCCCATGCGTCCTCGCTCCTGCCGTCGCGGCGCGGACCCTAGACAGGCGGCAGCGAGCGGGGCAAGGGCGGGCGGCCGCCGGCCCGGCGACGGGAGAACGCATGGAGACCGTCTGGCTCGGCCTTTTGGGTAGCACGCTCGCCGGCCTCCTGACCGGCATCGGCGCGTTGCCGGTACTGTTCACCCGTGAAGTCGAGCAGCGCACACAGAACCTGTTCCTCGGCTTCGGGGCGGGTGTCATGCTCGCCGCCACCGCCTTCTCGCTCATCCTGCCCGGGCTCGAGGCGGCACAGGGCCTGGGCCTCGGCCGCCTCCTCTCGGCCCTCGTCGTGAGCGCCGGGATCCTCGCGGGCGGCTTGGCCCTGATCCGGATCGGCCACTGGCTCGCCACCCACCATCTGGGCAGCGGGCCCTATGCGGAGGACGTGGCCGGCCGCGCCCGGGTGCTGCTCTTCATCCTCGCGATCACGCTGCACAACTTCCCGGAAGGGCTCGCGGTCGGGGTGGGCTTCGCTTCGGGCGACGTCGCCAACGGCACCGCGCTCGCGGTTGCGATCGGGTTGCAGAACGTGCCCGAGGGGCTGGCTGTGGCGATGGCCGCGGTAGCAGCCGGCGACCCGCCGCGGCGGGCCTTCCTCGTGGGCCTGCTCTCGGGCCTGGTCGAGCCCCTGGGCGGGGTCATCGGTGCCGGCCTCGTCTTCCTCGCCGCGCCCTTCCTGCCGGTCGCGATGGGCTTCGCCGCCGGGGCGATGCTGTTCGTGATCAGCGAAGAGGTGATCCCGGAGATCAACCGGGAGCCCAACGGCGGGCTCAACAGCGTGGGCCTGCTCACGGGATTCGTCGTGATGATGATGCTGGACGTGGTCCTGGCCTGAGGCCGAGATGGCCGCCGGCCGGCTCCGGCATCGCCCGCAGGACCACGGCGGCGAGCACCAGGGCACCACCCAGGAATGTCGCCGGGCGCGGCAGCTCGGCCACCACGAGCCAGACCAGGAGCGGCGCCAAGAGGTGCTCGGTGGTCGCGAGGAGCTGCAGCTCGGCGGCCGGCAGATGGCGCGAGGCGCGGGTGTAGAGGACCATGCCGAGGCCGAGCTGGACCACCCCCATGGCGAGGCAGAGGGCCAGGTCGCGCGGCGGCGGTAGCCAAGCCCTTGGCAGTGGGACGGCCGCGTCGAGGGCGAGGGTCGCGGCGCCGAGCACCGTGCCCACCAGCCCCGCCCAAAGGACCGCCGGCACCATGTCGCCGTCGCGGCCGGAGCGGAGGATCACGCCGAATGCGGCGAAGCAGCAGGCCGACCCGAGCGCCGAGAGGTTGCCGGCGAGGTCGCCCGCTCGGACGCCGTCGCCGACCATCGCGGCGACGCCGGCGAGGGCCAGGCCGAGGGCGGTCCAGGTGCGCCCGGGGATCGGCTCGCCGAGCAGGAGACGGCCGCCGAGGGCGGCGAGCAGCGGTGCGACGCCGGAGAGGAACAGCGCGTTGGCGATCGTCACCCGAGCGATCGCCAGGATGAACAAGGCCGAGGCGCCGGCCGAGAAGACCCCGGCCAGGAGGGCTCGGGGGCCGGCCGCGGCGAGCGCCGGGAAGAGCCGGCCGCGCTCCCGGACGAGGAGCCCGAGGCCCACGGCCAGGAGCATGCCGAGCGAGCGCCAGAGCACGATCTGCCAGCTCGTCGCCACTTCGAGCAGGCGGACCATGACCCCCGACAGGCTCCAGCAGGCGGTGGCGGCGAGCGCGAGCAGCACGCCGCGGCGGCGGTCCGTGGCCGGGTCGGGGTGCAGCAGGGGGGGGTCCGACAAGGGACCGCCTCAATCCGCCCGGCGAGTGGCGCGGCGGCGGGGGCGACGGGGGGCGCGCAGCGTCCGGTGCAGCGCCGCCAGGAGCTGGAGCTGGAGTGCCGGAACCACGAAGTCGGCCCAGAAAGCCGGCCAATCGGCCGGGTCGGGGACGTAGACCGCGAGCTGGCAGGCGGTGGCATCCACGATCTCGACGTAGCGACCACCTTCCGGGGTGAGCCAGCACCAGACCGCGAGATCGGCCCGGCGGAGATCGTCGATCGGCAAGAGCCGCGCCTCGGGGCAGCCGGTCGCATCGGCCACAGCCTGCGGCCAGGGCACTTCCCGCTCCTCGGCCGCCCGGAGGGCGGTCAGGTACCAGGACGGCGGTGCGGCGACCACGAACCGGCCGGCGCTGTAGGTGACGAGCTCCTCGCCACCCGGCTCCGGCGGCTCGAGCGCGAGGCCCGGTGTGGCTTCCGCCCGCTCCTCCTCGGCCATCGCCGCTCAGCCGTCGCGCAGCCGGCAGAGGATCGGGGTGTGGTCGGAGGCCTTGGGCCGGCCGCGCGGCTCCTTGTCGATCCGCGCCTCCTCGAGGCGATCGGCGGCCAGCGGCGAGAGCAGGATGTGGTCGATGCGGATGCCGTGGTCGAGCTGGAAGGCGCCGCCTTGATAGTCCCAGAAGGTGTAGGCGCCCCGCTCGTCGGGGTGGAGGGCGCGGTAGGCGTCGGTCCAGCCCTGGTGGAGGAGCGCGCGGAAGGCCCGCCGGCTCTCCGGTCGGAAGAGCGCATCCTCCGCCCAAGCGGCCGGGTCGTGGCAATCGATCGGCTCGGGAATGACGTTGAAGTCGCCTGCCAACACCACCGGCTCGTCGAGCTCCAGAAGCGCTTCCCCGTGCGCGCGCAGCCGCTCGAGCCAGGCGAGCTTGTAGGCGAACTTCTCGGTGCCGACCGGGTTGCCGTTCGGGGCGTAGATCGAGGCCACCCGGAGCCCGCCGGTGAACGCCTCGAGGTAGCGCGCCTGGCCGTCTTCGGGATCGCCCGGCAGGCCCCGGAGCGGATCCTCGATCGGGAAGCGCGAGAGGATCGCGACGCCGTTGTAGGTCTTCTGGCCGAGGATCGCGAGGTTGTAGCCGAGCTCCTCGATCGGCTCGCGCGGGAACGCCTCCTCGGTGCACTTGATCTCCTGGAGGCAGACGATGTCGGGCTCGGCGGCCTGGAGCCAGGCCAGGAGGTTGGGCAGCCGGGCGTTGATCGAGTTGACGTTGAAGCTGGCTATGGTCGGCACCGGGGGCGCTCCGGCCGGGTCGAGCGGGGTGGTTCCGAATCGGCGCGAGGCTAGCCCGCGCGCTCGGAAGCGGCCAGCGTCTCGCCGCGCGCACGGGCCGGCGGGGTGCGCCGGAGCTCGGCCAGCTCGGCGCGGATCGCCTGGAGCTCGGCCATGACCTCGGCGTGGTCGATCTTGATGGTCTCGCCGATGCCCTCGCTCTCGTGCACCTTCTGCATCGCGTTGACGATGAGAGCGATGAAGAGATTGAGGACGGCGAACGTCGTGATCAAGATGAACGGCACGAAGAACAGCCAGGCGAGCGGGTGTTTCTCCATGACCGGCCGGACGATGCCCATCGACCAGCTTTCGAGCGTCATGATCTGGAAGAGCGAGTAGAGTGACGCGCCGATCGTGCCGAACCAGTCGGGGAAACTCTGCCCGAAGAGCTTGGTCGCCATCACGGCGAAGACGTAGAAGACAAGGGCCAAGAGCGCCACGACCCAGCCCATCCCGGGCAGGGCCGCGAGCAGCGCCTCGACCACCCGCCGCATCTGCGGCACGACCGAGAGCAGACGAAGCGCGCGCAGGATCCGGAGCGCCCGCAGCACCTGGAAGCCCTCGCTCGCGGGCGCCAACGAGATCGCCACGATCGTGAAGTCGAACAGGTTCCACGGCCGGCGGAAGAACGACGGACCGTAGGCGACGATCCGGATCGCGAGCTCGACGCAGAAGAAGAGGAGCGCGAGGCGGTCGAGGGCGAGCAGGAGGGGACCCACGAGCGCGGTCGCGGTCGCCGAGGTCTCGAGCCCGAGGGTGAGCGCGTTCAAGACGATCACGCCGACCACCAGCCGCTCGAACGGCTTGGTCTCGACGAGGGCGCGCAACCGCGCGCGCCAGGACGGTTCTGCGACCGCAGCCATCGGCTCTCCCTCACGGATCCATCGAGACGAGCGCGCGCCTATATGGCCCGCAGCTGGCGACTGCTCCAGCCCCGCCGCTCGGCTGGTGCGCGCCTCGGTCAGGCGAAGGTGATGAGCACCTGGTCGGCCGCCACGGTGTCGCGCGGCCGTACCCGGACTTCCTCGACCCGACCGTCCTGCTCGGCTTTGAGCACGTTCTCCATCTTCATCGCCTCGAGGATGCAGAGATCCTGGCCGGCTTTGACCTCGTCGCCGGGCTGCACGGCGATCGAGACGATCAGCCCGGGCATCGGCGAGCGCAGCATTTTGCCGGTGTCGGCGCGGACCTTCTCGGGAATTCGGGCAGCGAGTTCGGCCGCCCGGCGCGAGCGGACGAGGACGGGCAGCTCGGCGCCGCCGTGCCGGACGAGCCAGCCTTCGGGTAGGGGGTCGACCTGGATCACGAAGGTCGAGCCGGTGACCCGGGCCCGGACGACGGGATCGCCCGGCCGCCACTGCGCCGCCACCTCGAGGTGGCGGTCGACGATGTGGACGACGCTCTGCTGGTCGTCGTCGGCGAGCGCCGTGACCGGCAAGCAGACGCCGCCGAGCTGCACGACCCAGTGCGGCTCCGGCCGGTACCGCCAGCCGGGCATCTTGCCGCTCGCCCGGGCCTCGCGCCGCGCCTTGTCGAGCCGCATGCGCACCACCACCGCGGCGATCTCCTCGAGCCGGGCGAGCGGCAGGTCGACACCGCGGAACCGCTCGCCGAACTCCTCGGCGATGAAAGCGGTCGAGAGCCGCCCCTCCTGAAAGCGCGGATGGGCGAGGAGGGCGGACAGGAAACCGAGATTGTGGACCGGGCCGCGGATCAGGAAGGCGTCCAAAGCCTCGCGCGCGGCGGCGATCGCCGCCCGCCGGTCGTGGCCGCGGGCACAGAGCTTGGCGATCATCGGGTCGTAGTGGATCGAGACCTCGCCGCCCTCGACCACGCCGCTGTCGATCCGGATCTCCTTGCCCACGGGCTCGCGGTAGCGCACGAGTCGGCCGACCGAGGGGAGGAAGCCGCGGCTCGGATCCTCGGCGTAAACGCGCGCCTCGATCGCCCAGCCTTCGAGCCGGATGTCCTCTTGGCGGAAGGGCAAGGGCTCGCCCGCTGCCACGCGGATCATGAGTTCGACGAGGTCGAGTCCGGTGACGAGCTCGGTGACCGGATGCTCGACCTGCAGCCTCGTGTTCATCTCGAGGAAGTAGAAGTTGCGGTGCCGGTCGACGATGAACTCGACCGTGCCGGCGCTGTGGTACCCGACCGCGCGGGCCAGTGCCACGGCCTGCTCGCCCATCGCCCGACGGGTCGCTTTGTCGAGGAAGGGCGAAGGCGCCTCTTCGATCACTTTCTGGTGGCGACGCTGGATCGAGCATTCGCGCTCGCCGAGATGAACGATGTTGCCGTGCCGGTCGCCCAGCACCTGGATCTCGATGTGGCGCGGCTCCTCGACGAACTTTTCGAGGAAGACCCGATCGTCCCCGAAGGCGGAGCGGGCCTCGGAGCGGGCCCGCGCGATGCCGTCCAGAAGCTCGCGCTCGTCGCGGGCGATCCGCATGCCCTTGCCGCCGCCGCCCGCGGAGGCTTTGATCATCACGGGATAGCCGATCTCGCGGGCGATCCGCCGGGCCTCGTCCGGATCGGCGATCGAATCGAGGGTGCCCGGAACGGTCGAGACGCCGGCCGCGCGGGCGAGCCGCTTGCTCTCGATCTTGTCGCCCATGGCCTCGATCGCCGCCACGGGCGGGCCGATGAAGGTGATACCGGCGGCCTCGAGGGCACGGGCGAAGGCTGCCCGCTCGGAGAGAAAGCCGTAGCCCGGGTGAACGGCTCGGGCCGCCGTCCGCTGGCAGGCCTCGACGATCGCCTCGATGTTCAAATAGCTCTCGGCGGCCGGCGGCGGGCCGATGCGGACCGCTTCGTCGGCCATCCGGACGTGGAGCGCTTCGGCATCGGCATCCGAGTAGACCGCGACCGTGCGGATGCCGAGCCGCCGGCAGGTCTTGATGACGCGGCAGGCGATCTCGCCGCGATTGGCGATCAGGATCGTCTCGAACATGGAGTGGTCCCGCTTCGGGCCGACGCGGCCCGCCTAGCATCTCGCGGCTGCGAGAGCCAGCCTGCCGGAGCGCCGGGAAGAGCGACCGATGGACGTCCCCGGTTGTAACTTTGCCGCTCCGCAACGACGACGGCCTCGCCGGCGCGTGCTATGACC
>Ga0308391_1000103_pt1 | contig 32980 bp, 26 predicted proteins | sample Hotspr20Samplet1_FD_202363 | JGI IMG/M metagenome (GOLD analysis project Ga0308391, IMG submission 202363) | Hot spring phototrophic mat microbial communities from Octopus Spring, Yellowstone National Park, Wyoming, United States - 20050623_t1 ... | reverse complement strand
AGCAGGCGTTCGAGCGCGGCGCGGTACAGTCGCCGCCGCTCGTAGGCTGTGGAGGCCGGATTGTCCAACAGCTCGAGCATCACCCGGCGGTTGACCACCAGGGCGTCATCGGGCAGGCTCAGATGCGCGGCGTAGATTCGGTCATAGAATTCGCGCTCGAATTGGGGACAGTACACTCAATCCCCAATTTAGGCGACTCCGGACGGTGCCCGTCGGGAGCGCTCACAGGGTGGGCACGCAAGCAGGCGGAATGGGGCACGGGCGGCGGTGGCTGTGGCGAAACGCCCGCGCGGCGTGTCGGAATGTCACTTGCGACCGGCGCGCGGCGACCACGCCAGCATCGAGAAGAACAACCCGATGATCAGCAACCCCGGTATGAGCGCTGTGATCAACACTGCCAACTCTCTCGCTTTGACTTATTGGATGGGCAATTCAGAGGCCAAACCGGGGAACCTCACGCTTCGTCGCCCGGCCCGCATGCTCGCCCGCATGGCTTATCGGTTACGGGGACGCAGTCTTTAGCCTCCCGGTCTCATTTTTTTCGGAGGGCTGTGATACGCTTGGGGGTTGATGCGAGTCCAACTGGCATTCGGCAAGACCGGTCTCGAGCTGGAGCTTCCCGACCGGTTTCGTTATCGCATCCTCGAGGCCCGCTCCGCCGAGCCGCTGCCCGAACCGGCGCAAGCCCTCGAGCGGGCGCTTGAGGAGCCCGTCGGCTCGGCCCCGCTCCGCGAGCTGGCGCGAGGCCGGCGGTCGGCCGCCATTTCGGTGTGCGACATCACCCGTCCGGCGCCCAATGCGTTCATCTTGCCGGCGGTGCTCGGACGGCTGGAGGCGGCGGGCATTCCGCGCGAAGCGATCCTCATCCTGATTGCGACCGGGCTTCACCGTCCGGCGACGGAGGCCGAGATCCGCGAGATTGTGGGCGAGGAGATTGCCGCCCGGTATCGGGTCGCGAACCATAACGCCCGGGAGCTGGGTGCACACCGCTATCTCGGCCGTACCAAATCCGGAACGCCGGTCTATATTGACGCACGATTTGTCGACGCCGACCTCCACCTTTCCATTGGCCTCATTGAGCCTCACTTCATGCTCGGCTTCTCCGGCGGCCGCAAGCTCGTCGCTCCGGGCCTGGCCGCCCGGGAGACGATCGTGGTCCTGCACAGCCCGCGTTTCATCCGCGACCTGCGTTCGGCGGAGGGTCTGGTCGAGGGCAACCCCCTTCATGAGGAGCTGCTGGAAATCGCCGCCCTGGCCCGGCACCACTTCAGCGTCGAGGTGGCGCTGAACCGCGATCGCAAAATCGCCGGCCTGTGGGCCGGCGATCCGGTCGAGGCGCACCGCCGGGGCAGGGAGTTCGTCTCTCGGGCGCTGCTCGAGCAGATCGAGGCGCCCGCGGATGCCGCGATCACGAGCGGGGCCGGCTACCCGCTGGACCTCACCTTCTACCAGTCGATCAAGGGGGCCAGCGCCGCTCAGCATGTGGTCAAGCCTGGCGGCCGTATTCTGCTGGTGGCCGCCTGCGAGGAGGGCCCCGGCGCGCCCGAATTCCGCGACCTGCTGAAGCGCTACGCGCGGGCCGAGCAGTATTTGGAGGAGACGGCCGAGGCTCCGGTCATCATTGACCAGTGGCAGCTCGACAAGCTGGCGATGGTCGTCCGCAAGGCCGAAGTCTTGTATTACGTGCCGGGGCTGCCGGCGGATTACTATCCCTCCTTGTGGGGTCGCGCCTTCTCCGATGCGGGCGAGGCCGTCGAAGCGCTCACGGCAGGTTTGGTGCCCGGCGCTACGATTGCCGTCATTCCCGAGGGCCCGTACGTGCTCGCCCGCGCGACCGCTCCCGAGGTTTGCGTGGCTTAGAGGCAGCGCCGGCGAAGTTACATCCCGGTTGACATCGACCTTCGGCTCCGCTATAGTTCTTGAAGTACTGGTCTGTCAACGAGTTGTCGGTGGCGTTTCCCAATCCGTCGCAGGGCGCTGGCAAGCAGCGATTCTCTTTCGCCGCTTGTCAACACTTCCGAGCCTCCCGCAGTCGTTTGCCGAATCCGGCGCGCGGCGCCTCTCAAGCGGCGCCGAGCGGCAAACCGCCGTTGATGGGTCAGCTGACGCGGAGACTTGGCTATGGCTACGAATTCGTCATCAGATGAGCGGCTGCCATCTACCCCGATGTGGCCGGAAGCCGAAGATTACGGGCAACTCATCGATGATTACAGTCATCTTGCGCCGCCTGCCGAAGGGGAGCTGCTGCGCGGCACCGTCCTGTCGGTCACGCCGACCGAGGTCATCGTAGACATCGGCTTCAAGTCCGAAGGCATCGTCCCCATCAGCCAGGTCACCGAGCCCGACGGCTCCGTCAGCGTCAAGCCGGGCGACGAGATCGACGTCATGATCGACCGCCACGGCCAGCAGATCGACGGCTACATCCTCCTGTCCCACACCCGGGCGGTTCGCTTGCGCGCCTGGGAGAACTTGGACTTGGCCTACCGGCAGGGCCTGCTCGTCTCCGGCCGTGTCCTTCGGCGGACCAAAGGCGGCCTGGTGGTCGACGTGGGAGTCGAGGCGTTTCTGCCCGCCTCACACGCCGACCTGCGCCCGATTCACGACCTGGACCGGCTCATCGGGCAGGACATCCCGGTGAAAATCCTCAAGCTCAACCGCCGCCGCGGCAACGTCGTCGTCTCGCGGAAGGTGGCGCTCGAAGACGAGCTCGCCGAGCGCAAGCGCGCCACGCTCGAAGTGCTCGAAGAGGGCGCCATCGTCACCGGCCTGGTCAAGAACCTCACCGATTACGGAGCCTTCATCGATCTCGGCGGCATCGACGGGTTGCTGCACATCTCCGACATGAGCTACGGGCGCATCAACCACCCCTCGGAGATCCTGGCCGAAGGGGAAGCGGTCACCGTCAAAGTGCTCAAGCTGGACCGGGAGCGGGAGCGGATTTCGCTCGGCCTGAAGCAGCTTCAGCCCGATCCCTGGGAGAGCGTCGAGGAGCGCTACCCGGTCGGCAGCCGCGTCATCGGCCGGGTCGTCAGCACCACCGACTACGGCGCGTTTGTCGAGCTCGAGCCGGGCGTCGAGGGTCTGATTCACGTCTCGGAGATGACCTGGAGCCGGCGCATGAAACACCCCTCGAAAGTGGTGAAGGTGGGCGACCAGGTGCAGGCCGTCGTGCTCGACGTCCGCGCGGCGGAGCGGCGCATCTCGCTCGGCATCAAACAGCTCGAGCCGGACCCCTGGACCACGGTGGCGGACCGCTACAGCGTCGGCTCGGTGGTGGAAGGGCGCGTGCGCAAGCTGACCGATTTCGGTGCATTTGTCGAGATTGAGGAAGGCATCGACGGGTTAGTTCACATCTCCGACCTGTCGTGGACCAAGCGGGTCAAGCACCCCTCCGAGGTGCTCAAGAAGGGTCAGATGACCCAAGCCGTCATTCTCCAGATCGACCCGCACAACCGCCGCTTGTCGCTCGGCATCAAGCAACTGGAGCCCGACGCCTGGGAGACCTTCCTTCGCTCGCACCAGGTGGGCGATATCGTGCGGGGACGCGTCACGCGGGCAGCCAGTTTCGGCGTCTTTGTCGAGGTGGCGCCCGGCGTAGAGGGTCTGTGTCACAATTCGGAGATTCCCGTTTCCGCCGATCGGGCGGCCGGCGAGCCGCCCCTGCCCATCGGACGGGAGTTCGACTTCAAGATCATCAAACTGCACGAGGGCGAAAAGCGAATCGGGTTGAGCCTCCGCGCCGTGGCGGACGACGAGGAGCGCACGCGCCTGGAGGAATATCAGCGCAGGGCGGCGGCCGCGACGATGACCATCGAAGAGGTGATCCACCTCAAAAGCCGCGGTGACGCGCGGTAAGCTATGCGGGTAGAGTTCAGGATGATGTTCAATGGGGAGGAATCATGACGAAAGCGGACCTGATCGAGGAGGTCTCCCGAGTGGTCGAGATGACCCGGAAGGAGTCGGAAGTGATCGTCGAAGCCGTCTTTGACAGCATTGTACGCGCCCTACGCAGCGGCGATAAGATCGAGATCCGCGGCTTTGGCAGCTTCCGCACCCGAGAGCGCCAGGCCCGCATCGGACGCAACCCGAAAACCGGCGACCGCGTCGAAGTGCCGGCCAAGCGGATTCCTTACTTCAAGCCGAGCAAGGAGCTGAAAGACCTGGTCAATCACGGCGCGGGCGCGGCCGAGCCTGCTTCCCCGGAAGGCTCGGCTCCGGCGCCTTGATCATGGACCGGCTGTGGACGCCCTGGCGGTACAGCTACGTCCGCTCCGCGCCCTCACCGGAATGCATTTTCTGCGAGAAGGCCTCGGCTTCCGACGATGAGGCACATCTGGTCGTCTACCGGGCGCGGCGCAACTTCATCTTGCTGAACCTTTACCCTTACACGAACGGGCACATCATGATCGCGCCCTATGAACACGTCGCCACGCTCGGCGAAGCCCCGGAGGAGACCCTCGTCGAGATGATGTTGCTGGCGCGTCGGGCCGAAGCGGTGTTGCGCCGCCTTTACGAACCCCGCGGAATGAATCTCGGCATGAATCTGGGCGAGTGTGCCGGCGCTGGCGTGGCCGGCCATATCCACCTGCACATGTTGCCGCGGTGGCCCGGCGACGTCAACTTCATGACGACGGTGAGCGAAACGCGCGTCCTGCCTGAGGATCTGCCCACCACGTGGCGGCGCCTTTCCGCCGCCTTCCGCGATACGGCGTGAAGCAAGCCGCCGGGAACGCTGGGGTACAATAGGGGGCGGCCCGCGCGGCACCCATTCGGTGCGGGTATGCAGGCTCTATGGCCAGTGGGTGGGCGATGGTCCGGACGGCGCTCTTCGTGATGCCGCTCGGCGCGCTGGTGACTGCGCTTTCCGGCGCGCTGTCGCTCGTGGTCTGCCTCGTCGATCGCAAGGGTCGTCAGAGTTGGCGGCTGGCACGGCTTTGGGCGCGCCTGATGCTTAAGATCGCCGGCGTGCGGGTCCATCTCACCGGCGCCGAGAAGATCGCACCCGGTTCAAGTTACGTCTTGGTGGCCAATCACACCAGCCGAATCGATTTCCTGTGCCTGCTGGCGCATATCCCGCATCCGGTGCGGTTTCTCCTCGACAAGCGGCACTTTGCCATCCCGGTAGCCGGCTCCTACCTTAGGCGCGCCGGCCATGTGCCGATCAGCAGCGCCACGCCGCGCGAGTCGCTTCAGACCATCACCCAAGCCGCCCGCAAGATCGCCGAGCGGGGCGTGGCGGTCATCGTGTTCGCCTCTGCGGGGCCCGGCCGCGGGCCCTTGCCCTTCCGCGACGGGGCCGCTTATCTGGCGATCCGGGCCGGTGTGCCTCTGGTTTCCGTGGCGTTGCGCGGCGCCGAGCTCGCCCTGCCTCCAGGCGCTTGGGCGGTGCGGCAGGCGGAGGTGCGCATCCACATCGGCGAGCCGATCCCCACGCTCGATTTGCGCCTCGAGGACCGAGCGCGCCTGAGCGAATCCGTGCGGGCCTCCCTCGCCGGCGCGCGGTGAAAGGGCCCCGCAGCGCCGCCGCGGGCCTGCTATAATCGCGGGCGCACAGGCCATGAACCGGCTCCTGGCTTTGATTGTCAAAGCCCCGCTCATCGTTCTGCTGACGGTCCTGCTCGGCGCGGCCTCGGTCCTGGTCTCCTTCTTCGACCGCGAAAACCGCATCACGGACCGCATCGCCCGCCTCTGGGCCCGCCTGCTGCTGGCCGTCGGCCAGGTCCGCGTGCGAGTCCGGGGGCTCGAACATATCCAAAAAGATAAGCGGTTTGTCTTTGTGGGCAACCACCGCAGCCTGATCGACACCCCGGTCGTGCTGGCCAACATCCCCGTCCGGTTCCTGTTCCTGGTCAACGCCAAGTACGTTCGCCTCCCGTTTCTCGGCACACACCTCAGGCGGACCGGCCACTTCTCGGTCGAGCCGGAGGACGTGCGCGCATCGACGAAAGCGATGACCGAGGCGGCTCGCGCGGTCACCGAACGCAACGTCTCGATCCTGGTGTTTCCGGAAGGCTCGCGGGCACGCGGCCCCATGGAGGAGTTCAAGGAAGGCGCGGCCTACATCGCCATCAAGGCCGGAATTCCCGTGATCCCATTTGCGTTGAAAGGCACGCGCGAGGTGCTGCCCATCGGCAGCATCGCGGTTCGCGGAGGCCCCGTCGAGCTGGTCTTTGGAGAACCGATCCTGATCGAGGGTTATCGCCTCAAGGACCGCGCACGGCTCACCCGACTGATGTTCGATCGCGTCTCGGCGCTTCTTGGCGAGCCCGCTTCGCCTGCGGCCGACCAGTCCCGGAGCCGCGTCGCATGATGCCGCCCGCTGCTCTGCCGGCCTTCAGCCGGCACAGCCGCTCTCAGGCTCTCGACCGACTGCGCCGCGAGCGTTTCGACCTGTTGATCCTCGGGGGCGGCATCAACGGCGCCGGCCTGGCTCGCGACATGGCCTTGCGGGCCCAGACGGCCGGCCTCGCCCTGAAGATCGCTTTGGTCGAGCAGCGGCACTTCGCCTCCGGCACCAGCGGCAAGAACTCCCAGCTCATTCACGGCGGGCTGCGGTATTTAAAACAGCTCGAGCTGCGCCTGGTCCGCGAGGCGCTCGCCGAGCGCGCCACGCTGCTTGCGATTGCGCCGCATCTGGTCGAGCCGCTGCCGTTTCTGATCCCGTTCTACGGCCGGATGGCTCGCCTCTACTACGGCGCCGGACTGGCGCTCTACGATTGGCTGGCGGGCGACCGCAACATCGCCCGGCGCTCGATGCTTCCGCGCGCCCAAGTCGAACGGCTGGAACCCGGCCTGGTTCGCCACGGGCTGGTGTCGGCCGGAATCTACTACGACTGCCGGGTGAATGCCGCGCGGTTGGTGCTCGAGAATCTGTTCGACGCCGCCCGGCTGGGCGCTGTGATCGCCAACTACGCCCGGGCCGAGCACTTCACCCGCGAGGATGGCGACTACCGCGTCGCGCTAGTTGACCAGCTCAGCGGGGATCGGTTCGAAGTGCGAGCGCGCAAGGTGGTCGACGCCACCGGTCCCTGGCAACCGGCCTCGGAGTTGCGCCTGGTTCGCGGCTCGCACCTGGTGCTGCCGAAGGTGAACTCGAGCAGCTACGCCATCGCGCATTTCGCTTTCGACGGACGGATCTTCTTCGTGATTCCCTGGGGGCCGGGCGAGTCACTGTCGCTCGTCGGTACAACCGACGTGGACCACTTGGGCGGGCCCGATGAGGTGCGCGTCTCAAGCGAGGAGATCCGCTACCTGGAGCGCGTGCTCGCTGAGCTTTTTCCTCAGGCGCTGCCCTTGCGGCTCGTCTCCGCTTACAGCTCGCTGCGTCCGCTGATTCGGGCCTCGACAGCCTCGGCCACCGAGACCAGCCGCGAGCACCGCATCTGGAGCTCTCCGGAAGGCGTCCTGCGCATCGCCGGAGGCAAATATACGACCTATCGCAAAATGAGCGAGGAGGCGGCCGAGGCGCTAGTCGGCGAGATGGCGCCGGAACTGGCCGGGCTGTGCCGCACGGCGGAGGTGCCGCTCGGCGGCAACTCAACAGAAGCCTTGACCGAGCTGCGGGACAGCCTCGGGGAGCTGGCCGATCTCTACGCGCTGGAGAGGGCGGAAGTCGAACGCCTGATCCGCAGCCACGGCAGGCTGGCGGGTGCCGTCCTCGAGCACCTGCCGGAGGCGCCGCCGGAGGGCTTGAGCCGGCTGGAGGCCGCCGTGGCGAGCTTTGCCGTCGAGCACGAGATGGTCGAGCGGCTGGCCGACCTGCTGTTCGTCTCGACCTACTGGGGCTATGAGCGGCCTTGGCAGAGACACGAGCTGCGGCGGCTGGCGGGCTGGATGGGAACACGGCTCGGCTGGGATGAGGCCCGACAGGAGGCCGAGGTGAGCTTCGTCGAGCGGTTGCTCGAGCTGCCCGGTCGGGAGGCTTGACAGACGGGTGAGAGGGAGGGAGAATGGTTATGGCGAATAAAAAGCGAAAATGGACGCCCTCCCAGAACTCCACGCTCGCTCCGCATTCAGCTTCCTCGAAGGCGCCTCCCTGCCGGAGCGCCTTGCCGAGCGCGCCGCCGAGCTCGATATCCCCGCCGTCGCCCTGCTGGACCGCGACAGCCTCTCCGGCGCGCCCCGCTTCCACTTGGCGGCCAAAAAGCTGGGCATCCGCGCGTTGATCGGCGCCGAGCTGACCGGCGCCGAGGGCGCCCGCTATGCGCTTCTGGCCGAGAACCGCACCGGCTATCAGAACCTCTGCCGCTTGATCAGCAAAGTCAAGCTCCGAGCCAAGAAGGGCGAAGCGGCGGCCTCGCCCGAGGACCTGGCCGAACATGCGCGGGGGCTCATCTTGCTTTCCGGGGGAAGTGAGGGGCCGCTCGCGCTGGCCTTGCAGAGGAGTTTTGAAGAGGCCCGCGCCTGCCTGGAGACGCTGGTGGCCATCTTCGGGGCGGGCAACGTCTACGCCGAGCTCCAACGGCATTTCGACCGGCGGCAGGAGGCGCGCAATCAGGCCGTCATCGAGCTGGCGCGCCGGCTCAGAATCCCGCTGATTGCCACCAACGGCGTCAACTACGCCCGGCCCGAAGATCGTGAACTTCAAGACGTGCTCACCGCGATCCGTCACAAGACGACCGTCCAGCGGGCCGGACGTCTCCTGGCGCGCAATGCGGAGCGCCATCTTGAGCCTGCCGGCCGGATGGCGGCGCGGTTTGCCGACCTGCCGGAGGCGCTGGCGAACGCCCGCGAGCTGGCGGCGCGCATCGAGTTCACGCTGGCCGATCTGGGCTACCGTTTTCCCAGCTATCCGGTACCGCCGGGCGAGACGATGAACTCCTATCTGCGCAAGCTCGCGGAGGCCGGCGCGTGCGAGCGCTACCGGCCCTATCATGAACGCGCCCGGCGGCAGATCGAGCGCGAGCTGGCCTTGATTGAAAAGCTCGACTTGGCGGGCTACTTCCTCATCGTCTGGGATATCGTGCGCTTCTGCCGCGAGCAGAAGATCCTGGTGCAGGGGCGCGGTTCGGCGGCCAACAGCGCCGTCTGCTATGCGCTCGGCATCACCGCGGTCGATCCGGTGGGCATGGACCTGCTGTTTGAGCGGTTTCTTTCCGAGGAGCGCGGCGAGTGGCCGGACATCGACCTGGACCTGCCGAGCGGCGCGCAGCGCGAGCGGGTGATCCAGTACGTCTACCGGCGCTACGGGGAGCGCGGTGCGGCGATGACGGCCAACGTGATCACTTACCGCGAGCGCTCGGCGGCGCGCGACCTTGGCAAGGCGCTCGGTTTCGATCCGGCGACCATCGCCCGGCTGTCGAAGCTGGCGCACGGCCTGGCCTGGACGGACCCCGGCGAAAGCGCCGTAAAGCGGTTCCGGGAGGCTGGCCTGGACATGAGGGATCCGCTGGCGGCAAAGTTCTGCGCGCTCTATGAGGCGATGCAGGATCTGCCGCGCCATCTCGGGCAGCACTCCGGCGGAATGGTCATCTCGGCCGGCCAGCTCGATGCGATCGTGCCGCTCGAGCCGGCCACCATGCCCGGCCGCGTGGTGGTGCAGTGGGACAAAGAAGACTGCGCCGACATGGGCATCATCAAGGTGGATCTGCTCGGCTTGGGAATGCTAGCGGTGATCGAGGAGTCGCTTGAGTGGATCCGCACCGCCTATGGCGAGCATGTGGATCTGGCTCACCTGCCGCAGGACGATCCGGCGGTCTACGAAGCGCTCCAGAGGGCCGACACCGTGGGCATGTTCCAGGTGGAAAGCCGCGCGCAGATGTCCTGCCTGCCGCGGATGAAGCCGCAGCGGTTCTACGACCTGGTGGTCGAGGTGGCCATTATCCGCCCGGGGCCGATCGTGGGCAACCTGGTGCATCCTTATCTGCGGCGGCGGCAGGGTCTGGAGCCGGTCAGCTACCCGCACCCGTCGCTCGAGCCGGTGCTGAAGCGGACGCTGGGGGTCCCGCTGTTTCAGGAGCAACTGCTGCGCATGGCGATGATCGTCGCGGGCTTCTCCGGCGGCGAGGCCGAGGAGCTGCGTCGGGCTTTCGGCTTCAAGCGCTCCGAGCGGCGCATGCGGGAGGTGGAGGCTAAGCTCCGCCAGGGTATGGAGCGCAACGGGATCACCGGCGCGGCGCAAGAGGAGATCGTGCGGTCAATCACCTCGTTTGCCCTCTACGGCTTCCCGGAGTCACACGCGGCCAGCTTCGCGCTGATCACCTATGCCAGCGCGTACCTGAAATGCCACTATCCGGCGGCCTTCCTGGCGGCGATGCTCAACAACCAACCGATGGGCTTCTACCATCCGGCGACGCTGGTCAAGGACGCGCAGCGGCACGGGTTGCATTTCCGGCCTGTGGACGTCAACCGCTCCGAGGTGCGCTGCACGGTCGAAGAGGGCTGCGTGCGGCTGGGGTTGAACTATATCAAAGGGCTGCGTGCGGCGGCGGCCGAGGCGATCGTGCGCGAGCGGGTGCGGCGGCCGTTTGTGAGCATTCAGGATCTGGTGGACCGCGTGCCCGTGCTGCGGCGGGATGAGCTGCGGCTGCTGGCGGCGGCCGGGGCGCTCAATGCGCTCATGGGCGACAACGGCCACCGGCGTGCGGCGCTGTGGGAGGCGGTGCGGGCGGCGCGGCCGGCGGGGGAGCTCTACCGCGAGGAGGCGCATGCGTGCGCGCCGGCGCCGCTGGCCCCCATGACGCCCGAGGAGCGGCTGGCGGCGGATTTCGCCGCGACCCAGTTGACCATCGGGCCGCATCCGTTCCACTTCTGCCGCCCGGGGCTCGAAAGACTCGGCGTGAGGCGCGCCGCGGAGTTGAAACATCTGGCCGACGGCCTGCCGGTGCGCGTGGCCGGCTGCGTCATCACGCGCCAGCGGCCGGGCACGGCCAAGGGCTTCGTCTTTTTGAGCTTGGAGGACGAAACCGGCATCGCCAATATCATCATCCGGCCGGATCTGTTTGCCGAGCGCCGGCTGGTAATCGTCAGTGAGCCGTTTCTGCTGGTCGACGGAGTGCTCCAGAACCAGCAGGGAACCGTCTCGGTGCGCGCCGTGCGCCTGGCGCCGCTCGCCGCCACCGCAGCCGTCTCCTCCCGCGACTTTCACTGAAGAGTCCGCCCCGCGGCGCCCGGCCCCAGAAAATGGGGATTAAGTATACTGTCCCCGATTTTTCGCCTGTTAGACTGAGAGGGATGTATCGGGAGGTGGTCGCCGGAAAGGTCTACGACGGGCGCCTGATGCGCCGTCTGGCGACCTACATGAAGCCTTACTGGCGCGTCGCCGCCTTCTCGCTCCTACTCGTCTTTGCCGCCTCCGGCCTGCAAATCGTCGGCCCGCTGCTCACCAAAACCGCCGTGGACCGCTATCTCGTGCCGGTGCAGGCCCCCTCCAGCGCACCCTGGGAGCCGTGGCTTTCTGATGAGCCTGGCGCCGGACTGGCCCAGATCGGCGGCCTGTATCTGGCCGTGATCCTCCTCGGACTCGCCATCCAGTACACGCAGGGCTACCTGATGCAGTGGACCGGCCAGCAGGCCGTCTTCGACCTCCGGCGCGACTTGGTCGAACACCTCCAGCGGCTCGACATCGCCTACTATGACCGCAACCCCGTCGGACGTCTGGTAACGCGCGTCACCACCGACATCGACGTGCTCAATGAGCTGTTTGCCACCGGCTTCATCACCGCGCTCGCCGACATTCTGGTCCTCATCTTCGTGCTGGCGGCGATGCTTAAGCTCGACGTCGGGCTGACCCTGCTGCTGCTGGCCGCCGGTCCCTTCGTCCTCCTGGCTCTGGTGAAGTTTCGCCGTGCGGCCGCCGAAGGCTACCGCGAGATCCGCGTGGCGGTTGCGCGCATCAACTCCTACTTGCAGGAGCGGGCGAGCGGCATGAGCGTCGTGCAGTTGTTCAACCGAGAGGAGGCAAGCCGCAAGGAGTTCGCCGAGATCAATCGCTCCCATGTGGCGGCCTACAAAAAGACCATCGTCGCCTACGGCTGGTTTTTCCCTCTCATCGAGCTCATCGGGATGGTTGCCGTGGCGGGCCTGCTCGCGTATGGCGGTTATCAGATTCACCAGGGCGCCCTGACCCTCGGCGTGCTGCTGGCCTTCTTTCAATACGGCATGCGCTTCTACCGGCCGGTGCAGGACCTGAGCGAGAAGTACAACCTGTTTCAGTCGGCTGTGGCGGCCTCCGAGCGGATCTTCGAGCTGCTCGATACGCCCGTCGAGATCAAGCCGCCGGCTCGTCCCAAGCCGTTCCCCGCGGGCCCCGTCGAGATCGAGTTCGACCGCGTCTGGTTCGCCTACCAGGACGAGGAGTGGGTGATCCGGGACGTCAGCTTCCGGGTGGCGCCCGGCGAGACGATCGCCATCGTCGGCCACACCGGGGCGGGCAAGACCACCCTGATTAATCTGCTGCTGCGTTTCTACGATGTCCGCCGCGGCGCCATCCGCATCGGCGGCGTCGATGTGCGGGATCTCGATCCGCGCCAGTTGCGGCGCCACTTCGGGGTGGTTTTGCAGGATCCGCATCTGTTCAGCGGCACCATCGAAGACAACATTCGTCTCGGAACGCCGTGGATCGACGAGGAGGATCTGGTGACGGCGGCCGAGCGGGCGAACCTGCTCGACTACATCCGGTCCCTGCCCGGCGGCTTCTCCCATCCGGTGCGCGAGCGCGGCAGCGGGCTCTCGACCGGGCAAAAGCAGCTCATCAGCTTCGCCCGGGCCTTGGCGCACAACCCCAAGATCCTGATCCTGGACGAAGCCACCTCGAGCGTGGACACGGAAACCGAACTGCGCTTGCGGGCCGCGCTCGAGCGCATTGTCGAAGGTCGGACCTCGTTCATCATCGCGCACCGCCTGTCGACCATCCAGAGGGCGAACCGGATCTTCGTGATGCACAAGGGGCAGTTGCGCGAAACGGGCACGCACCAAGAGCTCATCGCCCGGCGCGGCATCTACTGGAAGCTCTACCAGCTTCAGTATCAGGAGCAGGAGCGAACCAGCCCGCAGCCGCTGGTGAGCGGACACTGAAGCGGCGCAAGCGGCCGGCAATCAGCCGAAACGAATGCACACTTTGCCGAAATGCGCTCCGCTTTCCATATATCGCAGCGCCTGACGCGCCTCCTCGAATGGGAAGACGCGGTCCACCACCGGTCTCAAGCCGGCCGCTCGGATGGCGCGGTTCATGTTTTCGAACATCTCGCGCGAACCGACGTAGATGCCCTGCACCCGCACGCTTTTGATGAAGATCCAATTTGCATTGAACTCGGCCGGGGCGGCCAGCCGGCCGATGAAGCTGATGGTGCCGCCGCGCCGGACGGCACGAAGCGACTGCTCGAAGGTGCCGGAGCCTCCCACCTCGACCACATGATCGACGCCGCGGTTGCCGCTCGAGGAGCGCGCCGATTTGGACCATTCCGGCGTCGTTCGGTAGTTGATCACCTCGGCCGCCCCGAGCGCGCGCAACCGCTCAGCCTTGGCGTCACTCGAGGTGGTGGCGATCACCGTGGCGCCGGCCAGGCGAGCGAACTGAAGGGCAAAGACGGAGACGCCGCCCGTGCCCTGCGTGAGCACGATCTCGCCGGGACGCACGCTGCCGCTCTCAAACAGGGCGTTCCAGGCCGTCAGGGCGGCGCAGGGCAGGCAGGCGGCCTCCTCCCAGTTGAGGTGCTCGGGGATGTGCACGACGCCGTCCTGCTCGAAAACCACCAGCTCGGCGAGCACCCCATCGATGGCGCCGCCGAGGGCCGAGGCGGCAGCCTCGTCGGTGATGGGGCCTGTCACCCAGCGCTGGAAGAAGGTCCCGGCCACGCGGTCGCCCGGCTTGACTCGCTCGACGCCGGGGCCCACCTCCACCACCTCGCCGGCGCCGTCCGAGAGCGGCACTAGGGGCAGCGGCAAAGCCGGCCCGAGGCCGCCCTTCACCACGATCAGGTCCCGATAGTTGAGCGAGGCCGCCCGCATGCGCACCAGGACCTGGCCCGGCCCGGGGCGCGGCTCGGCTCGCTCGGTCAGCTCGAGCGAATCAATACCGGCAGCCTCTCGTAACTCGAAGACTCTCATACCGACTATTCAGAGTAGCAGCCCGCGGCGGCTTTCGCGCTACAATTGAGCCTCAGCAGGAACGAAGAGGGGCATTCCCATGGCAAGCCGCAGAACCGTTCGCTTTGCTGCAGTGCTGATTGCGAGCGCTGCATTTGTGTTTGGGCAGCCGCATGTGCGCGAGCGGCTGGAGAAGTCGCCGCGCCACCACGAGTGGGTCCGCATCGAGCGCGGCGAACGCACGCTCCACGCCTATCTGGTCTATCCGGAGCGCAAAGAGAAAACACCCGTCATCGTGGTCATTCACGAAAACCGCGGTCTCACCGATTGGGTCCGCAGCGTCGCCGACCAGGTGGCTGAGGCCGTCTACATCGCCATTGCGCCGGATCTGCTTTCCGGCATGGCGCCCGGCGGCGGCAAGACGAGCGATTTTCCGAGCGAGGACGCCGCTCGCGAGGGGATTTCCCGGCTGCCTCCCGATCAGGTCACAGCCGATCTTGACGCCGTGGTCGACTACGCGCGGAAGATCCCGGCCTCCACCGGCAAGGTCGCCGTGGCGGGCTTTTGCTGGGGCGGCGCGCAAGCCTTTCGGTTTGCCACCCACCGGGCCGACCTTGCCGCTGTTTACGTCTTCTATGGAACCGGTCCGGACAGCGCCGAAGCCGTCGCGCGCATCCGGGCGCCGGTCTACGGTTTCTACGGAGGCAATGACGCGCGCGTCAACGCCACCATCCCGAAGTCGGAGGAACTCATGCGGGCGGCCGGCAAGCTCTACGAGCCGGTCATTTACGAAGGCGCCGGTCACGGCTTCATGCGCACCGGCGAGGGGCCGGACGCCTCGCAGGAGAACCGTCAAGCGCACCGGCAGGCCTGGGACCGCTGGAAAAGGCTGCTGGCGCAATTGTAGATACTCGAATTTATGCTTCTCCGCGTTTTCCCTGCCTTGCTCGTGTGCTGGCCGCTAGCGGCGCAGAATCTGGCGGCGCTGCTGGAGGCGGCTGTCCGGCCGGAGCTCGCCTCGCTCGAGGCTCTCTACAAGCACTTGCACGCCAACCCGGAACTCTCCTACCAAGAAGAGCGCACCGCGGCGAGGCTCGCTGAGGAGCTTCGCCGGGCCGGCTATGAGGTGACCACCGGCGTCGGCGGCCACGGCGTCGTCGGCGTGCTCCGCAACGGCAACGGGCCGACGGTGATGGTCCGAACCGACATGGACGCGCTGCCGGTGACGGAGAAGACCGGCCTGCCCTATGCTTCCACAGTCAAAGCGCGGGACGAGGCCGGCCAGGAGGTCGGCGTCATGCATGCCTGCGGCCACGACATGCACATGACCTCCTGGGTCGGCACGGCGCGGGCGCTGGCCAGGCTTCGGGAGCGTTGGAGCGGAACGCTCGTCATGGTGGCGCAGCCCGCCGAGGAGCGCGGCGGCGGCGCGCTGGCCATGCTCCGCGACGGCCTCTACAAGCGTTTCCCGCGGCCCGATTACGCCCTGGCGCTCCATGCTGCTCCGAACCTCGAGGCCGGCAGCATCGGCTACCGCTACGGGGCGGTGTTGGCCAACGTCGACACGATCGACATCTTTATCCGGGGCGTGGGCGGGCACGGGGCCTGGCCGCATATGACCAAAGATCCGGTGGTGATCGCCGCCCAGGTGGTCTTGGCGCTTCAAACCATCGTCAGCCGAGAGCTCGACCCGCTGGAAAGCGCAGTCGTCACCGTGGGCTCCATCCACGGCGGCACGAAACACAACGTCATCCCCGACGAGGTCCACCTTCAGCTCACGGTTCGCTCCTATTCGGAGGAATCGCGCAAGAAGATCCTGGAAGCGATCGAGCGCATCACGCTGAATCTGGCGCGGGCGGCCGGCGTGCCGGAGGGTCGCGAGCCGGTCATCCGCTATGCCGAGCACGAGTTCACGCCGGCGACTCATAATACGGCCGCGCTGGTCGACCGCTTGGTGCCCGCCTGGCGTCAGTTCTTCGGCGCCGAGAAAGTGGTTGAGGTTGAGCCGGTGATGGGCGGCGAGGACTTTTCGCGCTACGGCATGACGGAGGATAAGGTCCCCATTCTCATCTTCTGGCTGGGCACGATCGATGCCGAGCGGATGCGGCTGGCCCGCGCCAACGGCGCGCGACTGCCTGCGCTTCATTCCTCCGAATACTGGCCTGCCATCCACCCGACGATCGAGACCGGGGTCAAGGCCATGAGTGTGGCCGTGCTCGAACTGCTCCAAAAGCGCTGAGGCCGGCGGCACGGCGAGGCCGCGGCCTCAGTGTATCCTGGGGTTTATCTTGATGCCAGAGTCTGCTGCCGGGCAGGGTGGTGCGCTTGGGCCGCCCGGCGATCAAGAGATCCTCGCTGAGCCGGAAGAGGCCGCAGGGCGCCTTCCGAGCGGGCTCGGCCGGACCTTCCGGGCTCTGCGTCACCGCAACTACCGCATCTTTGTCGGCGGTCAGGCGATATCGCTCATCGGCACCTGGATGCAAAACGTGGCGCAGAGCTGGCTGGTGTACCGGCTGACGGGTTCCGAGCTGCTGGTGAGCCTGGTCGGCTTCTTTTCCCATCTGCCGGTGCTGGTGGTGGGACCGCTGGCCGGTATGGCGGCCGATCGATTCCCCCGCTATCGGATCGTATTGGCCGCGCAGATCGCCTTCCTGGCGCAAGCGCTGGTGCTCGCCTTCGTGACGCTCACCGAACGGGTGACGCCCGCCCAGGTCTTCGCGCTCGCCGCCGTGTGGGGCGTCGTTCATGCTTTCGACGTACCGGCCCGGCAGGCGTTGTTCATCCACATGGTGGGCCGCCGGGACTTGCTGAATGCCATCGCGTTGAATTCGGTGGTCTTCAATACTGCGCGCGTGGTGGGGCCGGCCGTCGGTGGGCTGGTGATTGCCGCCGCGGGCGAGGGCGCATGTTTCTTGTTGAATGCCGTGACCTTCCTGGCGGTGATTGGCTCACTGCTGGCCTTGCGACTGCCGGAGGCGGCATCCGCGCGCCCCGCCTCGCCGTGGAGCCATTTCCGAGATGGCTGGCGCTGCCTCCGCGGACACCGGCCCGTGCGCGCCCTGCTGGTCGCCAGTGCGGTGGCCAACGTCGCCCGAGCGCCCGCGGTGGCGCTGGCGCCGTTTTTCGCCGACGCCATCTTTCGCAAAGGCGCTCGGGGACACGGCCTCATGACGGCGGCAGCCGGTGCCGGCGCCGTCGCGGGCACGCTCGGTCTGGCCCGAAGCACGACGGTCGGCGGCTTGCCGGGCGTGGTGCTGTCCAGCCTGCTCATCACCGCCGTCTGCCTGGTGCTTTTTGCCTGGGCGCCGTCCTATCCCCTGGCGCTGGCGGCATACGTGCTGCTCGGTTACAGCCAGATGCGGCAGAACGCTGCGACGAACACGCTCGTGCAGACGCTGATTCCGGATGAGTACCGCGGCCGCATGATGGCGCTGTTTTCGATGACCGTGGTGGGGGCGATGCCTGCCGGACAACTGGCGGGCGGGGCCATCGCCGAACGGCTGGGAGCGCGCGGAACGGTATTGCTCGGCGGCTTGCTCGGCCTGGTGGGCATGCTCCGCTACTGGCGCGTATCCGGAATCATTGACCAAGCTGCCGGACGCTCGGAGGCCGGATGAGGAAACGCATTCTGCTCGGGCTGCTGGCTGCGGCGCTGGCGACGCTGGCCGCCGATTCCAGCCACCCGCTGTTTGCCCAGATCGACGGCATCACGCGAACCCTGAGCGAGATCACGGGGTTCCAGATGCGGCGCCAGGTGCCCTACGCGATGATCAACCGGGACGAACTGAGGGCCTTTCTCGAACGGCGCATCCGCGAAGAGATCAAGCCGGAGGAGATTCGTATCGAGGAGATGCTGCTCAAGAAGTTCGGACTCGTGCCGGCCGACTTCGATTTGAAGAAGACGACGATCGAGCTGTACACCGAGCAGGCGGCTGCCGTCTATGACTTCAAACGCCGCAAGCTGTTCATCCTCGAGACGAGCGATTCTGCGCTCCAACAAGCCGCGCTTGTCCATGAGCTCGCGCACGCCCTGGCGGACCAGCACTTCTCCCTGCGCCGGTTCTTGGAACGGGCAGGAACCAACGACGACGGCGCGCTGGCGCGGATGGCGGTGATGGAAGGCCAGGCCTCCTATTTGATGGCGGAGGTCATGGCTCGTAACTTGGGCCAGTCGCTCAGCAGCTCGCCGGAGCTGGTGGGGCTCATGAGCCGGATGATCGGCGCGGCGCCGGGAGAGTCGCCCGTCTTCGATCAGGCGCCCCTGTATATACGCGAATCGCTCCTGTTCCCGTATGCGGCGGGCATGCGGTTTCAGGCCGCCGTGAACCGGCACATGGGTCAGGAGGGTTTTCGGGAGGTCTTTCGCCGGCCGCCGGAATCCACCCAGCAGGTTTTACACCCGGAAAGGTACTTGCAGGGCAATTGGGCCGTACGCCTCCGCCCGCCGCAGTTGCGAACGCGCCGGGCCTATCGGTTGCTGGCCGAAGGCACAGTGGGCGAGTTCGATTACGCCGTTCTGCTGCGGCAGTATGTCGGCGAGGAGGCGGCACGCCGGATCGCCCCGCGCTGGCGCGGCGGAGCCTACCGCTTCCTGGAGCACAAGCGAGATCGGCGCACGGCGCTGGTGCAGGTCTGCCTTTGGGAAACGGCGGAAGCGGCTGCCGAGTTCCTCGAGGCCTATCGCAAGGTGCTTCAAGCTAAGTGGAGGCGCTTTGAACCGACCGAAGAGAGTCCGGAGCGGCTTGCCGGTCGCGGCGACGACGGCGTTTTCCTGTTACGCCGGCGCGGCCCGTACGTCTACTGTTTCGAAGGTCTTGCCACGCCTGAGGAGGCGGAGTAGCCGGAGCGGGCGGGGCGCCGTTACGTTACACTAAGCAAAAGAGTGGTCGAGGAGGCTTGTTGCTAATGCGACGCACATTCGTGGTCGCGGCCCTGCTTTTAGTGGCGGCCGCTCATCTGCCGGCGGCGAAGGTTCCGCGTCCGGCGCCTGATTTCACCTTCTCGTTGCCCAACGGCAAGCAGATCAAGCTGAGCGAGTTCAAGGGGCAGGTTCTGGCGGTCGAATTCCTTCTCACCACCTGTCCGGGCTGCAAGAAGGCCTCGACAGCCCTCCAGCGGGTTTACGAGCAGTTCGGCAATAAAGGCTTCCAGCCGCTCGGCGTGGCGATTAACGAGGGCGCTGCCGAGCTGATACCCGGCTACATTCGCGAGCTGCGCCTGACCTACCCGGTGGGAATGAGCGACCGGTTCAAGGTCATCGACTTCTTGCAGCACCCGGTGATGCTCACCCTGTACATGCCGCAGCTGGTCATCATCGACAAAAAGGGCAACATCCGGGCGCAGTACGGCGGGGCAGACGAGTTCTTCAAAAACGAGGAAGAGAATCTCCGCAAGCTGGTGGCGGAACTGCTCAAAGAGTAGATTTCGCGCCGCCTGAAATCCCCTAACCTACAGTAATTCCAATCACTTCTGGTATACTGGAAGGTGACGGTCCGGCGCGCTTCGCCGGGCGGCAATCGCTTCGAACGACAACGCGAAAGAAGGATTCTCCGTGGCCGAGACGCAAGATTTGCCATCCAGCCCTCCGCCGAGCGGTGAGCAGCCGTTGCCGCTAGGCGCCTTTGGCGGCAACCAGATCCCGATCAACATCGAAGACGAGATGCGCCGGTCGTATCTGGATTACGCCATGAGCGTAATCATCAGCCGTGCGCTGCCTGATATCCGTGACGGGCTCAAGCCGGTCCAACGCCGGATCCTTTACACGATGCACGAGATGGGCTTGCGCCCGAACCGGCCCACGCGCAAGTGCGCCAAGATCGTGGGCGAGGTCATGGGCAAGTATCATCCTCACGGAGACTCCTCGATCTACGAGGCGCTGGTGCGGATGGCGCAGCCGTTCGCGATGCGCTATCCGCTGGTGGAGGGGCAAGGCAACTTCGGCTCCATCGACGGCGACCCGCCGGCGGCCATGCGCTACACCGAGGCGCGCCTGGCCCAGATCGCCGAGACGCTGGTGGAGGACATCGACAAGGAGACGGTCGACTTCCGTCGCAACTACGACGACAGCGAACAGGAGCCGGAGGTGCTGCCGATCCGGTTCCCCAATGTGCTGGTCAACGGCGCCTCTGGCATCGCCGTCGGCATGTCCACCAACATCCCGCCCCACAACCTGGGCGAGATCGTCGACGCCACCATTGCGCTGGTGCGCAACCCGGCCACGTCGCTTGAGGAGATTCTGCGGCTGGTGCCGGGCCCGGACTTTCCCACCGGCGGCTACATCCTCGGCCGGGAGGGGATTCGGCAGGCATATGCGACCGGCCGCGGCACCATCAAGATGCGGGCGAAAGCGGCCATGGAGCGGCTGGGGCGCGACCGGGAGGCGATCGTTGTCACGGAGATCCCTTACCAGGTGAACAAGGCCAAGCTCATCGAGCAGATCGCCGAGCTGGTCAATGACAAGAAGCTCGAGGGCATCGCCGACATCCGGGACGAAAGCGACCGGGACGGCATGCGGATCGTCATCGAGCTCAAGCGGGGCGAGACGCCGGAGGTGGTGCTGAACAACCTCTACAAGCACACCCAGATGCAAACCAACTTCGGCGTGATGCTGTTGTCGGTCGCCGGCGGCCAGCCGCGCGAACTTCCCCTGGTGGAGATGCTTCGCCGCTTCATCGACCACCGGGTCGAGGTGGTCCGACGGCGCACCGACTACCTGCTTCGGAAGGCGCGGGAGCGCGAGCACGTTCTGCTCGGTTTCGAGAAAGCGCTGCGCAATCTGGACGAGGTGATCGCGCTCATCCGGGCGTCGAAGACGCCTCGGGAGGCGCGCGAGGCCCTCATCCGCCGCTTCGAATTCACCGAACGCCAGGCGCAGGCCATCATCGAGCTCCAACTCCAGCGCCTCACCGGCATGGAGCAGCAGAAGATCCTCGACGAGCTGGCCGAAATTCAGCGCAAGATCGCCGAATACCTGGAGATTTTAGGCTCCGACCAGGTGCTGCGCGAGGTCATCATCCGCGAACTCGAACAGGTCAAGGCCGACTTCGGCGACGCGCGGCGCACGCAGATCGTCGAAGATCCCGGCGAGATTCAAATCGAGGACCTCATCAAGAAGGAGGACGTCGCCGTCGCGGTGACGCGCGACGGATACTTGAAGCGGACGCCGCTTGAGATCTACCGGCGGCAGTCGCGCGGCGGCGCCGGCCGCAAGGGGGTCGAGCTCAAAGCCGAGGACGTCGTCGAGCATCTTGTGGTGGCCCACACCCACGCCTATCTGCTGGTGTTCACGAGCGCAGGCCGCGTTTACTGGCTCAAGATCTACGAAATTCCCGAGGCCGGCCCGGGCGCCAAGGGCAAACACATTCGCAACCTGGTGAACTTGCAGCCCGAGGAAGTGGTCCGCGCCTTTCTTGCGGTGGAGGATTTCAGCGCCGAACGGTACGTGGTGATGGCCACGGCCAAGGGGGTGATCAAGAAGTCGGCGCTAGCGGAATTCTCCAACCCCATGAGCCGCGGCATCATCGCCCTGGCGCTCGATGAAGGCGACACGCTCATTTCGGCCCGCATCTCGCTCGGCTCCGATGAGGTGTTCATCGCCACCGAAAAGGGCAAGGCGATCCGGTTTCCGGAAACCGACGTGCGCCCGATGGGGCGGCAGGCGCGGGGCGTCCGGGCCATCACGCTTGCCGAGGAGGACTCCGTGGTGGCGATGGAGGTGGCCCGGCCTCCGGCGTTGATCCTCTCGGTGACCGAACTCGGCTTGGGCAAGCGGACGCCGCTTGAGAGCTACCGCTTGCAAACGCGCGGCGGCAAGGGAGTGATCAACGTGAAGGTCACCAAGCGCACGGGCAAGGTGGTGGCGGTGTTGCCGGTCGGCGAAGACAGCGAAGTGCTCATCATGACGAGCGAGGGCAAGATCATTCGGATCGACGCCGGCGAGGTTCGCAAGGCCGGCCGCGGCGCCGGCGGCGTGCGCCTGGTCAAGTTGAGCCCCGGCGCGGTCGTCGCGGCCGCTTGCGCCGTCGTGGAGACGGCCAACGGGGAGGCGCAGGAAAGCGAAGGCGCGCCGCCCTCGCTGTTCGGGGAGAACTCTCCGCCGCTTCCGGTATAATGCGACCATGACTACGCTGGTGGCTCTGGGCACCACCCAGCCGGCGCTCGACCCCGAGCGGCTGGAGCAGAAGCGGCAAAAGCTGTTTGCCGTCCTCAAGGGGCTCGAGCGGGTTCTCGTGGCTTACTCCGGCGGAACCGATTCCGCATATCTGGCTTGGGCCGCCGCGCAAGCGCTCGGCGACGGGGCGCTGGCCGTCACCGCCGACTCGCCTTCCATCCCCGAATCCCACAAGCGAGACGCCGCCGAATATGCCCGCATCTGCGGCTTCCGTCACGAATTCATTCCCACCTACGAGTTCGACAACCCCGACTACGCCAAGAACGACCCCGACCGCTGCTACCATTGCAAAGACGAGCTGTTCACGCGGCTGGAGGAGCTGGCCCGCGAGCGCGGCTACCGGCACATCATCTACGGAGTCAACTGCGACGACTTGGGCGACTATCGGCCGGGCCAGCAGGCAGCGAGACGGCATCAGGTGAAGGCGCCTCTCGTGGAGGCTGGCCTGAGCAAGGCCGAGATTCGCGAGCTGGCGCGCCTGGCGGGCTTGCCCTTCTGGGACCGGCCTGCGTCGGCCTGCTTGAGCTCCCGCATCCCGTACGGCACTCCCGTCACAGCCGAGCGCGTCAAGACGGTGGAGCGAGGCGAGGAGGCGGTCCGAGCCCTCGGATTCCGGCAGTTTCGCGTGCGCTACCGCGGCGAGCTGGTGCGGCTGGAGTTCGCCCGCGACGAACTCGGGCGCGCCCTCGATCTCGAGATGGCGGCCCGGCTGGTGGCGATCTTCAAGCCTCTGGGGTTCCACTACGTGACGATCGATCTCGAAGGTTACCGGCAGGGCTCGCTCAACGAGGTGCTGCGGCGGCGCGAGGCCTCCTCGTAACCGACCACGAGCGGATAAAAGGCCCCGGCTTCGCCCCGGATCACGCACCCGAGAATCGCCGGTTCCCTCGATCGGCAGACCCACGGCGCCGAGCATCAAGGTCGCGGCGGCTTACCTACGGCGGAGATCCGAAGATGATACGGTGAGAGGGTTGCACATCCGGCAGTGGCACAGTTGCGCGGCGCCGAGATCGCAGTCGTCGTTTACTTTCTTTACACGACGATTCTTGCGTTTGCCCTTCCGGTCTCACTCGAAGTCCGGCGGGCGATCCTGCTGATGAATGCCGTGGCGCTTGGCGGGCTTTCCCTGCTCGTCTGGGCGCATTCGCTGCGGCGACGCAGCCTGCTCGGAGGGCTCCGCGACTGGTACATCCCGCCGCTCATCCTGCTGGCCTACCGAGAAATGGGATGGTTCGCCCGGCCGCACACTTCGCAGGCCTTTGAAGAGACCTGGGTAGTCTGGGATCGCTGGCTGCTCGACGACGTGGGCCTGCGGGCCGCCATCGAGGCCTTCGGGCCGCTGCTGCCGTTTTGGCTGGAGCTCTCCTACACGCTCGTCTACGCGATGCCGCCGATTGCTTTGGCCGTGCTTTACGCCTGCCAGCGCCCGCGGCGCACCGATCCGCTGCTGTTTCCGTTCACCGTGGCGGTGTTGTTCACTTATGCGCTCTACCCCTACTTTCCGTCCGAACCTCCCTGGAGGGTCTTCCCGGGAGAGGACTTGCCGGGGTACGACACGCTGCCGCGCAGGGCCAATGCGGCGATGCTCGCCAGCCAGGGCATCCGCACGAGCGTCTTTCCATCGGGACATGTGGCGGGCGCGCTCGCCCTGGCGCTGGGGATGAGGCGCGCCCTGCCGGAGAAGAAATGGCCGTCCAATCTGTTGTTGGTTCTGGCCGTTTCGATCGCCGTGGCCACCCTCTACGGGCGCTACCACTACGCCGTGGACGCCGTCGCGGGCGCGCTCATCAGCCTGGCGTCGTTCTGGGTGACTCGGCCCCGCTCCCGCGGCTAATCGGCCTTCTTCGACTCCGCCTTGACTTCGGCCTTCTCCGCTTTGCCGTTGGTCCTTTTGTCCGAAGCGTCCGCCTTGCCGTCGTCGGACTTCTGCCCGGCGCGGGCGTAGTCAGTGATATACCAACCTGTGCCCTTGAACTGGAGGCCCGGCGGCGACAGAAGCCGCTCGAGCCTCCCGCCACAGGTGTGGCACTCGCTCAACGGCTCGTCGGAGAACTTCTGGAGTACCTCGATCACCTGGTCACAGGACTCGCAGCGGTATTCATAGAGTGGCATAGTTCGTCATCCCGTACTTGGTGGTAACGGTCTGTCGTCTACGGACGGGGGCCGGGCCCCGGAAGCGGGTGCGGCGCGCGCGGCGCGACGGCCTCTTCGCCGCCTGTCTCCCGGGCCACCAAACGGGCTCCCTTGGTGAGTACCTCGATCGCCTTCTGCAACACGGTGTCCTGGCTCAGCGGCAGTTCGGCCTGCGGCTCAATGGCCCGCTCCCCCTCGGAGACCGGCTCGCGCGCCATGGCCACCACCGTCGGCATGACGCCGGTGTCCTGGACGGCCTTCCCGCTGGGCGAATAAAACTTCGCCACTGAGAGGATCACCGCGCCGCCGTCATCGAGCGGCACGGGTCGGCGCAGGGCGGCGTCTCCGTAACTGCGCTCTCCCACGATCTCCGCCCGCTTGTTCTCGAGCAGCGCCGCGGCGGCCAGTTCTCCGCCGCGCGCCGTACCCCGATTGATCACCACCACCAGCGGCAGCCGGCAGATGGTCTTCTCGCGGCGGGCGTGGAACTCCTGACGCTCGACCTTCTGGCCCCGGAGCGAGCTCATCAAGCCCTCGTCTAAGAACAAATCGGCCAGCTCCAAGCCTTCCCTCGGCTCGCCGGCGGCGCAGTCGCGCAGATCCAAAACGAGCTTGCCCGCACCCTGTCTCATCAGCGTCTCCAAGTGCCGGGCGACATCGGCCGCTTTGCCGGGCTCCAGGCTTTGCACCCGGACGTAGCCGATCCCCGCTTCGAGCAGTTCGGAGCGGATCGGCGGGAAGCGAATCTCCTCCCGCACGAGCCTGATCTCTTGCGGCTCGGCGCTTTCACGCACCCGCAGCACACTCAGGCGGACCTCGGTGCCGGGCGCCCCTCGGAGCAGCATCTCGGCGAAGGCAAGCGGCATGTCCCGCGTCGCGACGCCGTCGATGGCTTCGATCATGTCCCCGGTGTCGATGCCGGCGCGCGCCGCCGGCGAACCGGGGATGGCGTCCACCACGCTTACATACCCGACGCGGCGCGACAGGATCAGGCCGACGCCCCCCTTGCCGTTGTTCTTCATCATGCGCGTGTACTGTTCGTACTGCTCTCGATTGAGGTAGCTGGCATAGGGATCGATCGCTTCGAGCAGGCCGTGGACGGCGCCGAGCGTGACGTCCTGCATGTCCGGCTCCTCAACGTACTCGCTCTTGATCCGCGACAGCACCTCCGTGAAAACCGACAGGTGGCTGTAAACGTTCTCCGGACCGGCGCCGCGCCCCAGCAGCGTGCCAAGCATCAGGAACAGCACCAGCGAGGCGGAAAAGGCGATCAGGATCAGTTTCGACCGGCTGTGTTTCACAGGGTTGCGCTCCAAGAGCCCCCTTCTTCCCCCTAAGTATATCAGACGCTATCGGGTTGGGAAGGTTGCGCGCGGCCCGAGCCGGCCGCCTTCGCCGCCTGAGAACCGCACCAGGTAGTTCTAGTAGTACCCAGACCGTTCGGTCCATTCTCACTCCGCGTTTCCCCTGATAGCTTTAAGACAGCTTCCAAGCGCACCTGAGGCGACCGGGACTTCAAAGCCCGGCCGACTAAGCCCGACGCCGGGAGCAGACTCCCGAAGAGACTGTAGCCCTGCGGGGCAGAAAGGGACTAAGGCCCGCCTCGGGCGGGCGGAGGTGAGAAAGAGCATGAACGGAATTTTGAGAATGGCCGCCGGCTTGACGTTGTGTGCGACTTTGTCGGCGCCGTGGGTGCGCGCGGAGGATCGGGTCGAGCGAAAGGGCCCTGGAAAGCTCTGGTGGGCGAGTGTCGCCGCCGTCGTTGCCGGTTCGGCCGTGGATGCGCACTCCTCCTGGGGTCGGCAAGAGCTCAATCCGTTGCTCCGCGGCGCCGGGGGCGAGTTCGGCATGAAGGCGGTGGCGATTAAGGCCGCCATTACAGGCGGCGTAGTGGGCGTGCAGTATCTGCTGCTCAAGAAGAACCCCGGCGGCGCGCGGCATGCGGCGATCGCCAACTTCGCCATGGCCGGCGTCTTCGGCGGCGTGGCCTACTATAATCACACGAATCACCGCGCATTCCCCTCGGCAGCGCCTCCCAGCCGCCCTGCCTATCTAGTGGCCGGCCCGGCGGCTGCCGAGTAAGCTCGGCCGCCTGCTTAGCGGCCCGGATCCCAGATCGTGGCGGCGATATAGCGCTCGGTGTCGGCTGAATCGTTGAAGTAGTAGACCGTCACCAGCTTTCCGTCCGAGCGCTGGACGGTGCGGGCATAGCCGAGATCCCAGTTGCCGCCGTCGTCGCGGAGGATGATCTCTTGGCCCCAGCTTTGGCCCTCGTCGCGGCTGATTTTGGCCCGGATCCCGTAGGGCTGCTGCCGGAAGCCGTAGGTGAGGGCCAGGCGGCCATCGGCGAGTTTCGTGAGATGCGGGGGACTGCCGCCGGTCACCACGACGGGTTGCCCGACAAAGTGCCAGGATTCGCCGTCGTCGAACGAGCGCCAGGCGTCGATCCAGTGACGCCGGCGGATGGCGGTGAAGATGTGCTTCGGGCCCAAACGCACCGAAGAGGGCATGATCGCGTAGTCCTCCGGCTCTGGTCCGATAAAGGAGACGAAGTTCCAGCTCCTGCCGCCGTCGCGGGTGCGCACCACAATGACGCGACCCTCCCGGCCGTTGGACTTGGCTGCGGTTAAAAAGAGCGTGCAGTCGTGCTTGCCGTTCACCAGATAGTCGGTTCGCGCAGCGGTGCCCGGCTGGCCGAAGTTTGGCAAACGAAAAGGACCCTGCCAGCTTCGGCCCCGGTCGTAGGAGTAGTAGAAACGGGAGTTGCCCGCGTGGATGCTGGTCATGCGCGCCGTGAGCGCGAAATCCGGATGGGTGAAGTCGATGCCGCCCGGACAGTCCACCGGCTGGCGGCCCTCGGAGCCCGTGGGCACGCCGGCCACTTTCTCGCCGGGCGGCGGGCGCAGGCCCTCCGGGCGCTCGAGCGTCCAGGTCTCGCCGCCGTCCAGGCTCCGCGCCAGCACGTGCTCGGCGGGCCGGTTGTAGTCGATGGCGTGGCCGGTTTGGCGCTTCTCGAAGTAGCCGAGCTCGAAGCCGACGACGATCTCATCCCCCCAAGACCAGATGCCGTGGTTGGCGGGCCAGCCCCCGAAGCGGCCGGGCTCGCGGTGGACGATACGATGGCCGAGGATCCGCGGCGGTTCCGCAGACGCTGCGGCCGCGGCAAACAGTGCGAGAAGGCTGAGGAGCCGCATGTCGGTGACATTTTATATTGGTGTTCGTGAGTTCTGAGACGGCAAGGCAGCTGGCAGGCAAGACCGCCTTCGTCACCGGCGCCTCGCGCGGCATCGGCGCGGCGGCCGCTGTCGCGTTGGCGCGGGCCGGCGCCTCGCGCGTGGTGATCCACTATAACTCCTACCGCGAGGGCGCCGAGGCCACCTTGGCCGCCCTCCGCGCCGTCGGCGCCGAGGCCGCCGCCATTCAAGCCGACCTGGGGGAAGAGGCCGGTATCGAGGCCTGCCTGGCGGCCCTGGCTGAAACGGCGCCCGAGGTCGACCTGCTGATCAACAACGCCGGCTCGCTGGTGCGCCGGGTGCCGTTTGCCGAGTACCCGAGCGATCTGTTCGACCGTGTCATGCGGCTCAACGTCAAAAGCGCCTGGCGGATTGCGCAGGCGCTCGCCCCGGGTATGGTTGCGCGGGGAAGCGGCGTGATCGTCTTCGTGAGCTCGATTGCGGCGCGCAACGGCGGCGGGCCGGGCGCCACCGTTTACGCCGCCGCCAAGGCGGCCGTCTCGGCCATGGCCAAGGGGCTGGCGCGCGAGCTGGCGCCGCACGGGGTGCGCGTCAACGCCATCAGCCCCGGCACGGTGGACAACGACTTCCACCGGCAGTTCTCCACGCGCGAAATGCTCGAGCGGGTAGTGGCGCAGACGCCGCTCGGCCGGCTGGCGACGAACGAAGACATGGCCGACGTGGTCGTCTTTCTGTGCTCGGACGCCTCGCGCTATATCATCGGCCAGACCATCGAGATCAACGGCGGCATGTTTATGGTCTGAGGGTTCGCCGCCTTAGCGCATGGCAATGGTGACGCCCCTCTGGCTGGAGACACCGCCGACGATCAGCTCGAGCGGCAAAATTCCCGTGGGGACGAGCCCCGCCGGAAGCCGAATGTTGACCTGCATCAAGCCGGGATAGCCGGGCGCCTGACCGGCATACTCGATTTCGACCGGCAGGCCCGCAACGCGCACGTGTACCGGCAGGAGGGGCTTGGGCAGCGCCTCTTGGGTGGTGCGGCCCTCGCCTGTTGCGTAGAAGGTGAGCACCGAGCCCTGCCGCGCCGGTCGCTCGGGCGAATTGAGCGTTCCGTCCTCGTTCAGCGCGGCCGCCTGACCCACACCGCCGGCGAGCGTAAAGATGCCGGGGGCCGAGGCCACCACCCGGATGCGGCAGCGGGCCCGCGGTCGCCCGTCGCGCCGTACTTCGATCTCGAGTGTCGAGCCAGGTTGGCTCTCTGCCGGCAGCCGCGTGTTTATCTGACCGTCATCCTGATAGGAGACCGGTGCCGGCGCACCGCCGATACGCACCTCGGAACCGAGACCCTGTCCGAAGAGCGTGACGAACTGGCCGGGCGCTGCCGGGCCCGGATTGAGCGTGGCGGCATGCACGGCCGCGCATTCGGTGACCTCCTCGAGCGTCGGCGGAGCCATGAGCGGGCTCAGGCGCCGGATGCGGCCGTTGTCGAGATCGGCCACATAGACTCGGCCGACCCGATCGAGGGCGACGGCGGCTGGGGAGTTCAACCGGGCCCGATGCGCCGCCTCGCCGTCGCCGGAAAAGCCCGGTGCGCCGTCGCCCGCGATCGTGCGGATGATTCCGTCACGGCCAACCATGCGGACGCGATGATTGCCGGTGTCGGCGATATAGAGGTTTCCGTCGCGGTCGACGGCCACGCCGGCCGGAGAGTTCAGCCGCGCCTGTGTAGCAGACCCTCCGTCGCCCGCATCGCCAGGAAGTCCGTTGCCGGCGACGGTCGATATGACTCCGCCGGGATCGATGCGGCGAATCCGGTGGCCGCCGCGCTCGGCGATGTAGAGATTGCCCTCAGCATCGATGGCAAGCCCGGCCGGGGTGTCAAGCTGAGCGTCGCGGGCCTGTCGAAGGTCTCCCTGGCCTCCGGCGACTCCGGTTCCGGCCAGCGTCACGATATCGCCCGCAGGCGTGACCATTCGCACACGGTGGTTGCCGCTGTCGGCGACATACAGATTGCCCCGGGCATCGTAGGCGAGGCCGCGCGGCAGGTTCAGTCGCGCCGCTACCGCCGGCCCCCGGTCTCCGGAAAAGCCCGGCTCGCCGTTGCCTGCCCAAGGCAGAACCGCTCCGCGGGCGGTGACTCGCAGGACCCGGTTACCCAGGTAATCGGCCACGAAGAGCTCGCCGGCACCCGCTGGGACGACCGCCACCGGATCGCCGAGCCCGGCCGCGACGGTGGTCAGCAGACCCGCCGCATCGAGCCTTCGAACGACCTTGCGAGCCTCCTCGACGATGAGCAGGTCCCCGCCCGCGTCGACGGCGACATGGATCGGCCCGAGCAAACGCGTGCGGGTGGCGACGAGGGCGCCGGGGCCGAAAGCATCCGTTCCTGCTAGACGGCGCACCTCTCCGGCGGAGCTCACTTGCCAGAGGCGCCGTCGGTCGGCGACGTAGAGAGTGCCGGCCGGGCCGGCGGCGACGGCGCGAAGTTCCTCCGCGGGGATGGAGGCCTGAATTGGCGAGGTTTGCGATCCCTGCGCCCAGCGCACGATCTGGCGGGCGCCCGATGCGGCCACATAGAGAACGCCTCCGGCATCGAACGCCACCGAGACCGGCCAAGGTATGCCTTCGAGCACGGTCTCGATCCGCCCGCCGGCCACCCGCCGAACACGGTGGTTCTCGCTGTCGGCGATATACAGGCCGCCGTTGCCGTCCAAGGCCAGACCCGCCGGCCGGTTCAACAAGGTTTGGGCCGCGTTCCCGTCGCCTGCGTAGCCGGCGATGCCGATGCCGGCGACCAGGCGGAGCATCCCCGAGTTCGTAAGCGCCCAGACGCGATGCTGAAGGAAGTCTGCGAAGTAAAGGGCGCCGGCGGAATCGACCGCGAGATTGCGCGGCCCGGCGAGGCGGACGGCCCGGGCGGGCATGCCGTCGGCCGGCGCTACGGAACCCCCTCCCGCGACGGTCTCGATGCGCCCGTCAGCCGCCACGCGCCGGATACGCCCGTTTCCGAAGTCGGCGATGTAGACGTTGCCCAGGGCATCGACGGCCACGTCGTACGGCCGGTCGAGCAGCGCGTCGCGGGCGGGGCCGCCGTCGCCGCCGAAGCCGGCCGGGCCGGTGCCCGCAAAGGAGACGATTATGCGCGCAGCCAGATCGAGCTTCCAGACCCGATTCGCCCCCGCATCGGCCAGGTAGAGGTTACCTCGGCCGTCGGCAGCAACCCCCTCCAGACCCTCGAGCTCGACTTCGGTCGCCGGTCCGCCGTCGGCATCGGCTCCCGCGATGGTCTCGATGAGATAGACGGGGCTTGCGGCCAGCCCTGTCGCGGCCAGGGACGCCGCAAGCCAGACCCACCGAGAGCGGGCCGACATAAGGTTTCTCCTCTCCCTCTTTTAAGTGCTCTCCGGATCAAAAACCTCTCCGGGGGCACGATAAGCGCCGATGTGATCCCGCAATTTGTCGTCGGATTGTTGCTGATATTTCCTGCTGTTGCGGCTGAGTCGGCCCAGCCGCGTTTCAAGTCGGCGCAAGGCGGCACGCTCGAATACCTGCCGCACCGAGCCCACCAGATCAAGCGCCTGGATGCCGGCCGCATTCATCTTCTCGTCCGGTTGGACCGCTCCGTCGGGGACAGGGCGAGTCGGCGGCTTGCTCAGCGCGGCGTGCGCTTTCTCCGCCCCCTGCCGGATGGCCGTTGGCTGGTATCGGCGCCGGCCGGCGCGGACGTCGCCGCCCTGGGTGTACGCCGGGCGGTGATGTTCTCGCCGGAGGAAAAGATCAGCCCGTGGCTGGCCTGGCCGAGCGGCACGGAATTGTTTGTCGTCGAGTTCCATCCGGACGTCGATCGCGGAGATGCGGAGATCGTGGTCAGGCGTGAGGGGTTGACTGTTGTCGCCAATCCCGACCTGCGTCCGGACCACCTCTTGGTGCGCGGAAGCCGCCAACAGGCCGAGGAGGTGGCCAAATGGGACGAGGTCGCCTATCTCTTTCCGGCCTCCCGGGAGCTCGGCCAGGGCCTTCCGACCATCGCCTGCGCCGGCGCGCTGACCGCCGCGGGGCCGGTCGGGCAGTACATCCTCACCGTCGGTGACGGCTGGGACGGCCCGGGCCTCGGCCGAGCCGAACTGAGCTATAGCTTCGAGCGCCTCACCGAGCGGCTGGCGCCCGAGGATTCAGTCCGCGAGATCCGGCGCGCGCTCGACGAATGGGCGCGCTACGTCGATCTCCGCTTCACGGCCGGCGCCAATCCGCGAGCCCCACGCAACCTGAACTTTTTGTTTGCGCGCGCTGATCACGGCGACGGCTATCCGTTCGACGGCCCGGGGCGTCACCTGGCGCACACGTTCTATCCCGCTCCTCCAAACCCGGAGCCGATTGCCGGCGACGTGCACTTGGACGAAGACGAGACCTGGCGCGTCGGCCTGCATGTCGACCTGTTCAGCGTCGTGCTGCACGAGCTCGGCCATGCCCTGGGCCTCGGTCACGCCGACGATCCGACCGCAGTGATGTATCCCTACTACCGCCAGGTGAGCGAACTGTCCGCCCTCGACATTGCTTCGATCCGCCTGCTTTACGCCGCGGCCCAACCCGGTTCCCGGCCGCCGGCGCCGCCTGATCCCGCCGACCCTGATCCGCGGCCGGAGGATCCGCCGGCGCCCCCGGAGCGGCCTCCTAGACCCGGGCCTGCTCCGCCCGGTGAGGACCGCGTGGCGCCGTCGCTCACCATCAGCAACCCGTCGAGTTCCGCGGTCGGGACGACGCAGTCGAGCATCGTGCTGCGAGGCACGGCGCGGGATAACGTCGGTGTGGTGCGCGTCACCTGGACAAGCAGCACCTCCGGTACCGGCGACGCCCTGGGGACGTCGCTGTGGGTGACGCCGCCCATCCCTTTGCTGGTGGGCCTGAATACGATTACGATTCGAGCCTACGACGCTGCGGGCAACGTCGCTTGGCGGTCGATCATGGTGACACGCCGCTAGATAGCGACCCCGTAAGGCGGCGCAGGGCCTGCACCTCGGCGATCAGCGCTCGGCGATAGAGGACCGAATCGGCGGTCCAGGAGAGGACATTGAAACCCAAGCGCAGCCATTCTTCAGCCTGCTCGAGGCTGCCGGGCTGAATGCCCGCGGCCTTGCCGTGTGCCCTTGCCGCCTCCGTCACGCGGCGGAGAGCCTCGAGGAATTCCGAGTGGTGAAACTGGCCCGGTATGCCCATCGCCTGCGAGAGATCGAAGTGGCCGACCCAGAGGATGTCGACGCCGGCTGTCGCGGCGATCGCGTCGAGGTTGCGCACGCCGAGCGGCGATTCGATCTGGCAGATCACCGTCGTCGTGCGGTTGGCCTCCTCAAAATAAGCCACCGGATCCGGATGGCCGAAATCGGTGTGCGCTGCGCCCAGCCCCACGCCGCGCCTGCCGGCCGGCGCGTATTTGACGGCGTCGACGACGGCCCGCGCCACC